>Ga0078972_1001846_pt1 | contig 75053 bp, 70 predicted proteins | sample YelNatPaOPGAMG01_FD_67568 | JGI IMG/M metagenome (GOLD analysis project Ga0078972, IMG submission 67568) | Hot spring thermophilic microbial communities from Obsidian Pool, Yellowstone National Park, USA - OP-RAMG-01 (SPADES assembly) (version 2) | ecosystem: Environmental > Aquatic > Thermal... | reverse complement strand
ATTTTAGGCTTAAAAAATTCAACCCAAAAGACAGATTACATATCAAACTCTCAGAACTTTCCAAAAAAGCTCACGAGTTAGCCAAGAAATATTACGAACAAAATGACTTAATTGCACAAGCTAAATTGAAAAAAGTTGAAGAAGAAATTGACAAAACTGTTGCTAAGCTTTATGGGATTACTGATGAAGAATTGGAAGAAATTAAGAAAACTCTGAAAATCCTAAAGGAAGGAGAAGTTGAGGAGGACGAGAGTGAAGAGGAAGAAATTGTTTTACCAAAAACTAAAGATATTGATGTAAAAGTCGAACCTTTATTTATCAAAGAGAATGAAACAAATAAATTAAGTTGTATAATCTCTAATAATTCTGGTAAGCCATTATCAAATGTTAAAATAAATGTATATTTAGGCTCTAAATCACTAGTTTCTGAGAATATAAAGAAAATCGACGAAAAATCTTTCCAAACAATAAACTTCAATTCACCTCAACTTAAATCTGGCGAATACGAGTTACGAATAATTTTGGATATAAGTGGTGATAAAATTGAAGAAAGAAGAAAATTGTTTGTTGGTGTAGAAAAGAAAGCGAAGAAAGTTAAAAGTGCTTTAGATGAAGAAATTGAGAAGATGTTGAAGTAGTCTAATTCTATTTTTTAAACTAAGCTTTAAATATTTTCATTGTATACATTTAATATAATAGGTGATTTAAAATGAAGAAAAATGTGATACCATACATTAGAATTGATCAAATAATAGAATTTGTTAAGGCTATCCCTAGCGAAGAGCTGACTATTGATGAAATTACTAAAAGATTTAGTAGAAGTACTTTCCAAAATATATTACCTTCACTTCAGTTACTAAAAATTGCTGACTATGATAAAAAAAACAAAACCATCAAACTGACAGATTTGGGTAAAAATTTCCGTTCTTCTTTGATAACTAACGATGAAAAAAAGGCAGCAGAAATCATTAAAAACTCGGTAGATGAATCAGAAGCTTTATCTTTTGTTAGAGGCCTGTTAGAAAGAAAGGGTAGTATTTCTATTTTAGAAATAGGACGCGAATTAGCATTTAAGTTTAATAAAAAATGGGATAATGTTTTAACTTATAAAACATTTGGTGCAGCTTGTGCAAGTATATTGGGATTTGTTGGTTTTGGAGTTTATGATAGAGGAGTTTTAAGAAAGGATGAAATTAGGGTAGCAAAAGGTGAAATTACGCCGCCTTATGTTGGCTTTAAAAAAATAGTTAAAATTGTTGACATTGTTTCTACATACGGCGAGGTTGATATTCATACGCTATCACAAAAATTGGAAACTAAAGAAGGTCGTTTAAGCACCGAAATAAAAAATTGTATTGATTTAGGTTTCCTACAAAGACCTGCTCCAGCTAAAGTTGCTATAACTCAACTTGGCAGAGAATTAATCGACCCACTAAACAAAAATAAAATAAATGAAATATTTAGAAACGCCTTACTACAGAGTGAATTCAACAAAGTGATTAACACAATTACCGATAAGGAGTTTACAGTTGAAGAATTAGGTAATATATTAAAACATCAAATAGGTGGAAAATGGCTCGAAAAAAAGACAATTGTTTCCTATGGTAAAAAATTCTGTAACTGGCTGAATTCTTCAAAATTATTGGAAGAAGTAGGAAAGGGTGAATATAAAATTGTAAGTGGCATCATAAGAGAAGGAACCAAGCTACCAGAAAAGACACAATTTCTATCAAGTATAGACCTATATGAATTAGGAAAAACCATTGGGATAATATTGTCCCCTCAAAATGAATTTGATAAAGTTAAAGCATCTGCCGAAAAACTCATTGAATTATGTAAACGAGAAAGAAACTTATCAACAGTATTAAACTTGTTAGAAGAACATTATAAACTTTTTTTAGAACTGAAAGATAGTCGAATTTTCCATGCCGATATCAAACTTATAGAAAGATTTTTAGGTGTTGAAGAATGGAGTATAAAATCTATCCAGTAGATGCTAAATATGTAATAGAAGCTGTAATATTAAAAGCGAGAAAAGAAAAGTTGGGTAAGAGTTTTTCTAAAAATGACTTAGAAAATTTAGGAATTTCATCAGTATATGCACAGAATGCTATAAAATCTGCAGAACAATTAAATCTTTTCTTGAATGCAGATAAGTTGTTAAGTTCTACCAATGAAGAAAAGAAAATTATTTTTAGAGAACATTTACAAAAATATCAACCATTCTTAGATTTTCTAAGTTTTCTTATGGAGGGATTACCCCCACTCGATGCAGCTAAAAAATTGAAAATTATTTATGAGATTGAAAGAAATGAAAAAGACATTATTTTTACATTCAGTAATTTTGGTAGATACGCCGGTATATTTGTTGACAAAAAAGGTAAGCTAGAATTAAACGAATCTGTTAAAACAGTTCCTCCCACTAAACTCGTGGAAATTGTCCAAAATTTAGATAATGAATTAAAGGCCAGATTATATATAAGAAAACTATTAAAAGATGTAGTTAATGATTTATCCTCCCAAGAGATTGATGACCTTGTTTTTTCATTTTTGAATTTCGAAAAAGATCCAAAAGAATCTATTAGAAAAGCAGGTATAGTACTAGAAGATTTCCTTAGAGCATTGGCGGAAAAAAAGAGATGTGGATGTTACAAAAGCGAAAGGTATAGAGGAAATAGCAAATATCTTGAGAAAAAATGGTGTTTTAGCATCAAAACATATAAACATATTACGAGGATTAGAGGCACTTTTAATTTCTGATATATTTAGTAGTTTTTCGGCATTCAGATCTATGCCTTCTCATGGAAAAGACAGAATAGAAGAAGAACGATGGGAATTAAGTCCTGAACTAGCTTTAACTTACATAATTCAAATTATATTAACAATAAAAAGCCTTTGGTATTATGGTATTAAAAAACAACTAAAATTCTGATGTGATATCATGAATGAGAAAAAAAATATGAAAGTTGAAAGGATAAGAATAAAGAGAAAGTACCATCTACCACGTTCTGATATATCATTTGAAAGAGAAATTGATTTAATCAAAGCTATTGCTGAATTTAGTGAAAAAGGTAGTAAAACGATAGACTACAAGTCTGTAAAAATTGGAATTCATCCTACAGCTATTAGTTCTGAACTCCGATATTTCGAATCTTTAGGTTTGGTAAAGAAAGGTAAAAATGGAAAATATTATGTTGACGCTAAAGTAATAGAATTTGTTGATAATATAAATCGGAAAAAAGAGTCAGAGGCGAAGAATCTTTTAAGAGATATAATTAAAGAATCTTGGTTCGGGAGTTTAACAATAAAAATAATAAAAATTAGGGAAAAAATTAAGAAAGACGAACTTTTGTCAGAATTGGGAAAAGAGGCTAGCGCGCATCCTACAAAAGATAAGAAAAGTATCGAAAGATTAATTGAATGGATGAAATACGTTGAATTAATCAATATAGACGAGAATCAAAATATAACACTAAAAATTCCACAAGAAATCATGGAAACTAAAGAACAAAGAGAAACCATAATAAAAGAAGAAATTACACATGAAAAGATTCCGATACAAATAGTTTTTGAAATTGTAGTCACATCACAAACTTCTGAAGAAGAGATCATAGAAATACTTAAAAAAATTAAGAGGGTCTTAGAAAGAGGTGAATAAAATGCTTACTTTTGAAGAACTGCAAAAAGAAATTCAAAGTTTTGCTGAGGAGAAAAACTTAGATGAATGTAAAGCATTTATTTATTTTGTGCTTGAAAAAATAAAAGATCTTAGCGAAGAAGAAGCATTAGATTGCGTAATTGATGGACCTTACGATGGTGGAGTAGATGTTATTTACACTGATGAAGAAGATAAAGAGATTATTATTTTACAAAGTAAATTCACGAAAGATCTAGATAAACAAACTTTAGAAAGTGGGATAAAAGATTTAGTTAGAGGAGTGAAACATATATTTGGAGAGAAAAAACAAAATGCACCAAATTTAGATGATAAAATCTCTAAATTAAATTTATTAGGACTTTTACACTCACCAGATACTAAACTAAAAGCTATATTTATAACGTCCTCTAAAGTAGGCGAGAATAAAGAAGAGAGAAGAAAATTAGAAAGAAATTACGAAAAAAATTTAGCTAAATTCCTTAAAGAAAAAGGATTCTCTATCGAATCTGAATTTGAAATATTGGATATAAGGACCTTATCAGAAATGTTAGGAGAAATCTCTGGAATTAGTGAGGTTACGTTTGAATTGAATCGGGAATTTTTTGAAAAAAACGATAAATCTTCTGTTGTATTAACAATAAAAGGAGATCAGATTGGTGAACTAGTCGAAAAATATGGTGAAGATATATTTGAAAATAATGTAAGAAGATTTCTAGGTTTTAGAGGAAATATAAACAAAGCTATCAAAAGAACTTTAGAGAATGAAGACGAACGTAGTTTATTTTGGTATTTTAACAATGGAATCGTTGCAATTTGTGAAAATTATAAAATTGAAGATAATCATATAACACTAGAAAATTTTTCTATAATAAATGGTGCTCAAACTGCAAATATATTAAAAAACGCAAAGGAGGAGATGTTTACATTAAATGATGTTGAAGTTTTGATGAAAGTTATTAACATAAATAAAATTCCAAAGGAAGATAAGTTAGATTTAATAGCATCCATAACTTTAGCTGCAAATAGCCAGAATCCGACTAATACACGTGATTTAAGATCTGTTGATAAAATTCAAAAATATTTAGAGCGTAAGTTCAAGGATTTAGGTTACCAATATATTCGCCGACGTGGAATAAGAATCAAAAAAACGGATAAAACCATTTTTATGAAAGATTTGGCACAAGCTTATACAGCTCTTTTTTTAGAAGAACCGTATATGGCCTATTCTAGAGTAAACGATATTTTTGGAAAGAATGAATATTATGAAAGAGTATTTCCTAAAGATATCTTAGAAATGGGAAATGAAGTAAGTAAATTTTTTTCTAAATACATTGTTGCCAATAAATTACTGCAGTTGATTCGAAATAAATTGAAACAAGATGATTCTCTACCAAATTCTATAATTTATCATATATTATGGTGCTTTCGTAGATATTTGAATGAAATAGAAACGATTGAACCGAACAATGCTGAAAATTTCGCATCTGATATTTTCCAAAATAGAAATAATATTATATTACAAGCAAGTAGATTGGCAATTGCGAATCTTAAAAACTATGGATTTGAACTACCAAAAGATGCAAAATCCAGAGAAGGTTTTGAAAAATTTAGAGAAGCATTTAATACAAACATAAATGTGATTGGTGAACAGAATGACCGTAAATCAAGATGAACTGAATGCAAAACTGAAGTATTATTATCCAGAATACATTGTAAACAAAAAAATCGTCAATATTCAAGATATAAGACAAGTTCCTAAATTCGTTTCTGAGCATTTGCTAACAAAGATAGCAGAAGAAGGAGAAGAAAAAATTGGTGAAAAGATAGGGAAAACCATAGAACTTATAACCAATTTTTATCCAGAAGCAAAGGATAGAGATAGAATATTAGACAAGGTAATTATAAGAAAGCAGCCTCATAAAATCATTGATGAAATCAAAGTCGAAATTGACGAAAAACATGAGATAAGAAAGGCAATTATACCTTCTCTCAACATTAAAGATGCTATGATTTTAGATTCAATAGTTGATGAAAACCCAGAATTGTTATCTTCTGGTATATGGGGATTGGCTTCTTTAAGACCTTCAGATCCTATTACTGATGAATTTGGGAATAAACTAACTCTTCCTATTTTGATAGATAAATTTGAACCTTTTCATGTTACCAACATAGATTCTTACGAATTTATTGAAAAAAGAAAAAACTTTACAACAGACGAATGGATAGATGTTCTAATAAATACTGTTGGTTTAAATCCCGAGGTTTATACTGAAAGACAAAAATTGATACTAATCTCGCGCTTTATTCCTCTAGTTGAGAATAACATAAACTTACTGGAGCTTGGACCCAGAGCTACAGGAAAAACATATTTTTATCGAAACATTTCATTCTATACCAGAATAATTTCTGGTGGGCTGATTACTCCAGCACAGTTATTCTTTAACATAGCTAGGAGAACAATAGGTGAAATTGGTGTTAAGGATTGTATAGTTTTTGATGAAATAGCAAAGATTAAATTCGGGAATGTAGATGAGATGATGGGTAAGTTAAAAGATTATATGGAAAGCGCACATTTTGAAAGAGGGCCAAAAAAAGCAACTTCCTTATGTTCCTTAGTTTTCATGGGTAACTTAGATATTAAACCAACTGAATCGGGCTATGTTCCAGTAGAGGACATTAATTATTCATTACCAGACTTTATGAGAGGTGACACAGCTTTTTTAGACAGAATCAATGCTGTGATACCCGGATGGGAAATTATAAAAATTAAGAAGACCGACATACATTTATCAAAAAATTTTGGATTTTCAGTTGATTTTTTCTCAGAAATTTTACATGATTTGAGAAAGAAAGATTTCACATCCTTCCTTAGAGATAGGGTAGATTTAGAGAACGTGACAATAAGAGATGAGAAAAGTATATTTAGAGTTGCTTCTGGTCTGGCAAAAACATTATTTCCAGATAAGAGGATTGATAATAAAGATTTAAAAATTATAATGGATATTGCAGTCGAGTACAGGCAAAAAATAGCTGACCTTTTGCATAGAATGGCTCCTGGAGAGTTTGAAAAGAAGAAAATTGAATACAGGATTAAATAAAATGATCAAATGTTAAATTAAATCAACGTTAAATTTATTTAAGCAACTTCATTAAAGTCTCTTTAGCCTTTTTGTAATCTGCCCTTCTCTTGCTGGCCTTCATTACCTCCCCCATCAAGAAATCAAAAGCCTTTTGGTTTCCTGCCTTGTAATCTTGCACAGCTTTCTGATTGGCCTTTACCACCTCTCGACAAATCTTTTCTATTTCCTCAGCGCTTATCTTTTCTACTGCTTCTAAGCCAAGCTTTTCTTTGACAGAAAAGCTACATGGTATAAAATCGTTAAGAATTTGTTTTGCCTTTAGCTCAGTAATTTTTTTATCCTTCACAAGCTGCAAAAGTTCTATAAAGTGCTCTGGCAATATGCTAACTTCATCAAGCGTTTTCTTGTTGTAGTTAAGCACCCTTAGCAACTCTATCGTTATCCACGGCAAAGCAAAGCTTGCAGGAATTTTTTCTGCAACCTCTTCGAAAAACTCCACAAGCTCCAAATTTCTTGCCAAAATGTCTGCCTGCTTTTTGTTTATCTTGTATTGCTTGATCAGCTTTTCCAATTTTTTTGCAGGAGGCTCAGGAAGGCTTTTCTTTATTGCTTCTACTTCCTTCTCCGTTATTATCAACACAGGCAAATCAGGATCTGGAATGAAGCGATAATCCTCTGCAAGTTCTTTGGCTCGCATTACAACAGTTTTCTTCTCTTTTTCATCCCACCTCCTTGTCTCTCGCCTGACTTCTTCTCTAAGCTGCCTATTAATTTCATAATCTATTGCTTCCTTTATGCTAAAGATGCTGCTCAAGTTTTTTATCTCAACTCTTTCCTTGCCTACAGAAACATTTACATCTACCTTTATTCCTGCAGATTTATCTATTGCCTTGATGTAAGACAAAGTCACGAGCAATTTTTTCAGCCATTCGGCCACTTCCTCACTACTTTTAAAATCAGGCTCTGTAACTATTTCAACAAGCGGCAAACCACTTCTATTATAATCTATACTTCCTGTTTCTGGATTCCAAGCAGCAGGATCCTCTTCCAGATGCACTTCCCTAATCCTTATTCCTTCAAAAGCACCATTTTCTGCTAGCGGCACACTATAAGCTCCTGACATTGTGATCTGATAACCTTTTGGCAAATCTGGCCAATCATAATGCTTTCTCTGCCAAACAAGCCTTTTGCCTTTCTCTAAAGTATTAACCTTGCAATTCAGCATCAGTGCAATTTTCAAAATTTTCTCTATTGCTTTTGCATTTGGTAGCATAGGCTTGGAGCCTGGTTGGCCTGTACATATTGGGCACACAAAGCTGTTTGGTTTTATGTTGAGAAGCGCAGCATGTCTCACAGCCTTACATCTACAAAAAAGTTTTTCATTTGTTAAGATGTAGCCATGTATCTCAAGCCCGATTTTTGGCGGCATTTTTCAACATACTTTTAGCACATCTTCAAATTTTTTTGCAAGCCACAAAAGCTTGTAATCTGAAAAGGCAGGCATCATTATCTGTAAGCCGACAGGAATTTTATCGACATAGCCGCATGGCAAACTTATGCATGGGATTTCTGCAAGGTTTGCCACAACTGTTAAAGTATCATAGTTGTACATGTCCTCTACGCTTAGCTTTTCTCCTAGCTTATGGGGCAACTTTGGGACTGTTGGAGTGATAATTGCATCATAGCTCTTGAATGTTTTTTCTAGCTCAGACTTTATCAATGCCCTAACTTTTAATGCCTGCCTGTAGTATTTACCTCTGTATTCTTCCTTACTTATTTCACTTCCTCCCAGAATTCTTCTGAGCACTTCTTCTCCGCAATACTCCTCTATCCTCTTCCCAAACCTCCTCCCATCAAACTTCCTTGTTGCAGAGAAAAATTCTACGTAGCATATAGGATAGTATGTTTGAACTGCCAAATCGAGATATTTCAGCCTTATTTGCTCTACCTTCCATCCATAAGCTTTAACAACCTTTTCCAAAGCCAATCTAAATAGCTCAGCTATCTTCTTTTCTACTTTTACTTCCGGCACTGCAAGCGCAATCTTTTTAGCCTTAACTTGTTTTTGCTCCTCTGGCTTCTTGAGCTTTGGCATTGCTTTTAGTGTGGTGGCATCTCTTTCGTCTTGCCCTTTAATCACATCAAACAAAAGCCAAGCATCATTTACGTTTTTTGCTATCGGCCCTATTTGGTCGAGAGACATGGCTAAATCTATCAGACCATATCTCGACACCAAGCCATAACTTGGCTTTAAACCTACCAAGCCACAATGGCTTGCAGGGTTTCTTATGCTGCCACCAGTATCAGAGCCCAAAGCCAAATCACAGAAGCCAGCAGCAACTGCAGCAGCACTTCCGCTGCTCGAGCCACCAGGAATTAAGCCATAAGCAACAGGGTTTTGCGTTGGGCCGAAGGCGCTTGTCTCTCCACTACTGCCGCATGCAAATTCGTCCATATTAGCAATACCAATAATCAAGCCATCCTCAGCCTTTATTTTTTCTACAACAGTAGCATCATAGGGAGCAATATAATCCTCAAGCACTCTGCTTGCACAACTTGCAACCAAGCCCTTAACATTTATGTTTGCCTTTATTGCAATAACATAGCCGGCAAGCCTTCCTGCCTTTCCTTCTGCAATTTTCCTTTGCACAACCCTTGCCTCTTCCAACACATTCTCGTTCAGCTGAAGTATTGCGTTTATATGCCTTCCTTTTTTGTTGTCTTTTTCTATCGCCTTAATGCAATTTTCAACTTTTTCCACTACATCTATTGCATTTTTTACCATTTTTTCTTCTCAGCATAGATAAAGTTTTCATCCTTTTTTTTGGCATTGGCAAACATTCTCCTCCTAAAATCTTCTGCCTTTTCCTTGCCTTCTTCACTCATGCTGCCTTCTTTCTCCTCCCTCCTGTCTTTCTCCACCTCAAAAAACTCCTCAGCTATTTCTTCCTCTACCTTTTCCAGTGCTGCAGAAAATTTGTCGAGAATTTGCTTAGCAACCTTTTTTATTTCCTCTATGTTCTGCATACAACAAAATTATGGGTTAATTTAAAATTCTTTCGAAAATAACTATAAGCTCTTCTTCACCTGTCAGCTCCCTTCAAAGCTCTATTTTTTCTTGCGCCTTTTTTTCTTTGCCCTCTTTTTTCCCTCTTTCTTTCCCTCTCCCCCTTCCACCTTTCCTTCCTTCCCTACCTCCTTTTTTTCTTTAGCCTCGACAACTCTTATGTGTACTTCATCAAGCTGCCTTTGGCTCACTTCGCTAGGGCAATCGAGCATAACATCCCTTGCCTCCTTATTCTTTGGGAAGGCAATGACTTCTCTTATCGAAGGCGCTTTGACAAGAATTTGAACAAGCCTATCTAGGCCAATAGCAAAGCCGCCATGAGGCGGAGCACCATAGCTAAAAGCATTCATCAAAAAGCCAAACTTTTTCTCAGCTTCTTCTTTGCTTATTCCAAGCTTTTCAAAAACCTTCATCTGGAGTTCTGGCTTATGTATTCTTATGCTTCCGCTGAGCAACTCAACACCGTTGAGCACCAAGTCATAGGTTCTTGCCTTTATGCTCAGAGGATCTTTCTTGTAGTTTTCATCGATCTTCTCTACATCTTGTGGCATGCAGAAAGGATGATGAGCCGCAACATACCTCTTTTCTTCTTCACTCCATTCGAGCAAGGGAAAGTCTGTGATCCAGACAAAGGCATATTCTTGGCCCAACTCCTTTCTTAAATCTGGTTTGTCAGAGCCATATTTTTTCATTGCCTCAGCGTAAGGAAGCCTCGGGAAAGGAATTTTTAGCTCATAATTAAAAACTTGTTTGAAAACATACTGCATGGCTCTCTCGACAACATCAAAGATGTCATCCTCTGTAACAAAAGACATCTCTACATCGACTTGTGTAAACTCTGGCTGTCTGTCAGCTCTTAAATCCTCATCCCTTAAGCATCTAGCTATCTGAAAATACTTTTGGAATCCTGCAACCATCAACAATTGCTTAAAAAGTTGTGGGCTTTGTGGCAAGGCATAAAACTTGCCAGGATGTAGGCGGCTTGGGACAATGTAATCCCTTGCTCCTTCAGGAGTGCTTTTTGCAAGCATTGGAGTTTCTATCTCTATGAAACCTTCCTTGTCAAAAAAATCCCTAAACGCCTTTACTATCTTGTGCCTCAAAATCAAATTTTTCTGCAGCTCTTCTCGTCGCAAATCTAAAAATCTATACCTTGCCCTAACTTCTTCATCAACATTGCTTGCATGCAAGTCAAAAGGCAGAGGCCTGCAGATGTTGAAAATCTCAAGCCTATCTACTTCCACCTCCACCTTACCACTTTTTAAAGCAGGATTTTCTGTTCCTTTTGGCCTGGCTTTTACCATGCCTTCTATGCCTATGCATGACTCGACTGTCAATTCTTTAGCCTTTTCAAAATCAGCCTTTTTCTGATTTATAACACATTGAACTTTTCCAAATCTGTCACGCAAGTCTATAAAAACAATCTTTCCATGATCCCTGATTGTATCAACCCATCCACAAAGCTTCACTTTTTTGCCGATAAGCTTTTCATCTACTTGGCCTATCTCATGAGTGTAGAGCATTATAACATTATGCCTTGGTTTTTAAAACTTTTGCAGCGCCCAGGGGAGGACTCGAACCTCCGACCCCATGGTTAACAGCCATGTGCTCTACCTGCTGAGCTACCTGGGCATGATTAAGCTAAGATTTTGATTTAAAAAATCTTTTGATGATGTTTTGCTAAATCACTTTTTCAAGAACTCCTCGATTTCTTTCTTGAACTTTTTTAAACTTATTCCATGACTCAAGCAAAATTCTTCAAGGGTTTCATTGGCATAGGGGCAGCCAATACAAAAGTGGCCCCTCTGAATAAAAAACTCTATCAGCTCAGGATGTTTTTCAAGCAATTCATTGATAGCAATGTCTTTACTAATTTCTATTTTTCTCTCTTCCTTCTTTCTTCCTTGCTTTTTTGCTTCCCCTGCTTTACTTTTCTTGCTTTCTTTTCTCTCTTTTCCCATCTTTTTCTTTTATCTTATTTTTCCAAAATTCCTTGCAATCTGGATTGAAACAAAATTCAAAACTTTTTCTTCCTCTCCATAGCCTTAGCTTTTGCCAACCGCAAACACAAAGGTTTTTGCCTTTTGTAATTTTGCCCTTTGGCAAGGAGAAAGTAGCCTTACATTGTGGCCAATTGCTACAGCTTACAAAATAGTTTCCTTGCTTATTTCTTTTCAATACCAAAGCCCCATTGCACATGCATTTTCCTAACTCTTGCTCCTTTTTTGTTTCATCTTGATGCAGCTCCATGCCGTGCTTTATTATCTCCATAAGCCCCTGCTTATTTTTTTCATAATCGCTTGCGATTGCCATTATAACTTCTCTTGCCTCCTTAACAATTTTCTCCTTCTCTTTTTCAGGCTCATCGCTAATCAATATTTTATCCATCTCCAACTCAAACTTTCTTGTTAGAGCTTCGTCCAAAATGAGCGGGCTTATCTTTTCGAGAATCTCCTTTACCGCCATTCCCAAAGGAGTCACTTTTATCGACTCACCTTTTATATAACCCCTCTTGTAAAGCGTTTCTATTATCTGTGCCCTCGTTGCTTTCGTGCCTAGTTTTCTTTTTTCCAGCTCTTTAACAATGCTGGCAGGAGTGTAGCGAGGAGGAGGCTGTGTCTGCTTTTCTTCTTGAAGCAAGTTTTTTATTAAAGCCTTTCCGCTTTCTACATCACTCCATTCTTCTTTTATCTCGTAAGGATAAATCTTCAACCAGCCCCTCTCCACTATTTTCTTCAACTTTTTTGAAAATTCTAGGCCATCTACTTTAGCCTTAACACTTTTCACTTCTATTATTGCATCTTGTGCAAAGCATGCCAGGAATCTTTTCACTATCAACTCATAAATCTTCTTTTTGTTTCCATCAAGCCTTTCAAATTCACCAGTCGGGAATATTGCTGGATGGGCAGGGTCTGTGGCCTTGCCTTCTACAGGCTTTTCTCTTGCTATTTCAAAAGCAAAGTGCTTTGCAAGTTTTTGCAAAATTGCCCTGTAGCCTATTGCAAAAGGTAGCTTTTGGCTGCTTGTTCGAGGATAACTTATCAAGCCATCTAGGTAAAGCTCTTGGGCTATGGCGAGCGTTGCAGAAGGAGTGAGCCTGAAAAGTCTATAAGCCTCTATTTGCAAATCTGTCAAATTGAAAGGAGGAAGCGGCTTTATGTTTACCTTTTCCCTTTCAACTTTCAACTCAATTTCCTTACCTTTCAGCTTAGCAAAGCTTTGCAACTCTTCTTTTTTCACTCTCTTACCAAATTCAAGAATCACAGAATTTTTTCCTTGTAAAACATCTAAGCTTATACTCCAGTATTTTTCTGGCTTAAAGCTGGCTATCTCTTGCTCTCTCTTTACCAATATTGCTAAGGCAGGCCCTTGTACTCTTCCTATACTCAAAATTTTCCTTATTTCTAACAAACCCATCAGTGCTCTACTAAGGTTTATTCCATAGATCCAATCAAGCAAATGCCTTGTTTCTCCTGCAATGGCCTGGTTGAAATCGATGTGGTTCATTTTTTCTTTGTAGGCTTTTAACAAATCCTGTTTAGTTAGCGTGGAAAATTTCATTCTGTTAGCGTTGACAGTATTGAAGATAAATCTCAACACATTGTAGCCGATAAGTTCTCCCTCAGTGTCATAGTCACATGCTATAGTTATTTCTTGTGGCTTGAAATGTCTTAACGCTTCTATATATCTTTTTGCAAATTTTTGCTTGGCAACTTCGTGCATGGGCTTCCATTCTATTTCGAAAATTGGCCAGCCTTTTGTCTTGGCCTTTTCTGCGAGGCTAAACAAATGCCCAACAGCACTTGCAACCACAACCTTCTTGCCATCAACCTCTGCCTCGTAATATGGAATGCCGAAATAACTTTTCTTTCTTGCATTGCCCAAAGCAAAAGCAATCTTGGCTGCAGCCTTAGGCTTTTCCGCAATTATCAACTCCATAATCAAAACTTGTAAAGCACGAATGTCTTTTTGTTTATCTTCAGCTGAACCTTGTTGTCAGAAATTCTAATCGATGCGCTTTTGTTGTAGCTTAACTGTTTTCGAATTTCATTTTTGATTTTGCTGTAGCTGAGAAGAGATACTTCGCATGGTAGGCTTATGCTGTGCCAAGCATATCTACCATAACATTCAATTTTTCCATAAAAATTCCCATCAGAAATCGATTTTTCTTTAAACAACAAATACTCTACACTGAATTTTTTTCCTGCTAGTTCTTTAATCTTTTTTTTGCCAATGCTTCTACCAAAATCTTTAACTAGCCCTTCTATCGTTTCCATTTTTTTCATAACCTTTAGCTTTTTTTCCAGATTTTAAAAAACTTTTCAAATCTATTTCTATTCCTTGTTCTTTGGCGAAATCGACTATTTTTTCAGCTATAACCATATACCCTTCTTTGATCGCTTCCTTGATATTTTCGATGTAAAAGTCCTTGGGAATTTCTTTCTTTATTTCTATTCCTTGCTGTTTGGCAAGGTCAACTATTTTCTTAGCTATTTCTATGTCACCAATATCTTTTTTCTTTATTCTTTTCTTAACATTTTTTATGTAGAACTCTTTTGGAATACTCTTACTCAAATCAGTCCCATACCTTTTTGCAAAGCTAATTATTTGTTCAGCTTCCATCAAATTTCCTTCTTTAATTTGGTATTCGACTTCTTTTAGGTAAACGTCCTTCGGAATTTCTATCTCTTTCCCAATTTCCTTGGCAAAATCGATCACTTTTTTTGCTTTATTCAAGTCTATCGGGAGCCAAGCCTCAAAGCCTTTTATCAAAGCTTCCTCTGAAATTTTTTTGAGCTCAAGCTGCTTGCCTTGTTTTTTGGCATAGTCGATGATTTCTTTGGCTTTGTCGATGTATCCTTTTGCCAGCTCATTTTCTATCCTCTGATAAATTTCTTTATCAAGTTTTTCTTGTTTTTCTTTTTTCATTTTTCCTTATGCCAAGCCAAGCAGCTTATAAGGCAGGAGCTTTATCCAGCCCAGCTTTGGTATTCTTGCTATTGCTTTTCCTACGATTTGCTCCTTTTTAATATTTTTCTCAAACGGTAGCTGAGCAAAGTTGTTGTCGCCTTTTGTTGCATATAGCGTTTGGCTTTCATTTTTGTTTTTGCTTACTATTCTATGGATTATTGGCCTGTGGTCTGCAAAAAACACAATGACATCTCCTATTTCATATTCATCTTTTCCCTTTGTTATTACAATGTCGCCAGCATCTAAGCCATCTCTAAAGCTAAAACCCTGAAACATCTCTTTGCTTATGTTAAACTCTTCATAGCCATCTTTAAAATACATCCAATATTCATCAAAGCCACAATGGGTTAACACATTTCCCTTTATGCTATTACAATGCTGCATGCTATAGCTTTCCACTATCACGAAAGGCATTTTTGATGATAAGGCCAAAGAGGCGAGGGGAAAAAAGATGAACTTTACAATGAGGAAAGCAAGCAGTATTAGCAAAATCCAACTCAATATGCTGTTGCTATACCACAAGAAATTCCAAAAGGCTTTGAGTGCTCTCTTTAGCTTGGATTGCTTTTTTTCTCTTTCCTCAAGCTTTCTTAGTTTTTCTTGCTCTTTTTGCCCTTGCTCCCTTGCTTGGCCTTGGCCTTTTTCTTGCATGCCCAATTAAAAATTTAAAAGTTTAAAATGTTGCGTATAATGCTTTATCTTATTGGTATTGGTCTTGATAAAGCAGATTTGAGCATTAAAGCGATAGAAGCATTGAAAAAATGTGACATTTTTTTTATCGATAACTACACTACTTACTTGCCATTCAGCATAAAAAGTTATGAGCGATTTTTGCAAAAATTGCTTGGAAGAAAGATAGGGCTTAAGGTTGCCTCAAGAAGCCTGTTAGAAGAGAAAAGTAATGAGCTCTTGGAACTTGCAAAAAAGCATAATGTAGCATTGCTTGTTTACGGCGATCCGCTTGTGGCTACGACACATTACTCCCTAATCAGTGGGGCGAAAAAAGAAAAGATAGGGGTTGTTGTTATACACAACACATCGATTATCAACGCTATAGCAGATGTTGGCTTGAGCATTTACAAGTTTGGAAAGATTGCAAGTATGCCAAGATGGCAAGAAGGTTATAAGCCATTAAGCTTTTATCAAACAATAAAAGAAAATTTAAGCATAAATGCACACACTCTTTTGCTTGTAGATGCAAATTTGAGTTATGAAGAAGCTTTAAAGCAACTGAAGGAAGTTGATGAAAACTTGCCGAAAAATGTTTTTGTGTGCCAGGGCATTGGAAGCGAAAAAGCAAGAATTTATTTTGAGCAAGCAAAAACAAAAATTAGGCAGCCTTTTTGTTTTGTCATTCCTGCTAAGCTCGAATGGTATGAGCAAGAGGCTATAGCAAATTTTAAAAGCCAAAATTTTAAGTAAGAACAAAAGGCACAGAAGAAAAAAGCATAAAATAAAAAATGGAAATCACAAGAGAAAAGTTGATAAAAAAATATCTGAAGTTTTTTGAAGCAAGAGGACATGCGATTATCCCAGCAGCCCCTTTGATTCCAGAACATGATCCTACGGTTCTTTTCACTACAGCAGGCATGCATCCGCTTGTGCCTTTTTTGCTCGGCCAGCCACATCCTCTTGGCAAGAGGCTGGCAAATTGTCAGAAATGCATAAGGACAGGAGACATAGAAAGTGTCGGCGATACTTTCCATCTTACTTTTTTTGAAATGCTCGGGAATTGGAGCCTTGGAGACTATTTCAAGAAGGAAGCAATAACATGGAGCTACGAGTTTTTACAAGAGCTAGGAATAGACATGGACAAGCTTCATGTTACTGTGTTTGCCGGAGATGAAGATGCGCCTAGAGATGATGAATCAGCTGCAATATGGCAATCGCTAGGCATTCCTAAGGAGAGAATTTTTTTCTTGCCGAAAAGCGACAACTGGTGGGGGCCTGTAGGAGCAGTAGGCCCATGCGGTCCTTGCACAGAGATGTTTATAGATACAGGAAAGAGAAAATGTAGCAGAGAATGTAGGCCCGGATGTGGTTGTGGCAAGTATATAGAGATATGGAACGATGTTTTTATGGAATACAACAAGTTACCAAATGGCAAATATGAAAAGTTGAAGCAAAGAAATGTGGATACTGGGATGGGAGTTGAAAGGACTCTGGCAATTTTGCAAGGAAAGGAAAGTGTTTATGAGACAGATGCTTTTTTGCCTATCGTCAATACAATAAAAAAGATTTCTGGCATAACCGATTTTACCCATGAACAGATAAGAAGTGTTAGGATTATAGCCGATCATCTTAAAGCAGCTACATTTATTTTGGGAGATGAGCGAGGGGTTGTGCCGAGCAATGTAGATCAGGGCTATGTACTAAGAAGGCTCATAAGGAGAGCGATGAGGCATGGCCATTTGCTTGGAATAAAGAAGGATCTGTGCAGGCCTGTTGCAAAGGTTGTTATAGAGCTCTATAGTGATTACGGCCTTGCAAAGAAAAAAGAGTTTATTATGGAAGAGCTGCTGAAGGAAGAAGAGAAATTTAGGCAGACATTGGAGAAAGGGATAAAAAAGTTTGAGGAGCTTGCAAGAACAAAGAAGCTGAGCGGAAAAGAAACATTTTTGCTTTTCCAGAGTTTTGGTTTTCCTTTTGAGATGACAAGGGAGTTGGCTAGGGAAAGGGGCATCGTTGTTAGCGAGGAAGAATTTAAGGAAGAGCTAAAAAGACATCAGGAGATAAGTAGGATTGGTGCAGAAAAAAGGTTTAAGGGTGGTTTGTCAGAAGCCAGCGAGATAACTGCTAAGCTCCATACTGCTACACACCTGTTGAATGAAGCTTTGAGGAGAGTGCTCAAGGATCCAAACATAAGGCAGAAGGGAAGCAACATCACCCCAGAAAGGCTTCGCTTCGATTTCAATTTCCCTCGTAAACTTACGGCTGAGGAGTTAAAGGCTATAGAAGAGGAAGTAAACAAAAGAATACAAGAGAATTTGCCTGTAATAAAGAAAGAGATGAGCGTGAAGGAGGCTATAGAGTATGGGGCCCAGGCAGAGTTTGGAGCCAAATATCCTGAGAGGGTTTGGGTTTATGTCATAGGAGAGCCTGGTAAAGAATATAGCAAGGAAATATGCATGGGCCCGCATGCAAACAACACAGGCCAACTTGGAAGGTTTAAGATTATTAGCGAGGAAGCTGTCGCTGCAGGCATAAGGAGGATAAAGGCTGTTTTAGAATGAAGATTATATTTTCATATCACGCAAAGAAAAGAATTTATGAAAGAGGAATAAAATTTGATGAAATAAGAAAAACAATAAGATTTCCTGATTACATAATCAAAAAAGCCGACGGAAAAATCGAAGCATTCAAAAAAATTGGTGGCAAAACGCTGAAAATAGTTTATGTCGAAGAAGGAAAATTTATAAAGGTAATAACTTTGTTTTATTTATGATAATGAAAATAAGATATGATAAGGAAGTAGATGCAGCTTATATCTACTTGAAAAAAATTAGGAAAGGGGAAGTAGCTAAAACAATTTCTCTAAACGAAAACATAATTGTCGATTTAGACAAGAAGGGCAGATTTCTTGGTATAGAAATTCTAAATGCAAGCAAAAGTCTTGCAAAACCAATTCTTTCTTCGTTAAAAAAATAAAAGGTTTTTACAAAGACAATTAAAAACTTAAGGATTTAATCTTGATTTCTCAGTGATAACCTAAATTTAAAAAACATAAGTCGGACTTTATTTATGAAAACCGGAATAAAGGTTGGAGACATAATGACAAGAAATCCACTTTCATGTAGCCCAGACACTCCAGTGCTAGAAGCTGTTAAAAAGATGTGTAAGGAGAGAATGGGCTCGGTTGTGGTTAAGGAGGGCAAAAATGTTGTTGGCATTGTTACAGAACGAGACATCTTGGTTGCATTGACGAAGAAAAAGGATTTGAGAGGGCTGAAGGTTAAGGATGTGATGTGCAAGAGGCTAATTACCATTTCTCCTGACAAAGACATATATGATGCAATCTTGCTTATGAAAAAAAAGCAGATCAGGAGGCTTCCTGCGGTGGTGGATCATGAGTTGCTAGGGCTTATTACTGTTAGGGATATCATTAAGATTTATCCTTCTCTCTTCGATGTTTGGGCAGAGGCTATAAGAATAAAGGAGGAGGCCGAAAAGTTGAAGAGGGCTGGAACAGAAGAGGAGTACTATGAAAGGTTGAAGTAATTGAAGTAAACTTTTCTTCTTTATTTAATAACTCATAGGAATTTCTAAATCGAACGTTTTTTTCGCTCTCCAGAAACTTCTGGCTAGGCACCTGTCGGATTTAACTGTTCGTAAGAGTTTAAAAAAAGTTCCCTCTTTTAAAATTTCTAGCAAGGGTTTTTCTCTAACATTGCCAGAAATAAGCTGGGGTAAAAATCCGCATGGGGAGACATCTCCATTAGCATAAATGCTAAAAACGAATTTGCCTGCCGGGCAAGGAATATTGAAGTAATAATCGATTTTTTCTTTTTTTAGTTTTTTGATTTTTTTGTATAGCCATATTTCTTCTGTTTCAGAAAGGCAGAGATCATCCCTTCGATTATTTTCAGGAATGTATACCATAAGTTTCCAATCTACCCCCAATTCATCAATTATAAATTTTCCTAATTGAGGCAATTCTCTGTAATTTATTTTAGTGGGTGTCGATACAACTCTTACCTGTATTCCATGCTTTTTTAAAAGTTTTATGGCCTTTACGGCTTTATCGAAAATATCGGCCCCTCGCATTTTTGCTTGAGTTTCTCGGAAACCATCTAAACTAATCCCCACATAAGTAACCAATCCTTTTAGTTGTTTTATCAATCTTTCATCGATAAAACACCCATTGGTTACAAATGAGCATGTTGCTAATCAATCTAGGATAAAGAGTCGACTCGCCTCCACCGAAACTTATGTGTAACACGCCCAACTCATGGATTTGTTTTATAACATTTATCTTTTCTTCATAATTTAATTCATTTACTCGATATTGATTATGGCAATGGATACATTTGAGGTTACACCTGTAAGTAAGATCAAAAAAACAAAGCCAAAAAAGGATTCAAAAATTTTGGTTTGCTATGCCTTTTCCACCAAGTAGGGGCTTAAACCAAAATTCGATACCTTTACTCAATGTCCCCATGAATGAATCGATTCAATTTTTTTCCTTTTTCTTTTTTTAATTACAAGGCCGGCAGGCATAAAAAAATATGTTTGCTAACTTTTTAAATTTTTGATCGCTAGCCTTCTTTTTGATATTTCAAATAAGCTAAAATTTTAAAAACAAAAAAAATTAAACACGAAAAAAATAAGAAAAATGGTACGCAAAAGTTTATTGTCGTTGTTGATGTCTTTAATCTTTCTCATTTTAGCTCAAAACATCCATGCCCAACAAGGAACATGCCTATATTTCTTTTACGGAGATGGCTGTCCTCATTGTGCAAGGGTCGAGCCTTTTGTCAAGCAATTGGAAGAAAAATATGGGCTTGAGGTGCATAGGTTTGAGATTTATAACAATCGCTCAAACGCATTGCTTTTGAATGCTTACTTTGATGCCTATAACGTTTCTGAAAACGAGAGAGGAGTGCCTGCAATTTTTATCGCAAACAAATACATAATTGGAGATAGGCCAATCTTGCAAAATTTGGAAAACGAAATAAGAAGCAATCCATCAGCTGAATGCCCAAGCCTTCAAAGCGTAAATGCAAGTGGCATAAGCTATAGCAAATCGCCAACGGAAAAGCTTTCGGCACTTTCTATCGTTACTGTTATAGGAGCAGCTCTTGTCGATTCTATAAATCCATGTGCAATAGCAGTACTGTTAATCTTACTTGCTGCTTTGCTTGCGTCTGGAGGCAAAAAAAGAGCACTAAAAGCAGGTTTTGCCTTCACGATTTCAATTTACATAACATATTTTTTGTTTGGCTTGGGGCTTTTTTCTGCCTTGCAGATTAGTGGCTTGTCTTATTGGTTTTACAAAGTTATCGGAGCTTTGGCAATCGTTATCGGCTTGCTCAACATAAAGGATTACTTTTGGTATGGGGGTGGAGGATTTGTGATGGAAATTCCTAGGAGCTGGAGGCCAACTCTAAAAAAGATGCTTAACGCAGTTACTTCTCCGCTAGGAGCTTTTTTGATGGGCTTTGTGGTTTGCTTTTTTGAATTGCCATGTACAGGTGGTCCTTACATTTTTATACTCGGCTTGCTTGCAGAAAGGACTACAATGATGGCGGCAATTCCTCTCCTCTTGCTTTATAACGTATTTTTTGTTTTGCCACTTGTTTTGATAACTTTGCTTATGTATTTCGGCTTTGCTACTGTCGAAAAAATGAGTGAGTGGAAAGAGAGAAACATTAGGCTACTTCATTTAATTGCCGGTTTAATAATGCTTGCTCTAGGAATAATTGTGGTGTTGGGATTGGTATGAAATGGAAAAAAAGAGAGGAAAAGTCTTTGCTTTATCCCAATTGCATTTCATCTGAGTGCATGAAAGACTAATGACTTTGGCTTGCCGATTTCCATAACCGCCAAACACAAAAACTCAGCATTCCTGCTCTTCTTCTGAATCTTCTTTGAGTTGGCAGTTGGTTGAAAAAACAATCCCCTTTTGTTTATTGGGGTTTTTATAGCGGGTTTTATTATGCCACTGCTTCCACAAGCCTTAATCGAAAGTTTAGTTGGGCAAAATAATCTTATCGGGAATTTAATTGCTTCTATATTTGGAGCATTTATGTATTTTTCAACTTTGACAGAAATCCCAATTTTGCAGGCTTTAATTGCTAAAGGTATGGCTTCTGGTCCTACACTTGCTTTGCTTCTTTCAGGTCCAAGCTTAAGTTTGCAAGCATGTTGGTTATAAGGAAAGTTTTAGGAACAAAGAAAACTGCAGTTTATGTTTCATTAGTGATTATTTACTCAACCATTGCTGGTTTGATTTTTGGTTTATTATAAACTTCTACTCATGCTTTGCCTCTGTTCTTTTTCAAAAAAACCCGAGAAAAACAAAAGCCCTATTTCAGAAATCATCTAACAAAATTAACGAGTTTTTTCTTATCTTAGTTGAAATGCAGTTATTATACCCTTCCCAATCTTAAACCTCTTCCTTGTTGAGGATGTCTATGAATGTTTTTTGATTTGCATTTTGGACATTCTTCTGGCCTCCCAGTTCCGTAATCAAGTTCCCATTCGAAACCACAATCATAACACTTGAATTTTCTTTTTGGCAATCCAACCATTTTATAAATGCCACCCTCTATTTTTATTGCCTTGCCATTAACCAAAGCATCAGCGATTTTTTTCCTTGCAGACAAAAGCAGCCTATGGAATGTTGGCTGGGAAATGTTCATTTTCTTAGCCGCATCTTCCTGCTCAAGGCCTAGCAAGTCTTTTAATCTTACAGCTTCAAATTCGTCTACAGTCAAGATATTTTCCTCTAAACTACTCATTCCAATTCCGGCTGGCTTGAAATATGTTACGTTTGGCAAGAGCCAAACTCTTCTGCAAATCCTTGGCCTTGGCATCTATCCCTATACCATTTATCTATACTTTTACTTATCTTTCTCTTGCTTTTTATTATTTTTGCTTTTTTAATTCTGCTATTCTTTTTCTTATTTCTTCAAGCTCTTGTTTTAATGCTTCTTGTTCTTGTTCAATTGCTTTTGCTTCATCCTCCAGCATCTGCAGCTCTTGTTTTTTTGTTAGTTGTTGCTGCAAATGGACTGGTTGCGCTTGCGCTATCGGTATTGTTGGCATCACTATAAATCTCCACCAGCAACATCTTCCTCTGAATCTGCCGAATCCTGGATTCGTATACCCTGGTGTTGGATAGCCTGCGCAATAACCCATTGCTCTTCCCGTTTTTGGGCCCAATCCTAAAGGCCCCGTTCTATCTCCTCGTGGCATTTTATCTTTATTTTTTATTTAATTTATTTTTTATTTGTGAATATATATTCATAATTTAACTTTAAAAATCTTTCGGTTAAAAGTTAAAATTATTACTTTACAAACAACTTGAGCATTAGCATAATTGCCAGGCCTGCCAAAAAAGTAAGGAAATGTGCCAAAGATTGTGTAAAGCTTACTTTATGTTTGATTTCAGGAATTAGATCTGCAGAAGCTATGTAGATAAAGTTTCCTGCAGCAAAAGGTAAAAGAAAAATGATTATGCTGCTAACCAAGCCATGAAGCAAATATCCAACAATTCCTCCAAAAATTACTGTTATTGCCGAAAGATAATTTAACATCAATGCCTTTCTCTTTTTCAATCCACCATATACCAAAACTCCAAAATCACCTATCTCCTGTGGTATTTCATGTAGGGCTACGGCCAATGTTGTGGCAATGCCCACCACAAAATTAGCTATAAAAGATGCTGCTATTACCAAGCCGTCGATAAAGTTATGTACAGCATCAGAAATTAAATTCAAATAGGAGAAAGGTTTTACTGAATGGGGGATGGCATGCTGATGACGCCACAACAGGAATTGTTCGAGAATGAAAAAAATGCAAAAGCCAAGAAGCAAGGCCAAAAATAAGTTAAAGCTTGCTGTAGCTTTTGCTTCTAAAATTGCTTCTGGAAGTAAATGCAAAAAGGCGCCTCCGATTAAGCTGCCTGCCGAAAATGCTACCAGAATCAGTAGGATTTTGTTTAACAATTTTTCTTTTAAAAATAGGGTTAGTGCTCCGGTAAAAGCAATCAAACTAATCAAAAATGTGCTTATCAATATCGACACCAACATTTTACCTCTTTTTTTGCCGTCTTTTTTATCTATTGATTTCAGGTTTCTTGATTTTAAATTTTTTAGCGATGCAAATTTTCAAAATTTATAAAAATCCTTGCTCTAGTTTTTGGGGCTGTAGTATAACTTGGCTGGTATGTGAGCCTCGGGAGGCTTTGCCGAGAACGCTGGCTTGGGGTTCAAATCCCAGCAGCCCCATCTTCGAAAATAAAAATTTAAACTCACGCCGCCTTTTGTTGAATGGAAAGACAGGCCATTAGCGAGATAGCAAGAAAATATTATGCGAGGCCAGAAATAAAAGCAGTTCTTCTCGAGCATGCAAAGCAAAGGGAAGTAGTGGCCAAGTACTATGACAAGTATGGCAAGAGGCCTGATGTGTTGGAATATGCAAAAGACATAGATTACTTTTTGGCAAACAACACAACAAGTTTTCATTGTTCTGTCGAGCTTTGGAAAAATCCGCTCGAGCTGAGCAAGCAACTTAGTGAGGCAGAAATCAATGCATTGCGTGTAGGCTGGGATTTGTTGCTAGACATCGATTGCAAGTTTTTGGATTACAGCAAGGAAGCTACAAAGCTTATCATAGATGCTTTGGAGTGGCATGGGATAAAGAACTATGGAATAAAGTTTTCTGGTGGGAAGGGATTTCATATAATCTTGAGCCATGCTGCCTTTCCACAAACCATAACATATGGCAAAGAGCTTCCCACAAAAGATTTTTTTCCGACGGGAGCAAGGATCATAGCATCATACCTAAGCGATTTGATAGAAAAAGATTTGCGAGAAGTGCTGCTTAGCATGAGTGATGAGCAAAGCATAGCAAGAGCTTTGGGCAAGGAAGTGAAGGATTTGTTTGTTGGCAATAAATTCAATCCTTTTTCTGTTGTTAACATAGACACTGTTTTGATGGCACATAGGCATCTCTACAGAATGCCTTATTCCTTGCATGAAAAAACAGGGCTTGCAAGCGTAGTGCTAAGCAAGGCAAAGCTCAATGCTTTCAACGTGAATTTGGCCAAGCCATCAGCAGTCATGGTAGAGAGATATGTCAAGAAGCCTGACGAAAATGAAGCATTAGAACTTTTGCTGAATGCTCTCGATTGGCAGCACAAAGAAAAAATATTGATGCTTGATGTTAAAAGCATAGAAGAGAGAAAGCCAATAGCGATAAAAATAGAGGCAAAAGAGCTTAAGGATGCATATTGTGATTGTATAAAAAACATTTTAAGCGGGATGAAGCAGGATGGAAGAAAACGAGCACTTTTTATCTTGCTCACATACTTCAGAACCCTTGGCCTTAGCTTTGATGAAATCGAGAAGATTATAGCAGAGTGGAATGCTAAAAACTATAAGCCATTGAAGGAAGGCTATATAAGGAGTCAGTTGAATTGGCACAAAAGACAGGCCAGGACAATTTTGCCTCCAAACCATGATGCAAGCGGATTTTATAAAGAGCTAGGAATTTTGGGAAAAAGTTGTCAGAGCGTAAAAAATCCTGTCACTTACACAATAAAAGTTTTGAAAGCGATGAGAAAAGCAAAGAGCAAAGCTGGCCAAAAAACCGAAACTGAAGTTGGGCGCAAAAAAAGTGGGAGGAAAAGTAAAGAAGAGCAAGATAAAGTTGAAAATTAGAAAATGTACGAGCAGATTGGAAAGATAGCGATAATAAGCTCAAGAGGCAAAACATTGAAAGAATTGAAAAAAAAGGCTAGAGAGCTATTGAAGATAAAATCTATAGAGACGGTTTTGTTAAGGGAAAAGGTTAAAGGGAGGCTGAGAAAAGCAAGCTATAGGCTTTTGGCAGGAAAAAGGCAGTTTGAGACTTTGCATAGAGAAAACAAATGCGTGTTTAAGCTTGATGTGAGAGAGACTTATTTTTCTAGCAGACTAGGCAGTAATAGGCTTTGGACTGCAAAAAAGATTTTGGAAATTGCAAAGAAAAAAAAGCTCAAGAGGCCAAGCATACTTGTGATGTTTTCTGGTATAGGAGTTTATGGAATTGTTATAGCAAGATTGCTAAAAGATAATGGCATTGATTATAGCATAACGGCGGTAGAAATTAATAGAAAAGCTGTTAAATATGCTAAGGAAAATGTGAAGCTCAATAGGCTTGATGGCATAGAAATTTTACAGGGAGATGTTAGGAAAGTGTTGCAGAGGCTTGCCAAACTTGGCAAAGCTAAATACGATTTCATCGTTATGCCAAGACCAAGGCTAAAGTATGATTTTTTTCGAGAGGCATTTATAAATGCGAAAAGGAAAAGCGTTGTCTTTTATTTCGATTTTGTTGGCGAGAACGAGTTGGCTGAAGAAGAAAAGAGAATTGTAGATAAAGCGAAGCAGCTTGGCAAAAAAATAAGGGTTTTGGAAATAAAAAAGGCTGGCGAGATTGGTGTTAGGCAATATAGAGCTACTGTAGTTTTTGAAATTCTTTGATTTGCTTTTGATTTTGTTTTTTGTTATAGCTTGGTAACAAAATTTTAAAGTAATTTTTTTAAACCTTTTTGGTTTTTGCGGCTCATGCTAAAGATTTTGGCCTTATTTCTTTTGTTGCAAGGGGAAGTGAACAAGGACAAAGCTTCGACGGATTTTTCTAGCCGCAGCTATAGTTATGGCACTGTTAGCCTAGAAAAAGATTTGAAGGAAATAGAAAAAGATGCACAAGCATGCAGTTATGGCTGTGTGAAGGTTTTCGGTAGGTTTGAAAAGTTTGTGAGAAATAATGTCGATGATAAGTATGATTATTGCATGCATAAAAGTTTTTTGAAGAAAAACAAGCAAAGGCTCAAAAATGATTTGGCAAAGATTATGGCCAAGATCGAGCAATATGCTACTTTTGATGCTTTTGATTCTTCTCTAGAGTTTTCTCTTCCACTAAGAGAAATGAAAAGGCGAGATATTGGTTTAGGTGGGTTTATAGCAAATCGTTACGATTGGTTTGAAGGGAATTACTATAAAGGCCATCCTGCTTACGATGTCTTTGTGCATGACAAAAATCAGGATTGCTTGGATGATAGGACAAAGAAGCCGATAGAAGTTTATGCTGTCGTGGATGGCATAGTTATATCTACATACAAGGAATGGAAGCAAGGGAGCAAGATTAGGGGAGGAAATTATGTTTATCTCTACAATCCAAAAGCAAGGCTTTTGTTTTATTATGCGCATCTTGGCAAGATTTTTGTTGAAGAGGGAGATGCTGTTGAGAAAGGGCAACCAATAGCATATCTTTGCAGGACAGGCAAAAATGCTGCAGAAAAGAGATCACCAACACATTTACATTTTTCTGTGTTTAAATATCAAAAAGAAAATTTCTTGCCGGTTGATTGGCTAAAAGACAATTTGTTTAAAGTCGAGAAATAAGTTAGAAATTTTTTGCAATGCATTTACTCTCTCTTCTCTACTTTTACAGCAGTCGGTGCTTCTCCGCCATGCCAAGTAAATCTTGGCCTTATCCTTATCATATACATCCTCTCGCTATTATCATCAAGCACTAGGGCAGAGCCCGCATAGCGAGGCATTTGGTTGAGATAAGTGATGATGTCTTCTGCCAAATATGTCTGCATGATTTCGCTTAAGGCATCTAAGTCTGGCTTGGCAGTTAGTCTATGGCTTATTATGATGTCAGCTTGAGTTATAGCATCGGTATGCAGCTTTCCTGGTTGTTGTGTTGCAAAAACAAGGCTTATGCCAGGCTGTCTTCCTTCCCTTAGCAACTGTATTAATGCATCTGTAGCAGGAGTTTTTTCGTCTTTTGGCAAAAATTCATGCATCTCATCTATAAAGATCCATACAAGCGGCAGCTCTCGCTTTTCCTTAAAGTAAAGATATTCCATGCCATGCCTTACTGCTTCTATCTCTTCAAGCTTTCTTGCAAGCATACGCTCGTTAAAAATTTTTTTGCATATCAGGCCTATGGCCAAAGCCCTAACGTTATAAGCACCTACGCTACTATACATGCTTAAATCAAGAACTGTTGTGATGCCTGCCTGAAGCAACTCTGCTATGCTCGTTGGTTTTTCATTTTTGCTTGCAAAAATTCCCCAAGCCTTAGCTGCATTAAAAAGGTTTATGGCTGCTAGCTTATGTTGCTTCTCAGCCTCCTCATCACTTTTTATTGCATCAATTATATCATCTATATCATATCTTTCCCCTCTCTCCTTAAGCTTTATTATAGCTTTTTGTATGGTAATGCCTATAGGATCGTTGTAGCTTAAACCAAAAGTGATTAGCCAATCCTCATGAGTTATATCATTAACATCAAGCGCAAAGGGTTGTATCTTGCCTATCCCTCTCTTTACAAATTCGTCGAAGTAGGCATATGGAACAAAAACCCTAACAGGCAAGTTTTTTGGCTTTAACTGCCATTGCCTAAGCAACTCTATTTCCTTATCATTCCTATATGCCATGCTCCAATAAATTCCCATAGTGTCAAAGATTAGCGGAGCTATGTTGCTTTTAACTTCTTCTGGCATGTCGGTTATGCCTTCTGCTATCACTCCAAGGGAGTAGCTCTTTCCGCTTCCACGCTTGCCGCAAACCATTATGACATGGCTTCTTGCCAAATCAAGATAGACGGGATTGCTCAGGCTGACGAGGTTCTCCATTCTAACCCAAAGCTTTCCGATGTAGATAAGTCCTTTATCACCAAATTTTTTCCTGTCCTCTTCGCTTCTCCCTATCCATATGTCTGGCATTTTTCCTTTTGTGCTTTTTTTGTGCTTTATGTTTTGGCCCTAGTCCTTTGTCTTTTGAATTTTTTTGGCCATTCTCTCTATCAAGAGCCCTACACCATATCCTATAAACGCTCCTGCAAAAACATCGCTAAAGTAGTGATATCGCCAATAAACTCTCGAAGCAGCAACAAAAAGGCTTACCAAAAGCCAAACATAATAGTGCCAGGATTTGAAAAATGGCAGGAGGGAAAACATTGCTGTTGAGTGGTTTGAAGGGAAGGAATAGCCAGAAAGGCCTAAGCCCGGCCTTATTCTGCCTATCGCAAACTTTATTATGCTACTTATCGCTATTGCCAACAAAAAGCTTGCTATTTCCCTAGCCATTTTACTTTTGTATTTTCTGCTAAAGAGGCTGAAAGCCAAGAAGACACAGATAGCAACGAATGCATAGCTATAATTTTCTTTAACGATGGAAAAGATTCCGTCAAGGATTTTGTTGTGGCCCAGCACTGCTTTGTCAAGTAAGAAGAATGAAATTATGACGAGAAAAAAAGTTAAAAGCAAAAAGATTGTGTGTTTGCTTTTCAAACTTCTCACTGCGCTTTTCAACTTTTCTCCCATTTTCTTTTTTCCTTGCTAATTTTTAAGCCTCTTTTTGCTAAACTTTAAAGAATCTTAACTTTAAAACATTTTAGATTAAATAAAGCAAGTTAAAGCAAGTAAGTAAAATGTGCAAGCTGTGCCAAACAAAGCCTCTCTACATAGATGCAAGCGGAAGAAAGATTTGCCAAAAGCATTTTAGCCATTTTTACGAGAAGAAAGTCTTGAAGACGATAAGGAGGTTTGGACTTATAGGGGATGAGCATGAACTATGTGTTTTTATTAATGCTGTAGATTGCTGCAGTTTTGCTTTGCTGCATTTTATGTATAAATATGCCATGCAGAGGAGAAAAAGCATTGTGGTTGTTGCAAAAGCAAGCGACGAAAGCCTTAAAGCTTATTGCAAGCAGAAAGGCATTCCGCTTTTGAGTTCGGCAGTAGAAAAGCTAAGGCAAAAAAAGTTTATTGTTGCTACTTGCTTGAATGATGTTGCAGAGCACATAATGCTGAGTTTGATGAGTAAAAAGCTTGGTAAAAAGTTAAAGGAGTTGGAGGTTTGGCCGATTAAAGAAATGCGTGTCGGCAAGAGAAAAGTTAAAGCTGTTATGCCATTATTTTTTTGCAGCGAAGAGGAAAGTTGTCTTTATTGCAAGGTTAATGGCATAGAGGCAAGGCCACATGCTCCTAGCAACAAGCAACATGCTGAACTAAAAAGATTTTTGCAGAGCTTGGAAAAGAAGCATAATGTTTATCATGCAATCGTCAATGCTTTTCTTGAGATAGCAAGAGGCTAACATTTTTAAAGGGTGTAACCTTAAAATAATAACAAATAGGGTCAATAAAAGCAAATAAAGCAAAAAGGCAACATTTGCAAATATTTAAAAAACCAAAAGTTGAAACAATAAGCATAAAACAATAAAAAACAAAAAGCAAAACAAAAAGAAAAGAAAGACAAAATGAACAAAAAGGTTTTGGTTGGGATTGTGGCAGGGCTGTGCTTGCTTGCAGCCATTCTCGTGCTAATTTTTACTTCCTTGCCTCATCCTAAAGTTGTGGGTGAGGGAGCAAAAAAATGGCTTGCAAGTTATGTTATATATGTTGACGGCAAGCAGTACAAGGCAGGAAATGTTTCTTTTTACCAAGGCAGCCTTTATAAACAGCTTGGCTTTGTTTCAAACAAGATTGATTTGCTTTTGAATGTTACAGAAGCAAAAGAGGCCAACATAAGCCTTAATGCTTCGGATGCTTATGGCGAGTACAAGCCAGAATTGAGAAGGGCTATAGAAAGAGTAGTGAAGCAGCCAAGGGTAGAAGAAATAAGGCTTGTTTTTTCCTTGCCAAAAGAAAACTTTGTGAATGTTTTCGGCGAGCCTGTGCCAAACAAAACATATTCACATGCAGCATTGATGTTTAACATAAAGGTTGTTAATGTTAGTAATGTTAGCGAAGAAGTTTTTGTTAGGTGGGATGTCAAGAAGGGAGATAAAAGCGAGAAGGATCAGCTCGGATTTTGGAGAGAGGTGATAGATGTAGACGAAAGCAACAATTTGCTAAGGACAAAAATTTATGGAAATGCAACTTCTATTCCAGTCGATTTTGGTAGGATAGACATTTACTTTGATGAAGACTATATTTATGGCAAGCTAACTCCAGAAATCGGAAAGGTTGTGCAATGGAATGGAGATGAAGGTAAAGCAGTAAGCTTTAACGAAACACACATTATTTTGGACGACAACAACGAGGCTGCAGGAAAGGATGTGGTTGTTAGCATAAAGATTTTGGGAGTGGAGGAAGGCAAGATAGGAGGTAGCTGTAGCAAAAATGCTAATGTAGACTTTGATGTTTTCATAATGAGTTATTGTCCTTATGGTTTGCAATTTGTTAAGGGCTTATTGCCTGTTTGGGAGGAATTTGATGATAAGGCAAACATAAATGTCAGATTTGTTAGCTACACAATGCATGGACAAAAAGAGGCTGATGAAAATGCGAGGATGGTTTGTATAAGGGAGGAGCAATGTGAAAAGTACAGAGATTACTTGAAATGTTTTGTGGAAAGTGGAAATGCGCAAGCATGCATAGAGAAGGTTGGCATAGATAAAGAAAAGCTTAGCGATTGTGTTGCTAACAGAGCCAAAAGATATTTGGAAGAAGATGCAAAGCTTAACGAGCAGTATGGTGTTAGGGGAAGTCCTACAGCAGTTATAAATGGTAAGCAGGTAGAGATTTGGCCGAGAAGTCCTGCAAACATAGCCAAAGTGCTTTGTGACTATCTTCAACCGAAGCCAGAGGAATGCAGCTTGAGCTTTAGCCAAGAAAATCCAAGCCCAGGCTTTGGCTTATCGACAAGCAGTTCTGGCCAACAAGCAAGCTGTGGAGCTTAACTTTTTGCCCTTATGAATTTTTCCATAGCCTCTATAAAGCCTTCAAACTTCTTTTGTATTTCTGTAAGCTTCTCTACATCTATTGTTAAAACCTCATCGTTGATAAAGAGCTTTAGCCTTACTCCTTTTCTAAATTCTCCTTCTGCAACTCTCTTATAGCTTTCCACTTTCCTGGCAATTTCATAGAAATCGAGCATCTCCAGAATTTCTTTATCTTTTTTAAAAATACTTTTCATCAGCTCGGTTTTTTCTTTGGGAGTAGAAGGAATAGAGCTAATAAGCTTTTTCTTTTTTGCGCTCTTCATAACTTCATCTATAGCTAGGGCCATCACCTCTGCCATCTTTTTAATTACATTAACCATAACATCGCCAGTCTTTGTGTATTTTAGGCTTGTATAAAAAAGATGCTGCTCCTGTTTTTTTTCTCGCTCAATTTTCTCGACCATTTTACTTAACAAAGATATTCAGAATTAACTCTGCTATAATTATGAGCGCAGTGATGAGTATTACTGCTGATGGACTTATCTTTACCTTGCTTTCATATTCCTCGTAAAATCTTGTCAGCCCTCCGAAGCTTGGAGGCAACATAACCTTTTCTGCCATGCATTATTTATCTCGCGGCTTTAAAAATGTTTTTTCGATGTTGCATGACAAGGCGCAAAATCTGTCAAGCAAAAAAGAAAAGTTAATAAAGTAAAAAAGCAATAGGAAGCATGAAAGAGGAAAGCATGGGAGAACTTGTGTATTACAAAGCTGATGCAATTTTTGGAAAGGCTATCGATAAGATTGTAGAAGGCAAGCGGCTAATAGATGACAAGTATTTGATTGCATCGAGCAATGCGCCAGGGCACAATTTTACGGCATTCTATTGTCCAAAGAAAAGACTGATTGAGTTGAGATTGAAAGGAAACAGCATGGAGCGTGTCAATGCAGAGAAAGAATTTTTTGCTATCGTTGATGCTTGGCTAAAGATGTATGCAAAGCAGGAAAAGGAGAAGCAAAAGTAGGTAACAAAAATTAACAAAAAACTGAGAAAAGCGATAGGTGGGGATAGGCCTTCTTTTGTTGCTCGTTAAAGAGCATGTCGGCATTCTACTAAGCAGCCCTTACGGGCTTTGCACCCCCAAGGATGGCCGTTTCAACTTTGCCTAAGCTGGCAAAGTGTCGTTTCTGTACCAGAGCCATGCCTTTCGACATGTGCTTTTGCAGCACTCGGGTTTTTTGGTGGAAGGACCTTCCTCCTTTCGGAAAGCTGACACCCACCTATCAGTATAAATAAAATTTTAAATTTTAAAAAACTTATGGTTAATGCCTCGGTAGCTCAGCGGGAGAGCACGAGCTTCGTAAGCTTGGGGTCGTGGGTTCGAATCCCACCCGAGGCTTTCGAAATCATCAAAAAATTTTTAAAGTTTTTATATTATTTTTTCTAATGGATATACAAAAAATAAACAAATTGAATAAAAAAATATTTGGTATCGAGTGGGGAGAAGAAGACAAGAGAATTCCTATACCACATAGCATAAAACAAGAAATTCTCTTTAAGCAAAAAGGAAAGTGTGCAGAGTGTGGATTAGATTTTATGTCTGAAGGAATAATTCCAGAAATTCATCATAAGGATGGAAATCCAGCTAACTCAAAGCTTAGCAATTTGGAGGCCCTTTGTCCAAATTGCCACAGAAAAAAGACACATAAGCAATTTTTAACCAAAAGTTTAAAGAAGAAGTCACGAAAACCAAAAGACAGTTATGAAGAGCTTCTTAAACAGGCCTACAAGTTTGGAAGAGCGACCAGCCCTTTTTAAGAACTCATTTGTAAGGCACAAACTCAACTTCTACCAAATTTCCTAGTCTTTTCATTACTTTGGCAAATCTTTTGTTGATCTTAGAATTGTCGTTTTTGCAATTCCAAAGATAATCGTTAAACAAGTCTTTCTTTGAAGCAAATTCTCTCAATGCTTTGTATGCTTTTTTCTCTAAGTCTTCCTTGCTTCTTAATACATCTTTGTTTAGGCTAAGCCTATAAATTCCAGAAGGCACAAATATTTTTAGCTCAACATTTTTTATTCCAAGCTTTTTATAAGCCTTGACAGCAAAATCGACAAAATAAAATAAATCTGCCCACGAAAAACTTTCTGCCATTGCAGCATTGTCGGCTATGCATTTGTTTGGATGGATGTGATAGAGAACTATTTCTTCAGCATCTTTGTATTTTTTTAAATCAAAAGTCGCTTGAACGCTGCTCTCTGTTTCATTTTCTCCACATTCCTCCCACATTCCAATTTCTTTTCCTTTTTTCTTCCAATAAACCCAAAATTCTTCTATCGGAGAAGAAAAAACCAATCGCTTAAGATCTTGCTCCCCATCTTGTTTTGAAATGTTAAGCACATAGTGCTTTGGGCTTGTGTTGATATAAAGCCTTGGCCTCTTGTAGTCTTTTTGTATTGGCAAGCTAAAACATAACAAAGCCAAAAGCAGCCCTTTTTTCCATTTCATTTTCTCTTTTTCAAGAGCTTTGCAAGTTCTGCTTTACTCAACAACACTTCCTTTCCGCTTTCCATATCCCTTAACCTATATTTTTTCTTTTCTAACTCTTTTGGGCCAATAATTATGCAATGTTCTATGCCCTTTTTATTTGCATATTCAAGCGCTTTGCTTAGAGGCTTTGTTATTATGTCTACACAAAATTCTTTTTCTCTTAACCATTGCGCCAAGCTTATTGCACTAGCCTCAATTTTCTTTTCCTTTGTAACAGGAATGATTAAAATCAAGTTACTTGTCTTTTTCATCTTCTCCTTTACTGCTTCGTAGATAACATCAAGGCCAAAGCTTATGCCTGTAGCAGGATATTGCTGAGACGTTTGTAAAAAATCGCTTATAAGCTTGTCCCATCTTCCGCCTCCTGCAACACTTCTCTTTATTTCAGAATTTTTTAAATATGCCTCATAAACCAAGCCAGTATAATAAGCAAAACCCCTAACAAGACTTGGTACAAAAACAATGCTTTCAAGCTTTTTCTTATCTTTTATGAAAAGCTTGCAGTAATAAAAAAATTCTTTCAGCTCATCCAAGCCTTCAGTCGCCTCTTTACTTTTCAACTTTTGGCCAAAAAACTCGATTCTCTCTTCATTGCTCATTTGTGCTACAGCATCAAAATAAGAAAAGACTTTTTTTATGCTTTCCTCGCTTATGCCTTTTTCCTTCATTTCTTCTATTACTGCCTTTTTGCCATGCTTTTCAAGCTTGTCGAGAGCTATCATAGCATCTTCCATTTTTTCATTTTCTATTCCACATTCATACAACAAGCCGCTTAGCAGTTTTCTGTTGTTTACTTGAATGCTAACATCCAAGCCCAAATCATCAAAAACCGAAAAGGCCAAAGCAATAAGCTCGGCATCTGGCATTACTCCACTTATGCCTACACAATCCACATCGCATTGCGTGAACTCTCTCAGTCTTGCAGTTGTTATTGGCCCGTCTCTAAAAACCTTTCCTATTTCATATCTTTTGAAAGGCAAGGCAATCTGCTTGGCCATTAGCTTAGCTAGCTTGAATGTAAGCTCGTATCTCAAGCACAGATCTCTATTTGCCCTGTCCCTTAGCCTATAGATCTCCTCAAGTATGGCTTTTCCACATTTTCTTGTCGCTATGTCATAAAAATCGAGTATGCTTGTCTCGACAGGCATGTAGCCATATTTCTTGAAATTTTTTTTCAGCACATCCAAGATAGCCTCTCTAATTAGCTGTTGTTCTGGCAAATAATCCCTTGTGCCTTTCAAAGTCCTTATCAACTTTTCTTCCCTTTCCTTTTTTTCTTCCCCCTTTTCTTTTTCCTCCTTTTCCTCTTGCATAAAATTCTATGCTGCTTGTGTTTTAAACTTTTGGAATTGAAATGATGCTATCCTCGCTCCTCATCCTCGCGCCCGCAACGCCCCAACAAGAACAAAAATTATGATAAATTATTTTCCAGTCTTTTCTTTCTCGGCCTTTTCAATTAGCACAGCATTGATCATTCCTTCCTGGCCAGGCCTGTTTGTAACTTTTGCCCTTCCAAGCTCTGTTTCTATGATCGTGCCTTTTGTTATGATGTTGCTTTTTGCAAAAAATCTGTTGGATGGTGTTTCAACAACGTTCAAAATTTTCACTCGCTTTATGCTATTTCCTACTGCAACATTTGCAAAGTTGTCTTTAAGCAGCACAGCCTTTCTATTGCCCCCCCTCACTCTTAGCACCTTCACTTTCTGCTCACCCAGCCTAACTTGCTTTAAAAATCTCTTTATCTCAAACTTTTTCTTTTTTCTGTAGCTTCTTTTTCTTCCTCCGCTTGGCTTTCGCTTCGACATTTTACTTTTTGCTTTTGTCAGTATTTAAATTTTTGGCTTCAAGCTTAAAGCTTAATCGAATAAACATATGCTTGGTTTATCAAAATATTTATAAAGTCAGGTTTTTTGTTATAGCAAAAAATGAGTAGCATAGAAAGACCGCTTGACTTGTTGAATAAGGCGAAGGGAAAGCAGGTGATAATTTATCTGAAAAGCGACAAGCAAATAGTCGGCAAGCTCGTTGCTTTTGACATACACATAAACATTGTGCTGGAAGATACCCGAGAAGTCAACGAGAAAGGAGAGATAACAAAAAAGCTTGGGACTGCGTTTGTTAGGGGCGACACTATTCTTTACATTTCTCCTGCAGAAGTTTAATTTCCTTGTTTTCTTGTAAGCCTGTCGCTTTGAGCTTTGAGTAAATTTTTTAACTCTTGTCGCTTTAATATAGCAGCGCGGGGATGCCGGAGTGGCCAAACGGGACCGGCTCAAGACCGGTTGGCTTAGTGCCTTCAGAGGTTCGAATCCTCTTCCCCGCACTTTTTTGAAAAAACTTGAAGTTTTGATAACAAGTTTCGACGATGCAAAAACAAAAAGCCGGTGAGAATAAAAAATCTTAATTTTAATTTTTAATTTCCGAGTGGTAACAACCGAAAGATTTTTAAACCCTAAAATCTTAATAAAAAGTAGGCAAAACAAAAACCAACAAAATTAAAACAACAAAAAAGTTAAAATGGGATTGGAAAAAAAGATAAGGAATGCACTTTTGACTGCTGGCTTAGCTGTTTTAACAGGATGTGCTTATCCTTACATAAAGGCAACTATCAGCGGTGAAAGTGTGAGTTTTACAATGAAGGATAAAAACAAGGTAGACTATACTTTCATTCTATTTTGCTCTATAACAAAACCAGGGGGTGGTGAACCGGTGGCAAAAGGATTCTATACAAAAAATCCTGATGAGAGCTATGAAAATGTTTTGGATAGATGCATGGAAGATAATGGCTTTGTGCGAGGATTCATTATTAACTCTACTTCCAATTCTTCAAAAGAAGATACCAAAATTTATCCCACTGATAAAGAAATAAGAATAGAGCAGAAAGGTAAGGCGACAATTACAATAACAGCATATAATTGCGCAATTAAAGAGTATGAGAATGAGAAGGGGCTAGAACCTTTAGCATCGACGCTTTGTATTCCTAAAAGTTATGTATCCTCTGCAACAAATGTAGTTACTTTCCCATCTCCTACAACATCCGCTCAGCCTGCACAACCGCAAACCCCAAATAAGCCAAGTGGAACTGTTGTGATACTTCCATTTCCAAAGGAAAAGTCACAAATGCCACGACCACAATATCCGCAAGGGCCAACCACGATAATTAACAACTACTACTACAACTACCCAACGCCTTTGACATATCCACAAGGGCCAACAATCCCAGTGCAGCGACCTCGCAGCGGGATAGATAAAGATCCGTGGTAATAGAGATTAATGTTGAGCTTGTTTAGGTCTAAATACTTGAGGTAAACATTTATTACCATCACCTCTTCTGTGATAAGTGAATATTTCAATTTCCGGATCGTTATTAGTCCAGAACTTATAATTAGGATTTCTTAACACTTTAATTGTTTTAACATCTACTGTTCCAGCACTTCCAGTTATACTTATAAGTTCATCATCTTCTATTAAAGTTTTAGGATCTCTGTCACTATCACTATAAATAAAAGCTGCTCCTTTTGGAACATTGAGCATATCTCCAACATAGACGCCAGGACTTTCGATAGTTCCACCTAAGACTACAGAAAGATTATTTTTTGTTGGAAGGACCGAACATGCTGTCAGTGGTAGTCCATTATACTTTAGCACAGAATCGACAAAGGTTCCGCAATCCGCCGCAAGGCCCAAATCGCTCACATTAAACTTTTCACCTCCTATCGTAATCTCTTCAAGGATGTAAGCATCCCCTACATAAGGCACACCATAATAACTTTCTGCAGTTTCTATGATCTTGCAGCCCATCTCATTGTTTTTGCACCAACCTTCATGTTGCTCGCCAAAGTTAGATTTTCTACTTATCTTCAGCACTTTTTCAGGATTTAAGGTTATTAGTCCTGCACATTGCTTGCCTTTTTCGCATGTTTGATATGGTATTACAAGATAATATTTTTTCAATTGATTTTCTAATTCTGCCGTGTCCTCTAGATTCTTAATATTCAACACAGGAAGATCAAAACGGTAATTTCCTCTACCGCCATTTTCTATAGTTCCAGAGAAGGCATAGAAAAATGTTCCTTTATCTTTTTGAATTTCAGAGAGTAACCAACATTCACCCCCATATCCACCATCAACAGGAGCATACTCATATTCTATGTATTCATAATCGGCATTATTATATTTTATCCAATGTTCATAGTTATCTTCCTTACTTTTTGTGGTTCTATAATAATCCTTTTTTCCCTTAATCCAAGGCGAAATTTTATAGATAGTTCCATCAACTTGAATGTTGGTACCAAACTCTTCTGTTTGGCCTGATTGTGTCCCTGCTTCTATATATATTTTCTTTTGTGAATAATATTTATAACCCTCTCCACTCCTTACTCCAACCACCAAGCAAATTTCTGTATCTTTATCATCCCACTCGATGATGTTGCGGGTTGTGGTGTTGAAGGTTGTGTAGATTGCATTAGGATCACTGCCATTGCCAACAACCAAAAATGCAACGATTTCTGGAATTTCTTCTTTCTCTATTGGTGTTGGAGCCGGGGCCGGAGCAGGTGGCGGCGTTGGTGGTGCCGGAGGTTTCTTTTCCTCTTTTTTCTTCTCTTCCTCCCTTTTCTTTTTCTCCTCAACAAGCTTAGGCCCTTCTTTCTCGTAGTACTTTAGAAGCACGGCCTGGCCATATAAGCTAGTAATTTTTTGCTCGATTTGCATCATCGCTTCAGGGTTTATGATCCTGATAAGCTGGCGAGAGGCATTGAGTACTAGTTTTTGCGTTTCTGTGAATGCATTTTGTAATTGTGAAATAGCAGGTAGATTAGCTTTAGCAACATTGTTCTTGGCCTCATCAATTATGTTTTTATTGTTGTTTATTTTTTCCTCAAGCGTCCCACTCAAGTCTGCTATCTCATCTTCTTTCATGAAGCCAAGATCTTGGCCGAGGATTTGTTTTATCTTTTCCAACCTTGCTTTTTCTTCGAGCGTTTTTATGCTTGCATTTTCAAGGCCAACATCCTTTATTGCCTGCCTTAGGCTTGGCAAGTAGACCCAGCATTTTATTTCTGAGCTGTCACAGTAGCCTGCAGGCGCCCAATCAGCTTCTTCTGCTCCTACACCAGGATTTTTGCTCGAGCACATCCTTACTATGCCTTGCCTGTAGATTGCAGGGCTCAATGCTTGTTCTATGCCTGCCTGCAAATTGATTATGGCTGCTGTAGGAACAAGGCTTGGGCTTCCGCTCACGCATTGCTTGCTTGTTTTCACATCTTTCAACTGATCTTCTATGTATCTATCTTGAAGCCAATTGGCGGCAAAGCTGGTAGATACAACTTGGAAGCCGCAGTACTCCCTTGCATTTATGCTCACACAAACTTGCTTGTAGCCCTTCGGCGCAGTAAAGTCCTTTGTAACTTGCCTATGATCTCCTCGAGGAATGTAGCCCGTATCTATAACCCAATTTTCTATTGTCATAACTCCAGGATATTGGGTTGGGCTTTTGAGATAAACGCTATAGTAAACACCTTGGTCCTTGCCTGCATATATATGATAGAACACTTTATATTGGCTTTGTGGAGGCACTGTGGCTTCTGTATATGGAATTTCTGTTACAGTTGCAAAGAACTGATATGGGCTTTCAGGCTTGCTTAGCTCCTCTAGCAAGCTTGCTGCGCTCGGATACCTTATGCCGATAAACTTTTTACAAATCATGCTGCCAACTTCAGCAGTGCTTCTAAGCTTAAATGCTTCTATGGCAGTTGTGCCATAATAATTTATGAAATAATCCATTCCTTCCCAAGTCCTTCTCCAATTTTCACTAAAGAATGCATACTCGCCCCCACCTTTTCTTTCAAACTTTTCTATTATGCTTGGTATTCCTACCTTTATGAATGGTGTTAACTCTCTCCACATGAGCTCACAAAGATAAATGCTTTTTATCATGTCACATATGCCAACAGTTTTTCCACTTTCCAAGCTTTCTTGCAAGCAGTCACGAGTAGCGTTTAGAATGCTAATGACATTTTCCAAGCCTGCATTTATTCCAGTTAAGCAGACAGGGACAAGAACCCCCTTACCGCCTTCAAAGTTATGACTACAAAGCACCAGGCTTCCTATTATTCCACTTTGCACAACATTATCAACAGGATATCTTCCTCCCAAGTCACAGCGTGAAGGAGGGCAGAGCACAGGATCGCAGAGATTAAAAAGAAGCCAACAATCTCTGGCAGACATAAAATCTTCGCAATGCAGGCTTGAAACCTTTGCGACTTCCCTCGCCTTTAACTCTCCACTACATGCTGTCTGTATAGCCGCCTTGCCACTTCTTTTTTGCACATTCGCATCAGCAACACATTGCTGTATTTGCTGGGCTATGCTGCCTATGGTCTTTGTTGGCTCGTCATAGCAGATGGGGCTGGAGGCTATAGCCTGTAAGCCCTCTGATGTTACCATTGTGCATAGGTCATCGTTAGGGCTTCCGTAAAGCGCCATGTCAGGGATACCATTCTCTCCTGCATTGCAAAGCCAATAGACATTCAATATTCCACTCTCCAAATAACTTTTAACTTGGTATTCATCAGGCACATAAACATAAAGGCCCTTCAATATTCTCGAGAGAGGCAAATACTTCACCCTACCTTTCCACTGCCCAGCCTCATAAAAGTGGGCTTCCTTGTCATAAGGGGTTTTCAATGGCACATTGCATTTGCTTTCCTCGACGCGCAGCCTGCTCTGCAACAATGCAATACAAGTTGTTCCCTGAACATATTTATTACATTCTTCTGGATCTTTTTTTGTCCAACCGCCACCCTCTCTTACATATTTTTTCACATCCACAATAGTAATAGCCCCCATCTCATGCTTTACCTCAACGTAGTGCGGGCCCCAACCATTCAAGTCAGGAATTATGAAATATTCCTTGCCGCTTTGATCTTTCTGTATTACAGTTTTGTATGGAATGATTGTCTCTAAATCAACCCTCCCAAATTTTGTGTAGATCTCATTCTGTGGATCGATGTTTTTTACAAGATCGAGCTGTGTTAGATAGTTATTAATTTTTGCCTCGAAAATCTCTTGTGCCTTGGTCTTTATTTCATTGCTACACTCCTTGCAATTCATTATGCTTGTGGCAAGCAACAAGTCTTTGGCAGAGGTAGTCATTATTATGCCTCTCTCCGCCATTTCAGTCAAGTTGCTAATGAACTGCTGACAATTTTTTACTTGTTCTTGCGCTTGCCCCTGTGGGCATGTCAGTTGTGATTGTATTTGTCCATAGAAGCAGGTGGCATTGTTTGCGCATTGTTTGTTGGCGTTAGCAATTTGCTGGTTTATGTTTTTCAAGAAGCCTGTTGTTAGCTCGACTTCCTTTTCGATTTTGGCTGAATTGGCTTTTAGGCATTGTGATACTGTCTTGTACTCTTTGTTGTTAACCTTATCCTGGCAGATTGCATCCCATCCGCTTCTTCCATCTATACCATTCATCACAAGCTTTCTTGCTGTGGCCTTTCCTCCCATTCCCTCTATGAAACTTTTTAAGAACAGAGCAGTTCCGCCTATATAGCAAGCCTTTTTCCACCCTTGCACCACTTTGGCCAATTTATTTTGTATTCCTTGCAATGTGGCTATGGTTTTGTTTAACTTCTTTATATATTCCTTAGTCTTTTCTGGCCCTATCTGTATAGCTCTTTTCTCTATTCCTATATGAATGCTAAAATTAGATTCTGCTTGCATTTCTTGTTTTGGTGGACTTACAATAACATTTGCAACTTTTTCTACTTTTGTGTCGATAAGCTTTACAGCCATGGCAGAAACCTTTTCCTTTGTGCCTTCCTTGCCACTCTCTATCTCCTTGTAAGGCAGGCTGTCTTCCTTGCCCTTAACCAAGCTTACTATTGTTCCTGCCTCATTCTTGAGTATCACATTGTTATCGCTTATCTCATCCACAATCCAACCATGCCCTATGTGCTCCCTTAAACCAAAATTCTTCTCAACTCCATCAACCCTGATCCTTGCATAAATGCTCTCGCTGCTCGGCATGTAAATTCCTTTCAGCTCTATCGTAAAGAGGCCTTTTGGTGTGTCGAGTGTTGCTGTGGCTAGGCTTGAATCGTAGTTAAGCAGCCTTCTCTCATCATAAGCCCTACGCACAATTCTCGAATCGCTGTTGGCATAGGCATCTATAAGCTGATTTAATATGCCAAGTGCCTCTTGCTGTCTGCCTATTTCCTTTGCAATCTGGAAAAGCTCGAAAAGTGCTTTGGCTCCGATGTACTCATTGTCAACATCCTTTTCATTTCTGTATTTATCGAAAAGCCCCTTATACTTTATCTTTGCATCTTCCCAAGCTCTCTCGACTTCAGGACTTAGCCTCTTATCTTCTAACACAGAAATCTCTGTCAAGCTATATCCTGCAATGCCTTGCCCCTTGCCAACAACAATAACCTTTCCACTGGTTCTTTGTTGAATGGCAGCTATAGCATTATCTGTTAGGCCAACATTTTTGTTTATGCTCCTCATTACACTTTCTAACACATCGACACGCAAGGCATTGCTTACATTAAGGAATGCTGCATAGCTTGAATTTGCAAAGATGAAATAGATGAAGTTATTGTCTGCTCTAAAGTATTGGCCAAGCCCTAGCTCTTTTGTTTCCTTTTGTCCCCCCTCTTCTTTTTGTAACTTCACCTTTGTCAATGTTTGTAGTTCTAAAACAGCCTCTTGGCCTGCGCATGTCAGCCTTACAGTGCCTACACCAAAACCTCTTTCCTCTATAGAACTAACAACGCACTCATCGACAATCTGGCCCTGGCTTGCAGTATAGCTTTTTCCGTTGATGACTAGTTTTGCCTTTGTTTTTGGCAGATCTATGCTATTAAGCTCTATCTCGAAATTTTGATTATCACAGAAAAAGCCCCAAAATGCTACAGGGGTTGGTTGGCCTTTAACCAGCGAAAGCCGCATCGGAGTTGGATCATGGATTGTTTCTTTGTAAACCAAAATCTCTGCAGAATTTTCACTTGCATCTATGAGCCTCAAAAAACCTCTGCCATTGAAAAATGCAAACTCATCATAGCGCTGCTCGAATTCAGCATCGCTTAGCTTTTGCAAATCAAACTGGTCTCTGTCTATGCCATAAAGCATTGAGGATGTGTAGTAGATAGTTGCGGTTGCGTTTATGTCTACTCGCTCAGGTATCTTTGCTTCAACAGGCTCTTGTCTAAGCTGCACTACTGCATAGCCCAAATTGTCCCATTGCGCCAAGCCCTCTCTTTTTCCAGGACTCGAGAAATATTTACTCATTATGTTTTCATACAAGTAAGGCACATGGAATATCACTCCTTGCACTATGTCATGGCTTTTGTTTACTGCATGTATGTTGACATTCTTTATGTATATGCTTTTTAGCAGGGGATTGAGGTTTATTGTTTTGAGTTTGCAAAAAACATGCACGGGCTGCTCCTCAAGCAAATCACTTCTCACAACTTGTGGTTGGCAGCCCTCTATGGGATCGACATAAACAAGAAAGTTTTGGGTTAAATTGCAGTACTGGCTTGTGCCGTGCTCTGGAAAGAATTGTGCATATTCCTCGCTGAAAGGTGAGAAGTAATAGTTCTGAGCCTCAACAAAAGTTGTAAGGAAAATGACAATTGTAGCTGCAAGGATGGCAAACGGTAGCAATGTTTTTTTTGCTTTCCCCTTTGTTCTGGCCTCAGCTTTAGCGACCATTTTTATTCAATTTTATTCAATCCTAAGCTCGGTAGTTTTTATTAGTTCGTAATTTTTTTGAATGTCATCGAGCGTGGAAGGCTCACCAAACTGCTCTGCAACAATCCTCAGCTTGCCTCTTTTAAGCATGGCCTCATCTAGCTCTATCTCACTTGTCCCTCCACCGACAACAACCTTGTCAACTCCTATGCTCTCAAGCTGCACACATTTTTTCTGGCTCAAGAAAAACCATGGCACATCATAGCAAATTTCTGTCTTTTCTGCTATAGACACATTTTTGTCTTTAAACACATAGACAGTAACTCTGTACTTGCCTGCACTAAGCTTTGCTGTTTTTTCTTCAGGGTAGTTTAGCACAGCTGTCTGCTCGCCCTCAAACATTATTAAAGCTTCTCTTGCATTAGTCTCTATATCAACATCATACATCTTGTTTAAGTATAGAGCTGCCATAAAGTCGTTGTTGCTGTCTACCTGAAGCTTTGCGTCTGCATAACCATCAGCCCTAGCTATAACAAACCCACCAACACACTGCGGCGTTTTTGTTTCTAACTTTCCAGCTTTAGCCTTGCCTATATAACAAGTTGCATCCAAGCATTTGAAATAAAAATCTGCATCCAAGCCATTGCCGCTTTGATCATAAGCATAAAGTATGGCATTTGCATTGGCATTGTTGCATATGTAAGGCTGAACTGTTTCGCCCTCTTCAAGCATCTCTTTCACTCCATTTCTCTCTATAACAACAGTTGTGGCAAAATTGAAAACCTCGTTGCCATAAGCCAAGGAAACAAGCAAAGGAAATTTTACGTCGTAGACAAGATGGTATGGAACATAGCAAAATCCTATAACTCCAATCCCAGGCTGATTTCCTACTGGATCAAACTTTATTATGCCGCCTTCATCCGCATTTGCTCCGTAAACATTGATCTTTAGAGGCTTGAGAGGAGCTAGGATGTTTGCATAGATGTTACTATCAAGCTTGACATCATTCAGAAAGTAGATGTTTTCCTTTGTGGCTAAGCCATAATAATCGCCTCTAAACTTTATCCTTTCGAAATTTACAGCTATACCATCCTCTATATCTTTTTTTATCTTTTGCTCTTTGAAAATCAAAGGACTGCACTGAATCTCGAAGCCTGTGACAGGAGCATATAGCGAGATGACATCAAGTGTGTAGTTTTCAAAGATCTTGTGGCTTGCTTCATACTCGTAAATCCTTCTTGCATTTTCGTAAAGCCTTTTGAGATTGCTGGGAATAGAGAAGGAGTGTGTTGCTATGTGATACGTTTCATTTCCCTTTTTTATTTGCAAGGGAGCATTCAAAGCTATCTCTATAGCTTTATCGCTGATTTTTGTGTTCACAGCTATAAGTCTTTTTTGCCATTCTATGTTTAGCTCTTTTTGATAAGCCCTTAGCACATCATCGCACAAAAAGCTATTAGCATAAACATAATTTGAAATTTCTTGCTCTATGTCCTGTAAGCTTGGAACATCTTGCCTTAGCTTTCCGTTGAAGTCATAGTAAAGCCAGTAAGGGATTTTTTTGCCCATGAAGTTTAGGCTATTACTGAAGTAATTTCCTTCTGGCATTTCTGGCTTCTCGGCTATTCTACCACCTTTAAACATTGCTTCATCCTTTGCATAGCTTGCTATTTTCTTTAAACACTCTACATAACTGCTCTCGATGTTTTGGATTGGCTCTGGCAGGCTTGGCTTTTTTCTTACAAAATAAATTGCAGTTAAGATTGCCAAAGCAACAACGATTATTGCTATAATCGCAAACAATGCCACCTGCGCCTTTCGCGGTTTTTGCAACTTTAGCATTAGCACCCTCTTTTTTAACATGCAATGTTAAAATTTTTAACTTTTAAATTTTGTCTTTGGCACAATGTTAAATAACTTGATGAAAGTGCTGAAACAAACGTTTTTAATTTTCGATTGGCTTCGATAGTGCTATATTTAACACAATTCCCTACCTTTATTGCTTAAAAAAATTGTAGAAAATCTTGGAGAGACCTGAAAGAGTACTTTAGTTTATTTTGGTATTGGCATATTACCCTTCCAAAATCTTGCTTATTTGCAACATGAATTCTTTTGCTCTTTCTAAAGAAGTTTTTACTTTAGACATTTTAATTTCTTCAGGAGTTTCATATTGTATAAAGCGAGTATAAAGCTTCGCTTTTTTCTTTCATAATCTAAAAACTCTATTAATTCTTCTGATTTTATTGTTGCTAATGCCTCATCTTTCATCTCTTCATATTCTTCTAGTAAAGATTGTTTTATTTTGTTCCTAGCGAAAACAATTAAGGCATCACTTGTTACCTTATGAGAAATTTTTGAGCCTATTTTATAAGGGCATTTGCCAAATAAAACATTGAATAATATGAACAAACAATAATCCATAAACTTAATTTATTATTTTCATTTAGAAAATTTGCCACATTTAAGCTTTCTTGAGCATTTCTTTTTAAAATGTTGAAGATATTTTGATTAAACTCTGTTTTCTTTATCAATCCTTCTTTTAAGTAGGATTTTACATTTGTTTCTGCTTCTTTTATTCTTTTTTCACTTAACATTTTCAATTACCCTGTAATAATCTTCTATGCCTATCAAGATTATATTATTTTTAATTGCTTCTGAGACAACATTAAACTCTTTTGTTTTTAACATTTTATTAAAATCTTCAAAACTTATAAAAATAGGGTGAATTCTTAATGGAAACAAATTCAAAACTTCTTGTATTTTTGATTCTTTTTCATTTGAAATAATTAATAGGTCAATATCTGAATGTTTTGTTACTTTTCCTTTTGCATAAGATCCAAACAATAAAACAACAAAAGGGAAATCCAGTTCGGATAATCTTTTATATAATATTAGAAGGTTTTTGTTTCTGTTTAAGAATTCTTCTCTTCTTAAATATTCTGCCTCAAAAATTAAAGGATGGACTTTTTTAATTAATGTTATTTTTTTAGTTTTTCCAAAAATCTTTACAGTAACCAATCCTTTGTTTTCTAAATCCTTAACAATACTATAAACATTTTTATAATCAATGCCAGAATATTTTGAAAGTTTGGATATGTTTAACTCTTCTTCTTGCCTTTCAATCAATACCCTGATTATTTTACTATGGTTTTTTACCATAATATTATGGTATTATTGGTATATTTAAATTTGTGGTTTTCCTATTTGAATGCAAATCTATAGGATAAAGAGCCCAGCCAACTTTGCTCTGCTCTGTTTCTAAAACTTTATAAATACTGAAAGTAAAGTATAGGATGGAGAAAAAGAGGGAAGGTAAGGAGGAGGGCAGGAAGGAAAAAAGGAAAGGAAGAAAGGCAGTAAGTCCTGTTGTCGCGACTGTTGGGCTGATAGGCATTAGTATTGCGCTGTTTATAATAGTTTTTATATGGAGCAGGAGTTTTGTTGAGGAGCAAATATTGAAATTTGGCAAGGCCATAGAGAGCTATTGTCAAGATGTCAAGTTTAATGTTGACAATATGCAAATTGGAGATGGCAAACTAAATTTTACTATCGACAATGTAGGGAATGTTAACATCTACCAGATTTCTGTAACATATTATTATGACGGAAATAAGGCTACACAGGTTTACAATGCAAGCTCGCAAGGAGCTTTGGCGGCAGGCGATGTGGCTATGCTTTCTCTCGATTTGCCGCAAGGAGTAAGCAGCGTAAGCAAGATTGATATTTATCCAATAATCGCAGGAGAGGGCAAGGAAAGCAAGCAGATGAAAGGCTATTTGTGCAAGGAGCAAAAGTTCCAGTACGAGTTTTAGTAATTGCTTGCTCTTGCTCATTTGTAGCAACTTAGAAACTAGCAAGTATTCACATGAGACAAGTCTTCCTTTATATGGTTCATTTGTAATATGTTAATCGACCTGTATACAAAAAAACAAATAAAAGAAGAGGATTATGTTAGATTTATTGCAAGTTTCGGATCAGAAATACCTAATTGGATTCCAGAAATAACTCCAAGAGAAGACTACGAGTTTTAAAGGCACTCAATGCTGTGCAACATAAAATCCAAAAATTTTATTAATCTAGCAAGAAATATTGGATTATGCTTAAAATAAAAAACTTGAAAGTTGGATATGGAGAGCAGGAGATCTTGATGGAGTTGATTTGGAAGATAAGCTGACGTATTGAATTCTCAACATGAAAAAGCTTCCAAAAATTTTGGGCTTTAAGGAGTCCTAAAATGTTTAGCTTTATAAGCATGTTCAGAAAAATGAACATCAAATCAAGAGTTCAAGCTTAAAGAAGGTCCTGTCATAATACAAGAAGGCTGCTGGGACCAACAAGCGAGGCTTAACTTACCGAAAAAAATTTTTGATTTTTCCAACAAGAAAAGCTTTGAAGCGAAAGTTGAAAGGCATAACTGTATTAGATGTTGAAGATGCTATAAATTTGTCAAACAATCCTAAAGTGCTTGAGGCTTATCTGGAGAATGATTTTGTTTTTCTAAACAAAATAATGCGGAACAAATGCAACTTTGGTATTGTCTATCTTTTTTATTCCAAATTCTTTTTCAGTAAAAACTATTGCTCGTTTTGGCTTGTATGCTTTTAAAAAACTGAAAAAACCTCTTTTTAGTTTTGTTTGCTTTTTAACTTCTATTGGAATAATTTCATTTTTTATTTGTAATATAAAATCTATTTCTGCCTTTCCTGTTGTACGCCAGTAGTTTATTTTATCTTTAAAGTTTGATTTTAGTTCGTTAAATATAAAATTCTCAATTAAAACTCCCCTATCAGCTCTGCTTTCGATTGGACTAAAGTTATTTATTACAGAGTTTCTTAAGCCCAAGTCAGTAAAATAAATTTTCTTTGCCTTTTTTAATTCTGTTGCCAGGTTTTTGTGAAAAGGGGAAAGTAAAGAAACTATATATGTATTGGATAGGATTGATAAATAATTTTCGATGGTTTTATAATCAAGCCTTAGGTCTTGCATTATTGATGAAATTTCGATTAATGAGCCTACATTAAAACTAAGATAGTTAAGTAAAGATCTAAACTTTTCTATATGCCTTATGTTCAAAAAGAAGAATATATCTTTTTCTAGGTAAGTTCTTGCTAAGTTTTTTAATAGCTCTTTTTTTACCTCTTCACTTTGTTCTTTGACAATTGCCGGAAATCCGCCAAAAATTAAATATTCTGAAAGTAAAGTTTTAAATTCTTGCTCAAAAGCAGGCTTTATAGCTATGTTTTTACCATTAAGAATGAATTCTTTTATTGCATGCTTATAGTCAAGGAAAATTTTATGCAAATCTTTTGCTTTCCATAATAAAAATTCTTCAAAATCAAGGGGCATTAATTCAAAATAAACAGCTCTTCCAACAAGATACTTTCCAATTTCAACTTTTATATCAAAAGATCCAGAGCCACTAACAATTAATTTGAGCTTATCTGAAAATAAATCAAAAAGAAGTTTTATTATTTTTCCTGCCTTTTTGCTGTATTGTGCTTCATCAAGAAATAAATATTTTTTATTGCTATACCTTTTAGCAAATTCTTTTGGATTTTCTTCAAAGGTTTTTAGCTGAGATTCGTCTTCAAGTGTAATATAATTTCCTCCCATTTTCTCTTTTAAGTGTAAAAGCAAGGTTGTTTTACCGCTTTGTCTTGGCCCTTTCAATAATACTATTTCCTTTCTTTTCAGCCAACGCTTCATTTCTTGCTCTATTTTTCTTGGATAATACTCCATAAATAATTTAGTTAATATTGGAGTATATAAATATTTCGGTAAGCTGCCAAAACATCTAATTTCATAAGTATTTTAAATACCGTCAATTTATAAATATATCGGTATTCTAAAGCACGAAAATAGCTTTGACAAAATCAAGAAGTTATTGCCAAAGTCGAAGAAATATTGAGCAAGAAGCGAGATCTTCTCTAATGAGTTTAAATCAGAAATAAACCTTTTATTTTTACTTTTTCATGCAGCTATTTTCTTTTTCAACTCCATTGCTTTTTTTTCTTCGCCAGCTTTCGCATAAGCCTCAGCTGCAAGACCTAACTTTCCTTCCTCAACAGCTTTATCTCCAATTTTAATCAGTTGCTCCTTTGACAATTTCTTTCCAATTTTCTCATAAGCCCATTCTGCACCCCATAAATCCCCTTTCTCAACCAATTTATCTCCAATTTTAATCAATTCTTCCTTAAGTCCAGCATTCCCATAAGCCTCAGCTGCCTCATATAAATTACCTGTAGCAACAGCATAATCTCCTAAAGTTTTGTAGAAAGCTTTTTCGTCTTTGGGGCTTAACAAAATGTCCTTTCCTATTCTTTTACTTAATACAAAGAGATAAGAATATTTTCCTTCATCTGTGTTAAGAAGCTCGAGTTCTTTATAGATATCCCCTATTGTGATGCCTTTTTTGCCCTTTGCCATATTTTTTATGAGAAATTAAAATTTTTAAATTTTTTGTTTTACAAAAAGTCCAATAAGAAGTTATCGTTTCATCTGCAGTAAATTGAACCAAGAGAAAATATCCTTTTTTTTCAAGGCTTTCAAGTAATCCTCTCAGTAAAAAATAATTGGCTGGCAATGCAAGAGTTTTAGGCTTAAAGAAGGCCTTGTCATAACACAAGATTATGAAGCAGAAGAAAAAATAAAAGGCAAGAAAATAAAGTTCGTGCCGTCGTGGAAATGTCAATATGTTTTCTTATCATTATGTTTTATGGTCATCATAAAGAGGGCAAAGGAAGCTGAATTAATGCAAAAATCCTATTGAAATAAAAATTGTTTGAAATCTTGGCAAGTTCAAAATAATTTTTATGGGCAAAAATATTTAAAAGGCGCTTTTGTTGTTGTAGAAACAACAATAAAAGAAAAAGAGGTTGAAATGGCGAAAGGATGTCAAAAAAAAGGCAAAAGCAAAAGCAAATGCAAGGGTAAAGGCAAGAAGGGAGTTTCTGCGATAATAGCGACAGTGCTACTTGTTTTGATTACTATCGTTGCTATAGGCATAATTTGGGGAGTGCTGTTGCCTATGATACAGAAAAATTTGACTGCCGCAAGGGCATGTGGGCCAGGCGTGCAGCTTAAGATAGTGACAGAGCAAGGCTACACTTGTAGGAATGCTAGTGCCAATGTTGCATATGTGCAGATAGAAAGAGAATTTTCTGAAACCATGCCAAGGATGGTGATAAAGATAAGTGGAGATGGAAAGACAATTCCGTTTGAAGTTCCAGGAAGTTCTAATGTGACTGTGTTGGGGCAAAGCACTGCAGTGCTGCCGCCGGCAAGTGGGGCCTATACATACAAAATTAATCTTACAGGAACAGGAATAAGTAATCCACAAAAGGTAGGAGTTTTCCCGATTATAAGAGTTGACTCGACAGATGTTGCATGTGAAAAAAATGTTTACAGCATCGACTTGGCAGATTGCGAGAAAAACCTGGAAGCGTAAAGCATAAAGATGAAAAGGGCAGCAAAGACGGCAGCAAGGGAGGATAGGGCAGATATCTGGATATCGACAGTAATTTATATGCTGATAGGCTTGTCTGTTATTTCTGGCTTGTTGATAGCCGCAAGGCCAAAGATAGAAGAGGCAAGGGATAGGCTAACAATCCAAAGCATGATCAACAATTTTAATGTTATACACTCCTACATAAAAGAGGTTAACGAAGTTCCAGGCACTGCGAGGATTTTGGAAATAAAGATTAACAAGGGAGAGATGAGGATTTTGCCAAAAGAAGACAGGATTGAGTGGAGCATTGTAACGAATTTCGAGTTTTCAGAGCCGGGCCTGCTTCAGCAAGTCGGTAATATCTATTTGATCACAACAAAGCAACAAAAAATTGTCACAACACTTTTTATCAACTATACTACTCCCATCAACATAACCACAGCAGCTGATGGCGAGGGCCAAAATCTCACACTAACACAATCACCTTCTATCTACAAGATTAAGATTGAAAATCTAGGACCTCCTCAACAAAGCGAAAACAACACCATCTTTATTTCTATGCTTTAGCCTTTCTTCTAGCATAACGGAATAACAAAAGATTAAAATAGGCTCCTTGCTTTTAAAATAAAAAAGAGGAAAATGGTAGTCAAACCACCGAAGCCAAAAGATCCTGATTCAGACATGTCAGGCCTGCCAAGCATGCCAAGCCTGCCGAGCATGCCGACTCCAAGCATTCCAAGCACCTCGACGGGCATTTACAAAAACAAGCACCCGCCGATCAACCTCAATCCACCTATACCGCCAATAAAAAAGATAGAGGACAAGACAAAGGTTAATGTCAGATATCCTTTGATATCACCATACGCCTATGCCCACATCTATTGGAATGCCAAGAGCTCTGAACTTGTTTATGACATAGAAGAGCCAATACTCAACGAGCAAGAGAAAAAGTTGTTGAGGATTATAAAGAATGCGCTGCAAGAAATTATAAACATAAGTTATCTTGGAGAGCAAAGCCAAGAGCAAATACTCGAGTATATAGCAAAGGCGATAAACCTTATTGCAGAGGAGCTATCGCTAAAGATACCTGAAAGCACTTACAACAAGCTTTTTTACTATGTTTACAGAGACTTCATAGGCTTGAATGAGATCGAGCCTTTGATGAGGGATTATTTTATAGAGGATATAGAATGCAATGGCATAAACAGTTCTGTCTATGTTGTGCACAGGCTTTATCGCAACATAAGGACAAACCTGATATTTTATAGCATAGATTATTTAGCAAGCCTGGTTGAGAAACTTGCACAGAGATGTGGAAAGTACATAAGCTACGCCAATCCCTTGCTTGATGGAACTTTACCTGATGGGTCTAGAGTCAATGCTACCTACACGACAGAAATTACAACCAGGGGGCCAACTTTTACCATCAGGAAGTTTACTAAGATTCCATGGAGCCCAACACAGTTGATAGGCTTTAAAACTGTCAGTCCAGAAATGCTTGCATATTTCTGGCTTTTGCTGCAGTACAAGGCAAACATTCTTATTACAGGAGGTACGGGAAGCGGGAAGACAAGCATGCTTAACGCTTTAGCCTTCTTCATTCCGCCAGAGGCAAGAGTTGTAAGCATAGAGGACAGCGTGCTCGGAGATGCAGAAATAGTCTACAAGAAAGATGGCGTCTTCCACAGAAGCACTATTGCAGAGCTTATCGATGGACTTGTCAAAGATAAAGAGAAAGCTGAAAATGCAGAAGGCATAGAAATTTTTGCTATGGACAAGGATGGCAAGATAAAGCTGTTCAAGCCATCCTGTTTTTTAAGGCATAAAGTGAAGAAAAAGATTTTAAAAATAAGGCTTGCAAGCGGCAAGGAAATTTCTGTAACTGCAGACCATTCTCTTTTTTCTCTTAACGAGGAGGGAAAGATTGTTCCTGTAGCAGGAAAAGATCTTAAAGTAGGAAGCTTTGTTGCCACTCCTCGCTTACTGCCTTTTGAGGAGAGAGAGGTTGTTTTTAAGATATCAGAATATTTCGACAAGCTAAATTGTCCAGACTGCTTTGTGGTAGATGCAAGCTTTGTAAAGGATAACAGAGCAACACTTAGAAGATTCCTTTCAAAATCTGGAGTAAGGTGGTGTAGGCAAAAGGGTTTTGTTAGAGCGTCTTTTTTTAAAGCCTTAGATGGCAATTTGAGTAATTTGAATGGCAAGTCGATAAGAAGCAAATATGGCACAATTTTGCCTTCAGAAATAGCTGTCGACGAAGATTTGGCAGCTTTTGTTGGCTTGTGGCTTGCCGATGGTAGCTATGACGGGAATTCTGTAATAATTTCTGTTGTTGAGGAAGAATGTAGGCAGATAGTAAGAAGAGTTGCAGAGCGTTTTGGTTTGAAGTGCAAGATGCATTCCGATGGAATCTCTTTGATGATAAATTCGAAACTTTTCAAAGCTTTTTGCCAGAATGTGCTTGGCTTGAAAGGAGATGCCTATACCAAAAGGTTGCCTGAATGGGTTTTTAATTTAAGCAGGAAAAAGCTTGCAGCTTTGTTTAGAGGATATTTTTCTGGAGATGGGTTGGTAAGAAAGTTTGAAGTAGTGGTGAGCTCTGCCTCGCTAGGATTGCTAAGAGACATACAAACAGCTTTGTTAAGGTTTGAGATTCAGCTTCGGATAGGAAAGAAGCTAAAGGATGACACATATCAAGCAAGAATCTCTGCAGGCAGCTTAGATAAATTTTTGGAGATTGGCTTTTTGCAACAAAAGAAAAACGAAAGACTTGCAATGCTAAAACGCAAGCCCCATGATGTTTCTGATGTTATTCCTTTGCCAAAACACTTTTACAGCATAATAGACAAATTTGTGAAGCAAAAGAAGCAAACATGGCGGATCAAAAATTATGTGGGAAAACAGAGTTCTAACATAGGTAGAAGAACTCTACAAGAGCTAATCCAATTCATTCCGAACAATCCACATGGTGCATTGCATAGTCTGGCTATGAACGATGTTTTTTGGGACAAGGTTGTTGACATAAAAGAAGAAGAGTATGAAGGATTTGTATATGACATCAGCGTTCCTGGAGTAGAAAATTTCATTTGCCAAAACATCATTGCACATAATACTAGGGAGCTCCATTTGCCGAGAGAAAACTGGTTGCCAAGTGTCGCAAGGACTGGCCTGGGAGGAGCAGAGGAGATAGACCTTTTCACATTGCTGAGAGAAAGTTTTAGGCAGAGGCCTGATTATGTTATAGTGGGAGAAGTTAGGGGAAGGGAGGCATATGTGTTGTTTCAGGGAATGGCGAGCGGGCATGCAAGCCTGAGCACAATCCATGCGGATTCAGTTGATGCAGTAATAAAGAGACTACAAACTCCTCCCATAAGCCTAAGCCCAACCTTGCTCAACATCTTGGATGTTATAGCGATCATGCAACATGCAACGGTTAAAGGCCAAGAAACAAGAAGGTTGGCAAAGGTTGTTGAGATTGTAAATATTGCAGAGGACGGCACTGCCACAGTAAATGTTCCTTTTTACTGGTCTCCTGCAGACGATAAGTTTTATACAAAAAAAGAGATCTATGTTTTCAACAAGATTTCAGAGCGATACGGCTTGAGCAAAGAATATCTCATGAATGAATTTAGGCTAAGAACCCAACTTCTTTTTTCTCTCTACAAGAAAGGCATCACAGATTTTTTCAAGGTGCAGAAGATAATAAATCAATACTACAAAACTCCAGCGCAAGTTATAAAGGAATATTTGTAAATCAAGGTTGGAAAATGGTGAAGAAAGAAGCCTTAAGAGAGTTGATGTTGGAGGAAGAAGACATTAAGAGGATGAAGAAAAGTTTGAAGAGGAAAGAAGAAGCTAAAGAGGAGAAAAAGGAAGAAGGACCAAATCCTTTTGTTTCTATCGCCAATGCAATGTTTAGGGGGCTTGCATTAAGCTTATCGAGGAAAAAGTTTTTTCAGAACTATAAGATAAAGCTTAGAAAGGCAGATGTGCCACTGATTTTATCTAGTTATTTGAGCCTTATATTTTTTGTCACTTTTGTCAGCCTTATTTTTTTCCTGGCATTTTCCATCTTTCTTTCCTTGAAGGCCAGCACAGCAGTGTGGATAAGAAACATTGCTTTAAGCCTAGTTGCTTCACTTGTTGTTTTTGTGTTACTTTTTTTCTATCCAGACATAAAGATAAGGAATGAAGAGAGGAAGATAGAGGCAGAGTTGCCATTTGTTGCTTTGTACATGGCTGCTATTTCTTCAGCAGGCGTGCAGCCTGTTAAGGTTTTGGATTTGATTGCTTCAAGCAAGGAATATGCTGCAGTGGCAAAGCAAATGAGAAAGGTCACAAATCAGATAAAATTTTTTGGGATGGATGTTGTTACTGCCATAAAAACAACAAACAACATTATAGCAAACAAGGATTTGGCAGAGATGCTTAACGGCATAGCGACAAACATAGTTACAGGAGGGAACCTCAAGAACTATTTTGAAGAGCAAGCAAGAAAGGCCATGACAGATTACAAAATCAAGCGAGAAAAGTTTACGGAGTCTGTTGGCATATATTCAGACATCTACACAGGCTTGCTTATTGCTGCTCCACTAATCTTTATGCTTGTTTTAGTACTTGTCAATGCTTTTGGAGGAACTGTGATGGGAATGAGCCCTATGACCATAACAATTTTCGGCATCATCGGCCTTGTAATCCTCAACATAATCTTTTTGATATACTTGCAAATCGTAACGCCACCGCTATAAAAAGCTCAAACAAAACTAAAAGAAATCAAAAGAAACTCAAATGAAACTCAAAAAATACCATTACATTGCAATAGCGATTGCCCTAGCTGCAATTCTCTTCGATTTCTTGTGGTTTTGGCAAAAGAAAGCATTTTTCTTTATTCTTGGCTTAGCAATACTGTTCATGCTTTTTCCTTTTTTGGCTGACTTTATTTTTGCTTTGGGCAAGGAAAAAGAAAAGGAAGAGATGTTTGTAGAATTTATGTCAGATTTGGCAGAATCTGTCAAGACAGGCATTCCAATCTCGCGTTCAATCCTAAACATCTCTAAGCGAGACTATAAGGCTCTAGACAAGCATGTCAAAAAGCTTGCAAACCAAATTGCTTTAGGCATCCCACTTATAACTGCTCTACAGACTTTTGCAAGAGATACAAGGAATAAAGTTATAGCAAGAAGCATAGAGTTGATAAGCCAGGCCGAGAGGGCGGGAGGCAAGATAGAGGATGTTATATCTGCTGCAGTTGCCAATGTTAGGGAAATTGAAGATATAAAGAAGAAGAGAAGTGCTGCCATACACAGCATGACGATGCAAGGCTACATAATCTTCTTTGTTTTTCTTATGATCATGGTTTTTCTTCAGATGAAATTCATTCCAGAGATGATGAAGACGCTCGGAGGATTTGGGCAGACTGGAGTGGAATTTGGCCTTGCCGTCTCAGCCACTCCACTTAACTTAGATTTTGTCAACAAGGTTGTGCTTGTGCTTATAATCATGCAAGGATTTTTTTCAGGCATAGTGATAAGTAAGCTTGCTGAGGGCAAGCTGCTGAGCGGCCTAAAGCATTCTTTCATACTTGTAGCACTGTCATTTTTGATCCTAGAGGGAGCAAGGGCGCTGATGAAATAGTGCTGATATGCTGATGGAATGAGCTGCAGCCGTACACAAAGGCCAATAAAGTTTTCGATAAAAAATTTAAAAGCAAAGTTGTTAAAATTCAATGGCGAAGCAAAAAAGAGGTATAAGCTATGTAGAAATATTTATCGCATTTTCGATTTTTTTGATAGGCCTTTCTGTTGTTGCTTATTTTTTTATCCCATTTTTCAGGCCAGAATACAGGAATGCACTTAACGAAATGCAAAAGCGTTTTGAGGAAAACTTTATGGCAAGAGTGGATTGGTATAGCGTTGTTGTCAATGATAGTGGATGCATAAACATAACAAGGTTGCAAGGAGCAGAGAACATTTACTTTTTTTACAAAAACCTAACTGCTGTAAATTTTAGCATAAGCAATGACATAACACTTGATGTTGCAGAGAAAGAACTTTACATGCTTAATTCTTCTCTCGATTTGGGAAGTAGCAGTGTAAGTTGCAATGCCAATCCTGCAGAAGCCACTTACATCAAAATCTACGATGAAAAAATCCTGAATGAAAGTGCAATTAATGATGCTTATGGATTAGATTATCAAACCTTGCGCAACATGCTGTTGCCAGGTTTTAATGTCGATTTTAACATCACTATTGGCGAGCAAAGTTTTGGAAAGCCGCTGCCATCCATAAACATATTTGCTAAAGAAAAAGTTTACAAGAAAATAAAGGATGGCCAAATAGACTATGTTAAAGCCAGGTTTTATGTTTGGTAAAATGCAAGTTGACAAAATGGAAGGCAACAAAAAAAGCGAAGGTAAAAAAAGCGAGAGAAATGGAAGGAATAGGAAAGGCAAGAGGGACAAAAGAGGGGTTATAAGAGTGATAGAAGCGGTTGTAGGAGTTTTGCTGGTTTTGCTCGGCTTGATTTATTTTGTTTCGCAGCAAACAAAGACGCTCGGCAAGGAAGAAAAGGCAAGAGAAGTGCTGAGGTTTGTGTTGGCTGAGATAGAAAAAAATGCGACGATGAGGGAGTACATTCTCCAAGGCAATAGCGATAATCTTAATCGATCCCTAAAGCAGATTTTTAGCAACATTGCTCCGCAATATGAATTCAGTTTTTGCTTTGCTGAGCCTGAAAGCGTGTGCAAGCCTGCCGGCATTCCTGACAAGGATGTTTATGCCGATTCGCTTTTTGTTTCTTCTTTTGATGGACAAGTAAATGCTACAAAGTTGATGTTGTTTGTATGGCGAAAGTAAAGAAAAAGGTAAGAAAGAGAAAGGGCGAGAAAGGCGAGAGAAGCAAGAGCAAGCTAAGCAGGATAAGCAAGGCAAAGATAAAAGCCATTCTTGAAGATGCTTATGCTAAAATAAACTTTGACGAAAAGGTGCTGAAGCCTATAGTCGAGAAGATTAAGCGAGAGGTTGAAGAAGCGATTGGAGGAAAAGCAAAGGTTGTGGTTGGGGGAAGCTATGCTAAGGGCACAATGGTGAAAAAGGCGAAGCAAGACATAGATCTCTTCCTTGTTTTTTCTAAGCCTAATGACATATCAAAGACTGCATTCGATGCACTTAAAGGATTGGGCGTAGAAATTTTGCATGGCTCGAGGGATTATTTTTTGAAACATGTTGAGTGGGACGGCTACAGCATAGACTTTGAGTTTGTGCCTGTGTTGAAGCTTAAGAAAGGACAAAAGCCAGAAAATGTTATAGACATATCTCCTTATCATGTTGCTTATGTAAAAAAGGAGCTTTCTGCAAGACAGAGAAAAGAAGTAAAGCTTCTGAAGGCTTTTGTAGAAGCTATAGGTTGTTATGGGGCAGAAAGTTATGTTAGGGGCTTTAGTGGATATAGCTTAGAGCTCCTTATTCTTGCTTATGGCTCTTTTTTGGGCTTTTGTAAAAAAGCTGCCAAGTGGAAGCCGATAGTGTTTATAGATCTTGAAGGCCACTACAAAAACTTGCAAGAGGCACTTGAGCATATAGACAAAGCAAAGCTAAGTCCAATCTTGCTTATCGATCCAGTGCAAAAGGATCGCAATGTGCTTGCTGCTTTGAGCATGGAAAATTTTTTGAAGGTAAAGAAGGCATGCATGAATTTTTTGAAAAACCCAAGCCCAAAGTTTTTTGAAAAAAAGCCTGTCGATGCAGAAAGGATAAAGCAAATTGCAAAAAGAAAAAAAGCAAGGTTTGTTGCCATACATCTGCTTCAAGAGGCTAAGGAAGATGTGGCCAGGGCAAAGGCAGTAAAGTTTTACAAGGCCTTAATGAGAGAGATGGAAAAAAATTGTGATGTGTTGCATTCTATAATAGACTATAGGGATGATGGAGCCTCGATTTATTTTGTTGTTAGAGAAAAGAAAGAGATTGTTGTTAGAGGGCCGCCTTTGGAGTTGGAACAAGCAGTTAAGGCTTTTAAGGCAAAGCACAAAGAGACTTTTGTAAAAGGAAAGAGGATTTTTGCCAGGGAGAAGCCAAAGACAATAGACAAAATCCTTAGCGATGTTTTGGCTGAGAAGAAAAGCTATAAGATAAAAAGTTGCAAGGTTGAAATTGGCTAAAGTTTTTGAAAAATTAAAAAGAAAAATATTTAAACCAAAAAAGAAAGAAAAGAAGAAGAAAGAAAAGCAAGAAAAAAAAGGAAAAAGAAAATGAGGCTCGAATTTAATCCGAAACATTTTAGCGATGTCATTAGCGTAATAAGCCAACTTGTTACAGAGGTAAACATAAAGGTTAAGGCAGAGGGTTTGAGCATAGTTGCTTTGGATCCTGTCAATGTTGCGATGGTTATTTTCGAGATGCCAAAAACCGATTTCGATGTTTATGAAGCTGAAGATGAAAGTCTTGCTGTAAACTTGGAAGATTTGAAGTCTGTGTTGAAGAGGCTTGAAAAGGCAGAGAAGATTGTGTTAGAGAAGACAGATAATATGCTTAGCATTTATAGCAAGGATGGGATAAGGAGAAAATTCTCACTTGCTTTAATAAACCTCGAGGAAGAAGAGAGGCAAAAGTTGAAGCTGAATTTTACTGCCAGCATAGAAATGGCTTCCGACCTTTTTGCCAATGCTGTGGAGGATGCTTTAATCGTTTCTGATGCATGCAGCTTTATCACTGCCAAAGACAGCTTTACGATTTTGGCTAGCGGCACACTCAACAAAAGTGAGATTACTTTTTCTGCCGATGAAGTGAAGATTAGTGGAGAGGGCAAGGCGAAATATAGCTTGGAGTATTTAGAAAAGTTTACAAAGGCAGGCAAGATTTTTGGAAAGGTTAAGCTAAGCTACAAAACCGACAGCCCGCTTCAGCTCGATTTCTTTGACGACTCTCTTGCCATGAAGCTAAGCTTCATACTTGCGCCTAGAAGCAGCGAGGAGGAGTGATCAATTTTAGCAAAAAATTAATTGCCGTACTTTTCAGTTTGTGTAATAAAAGGAATTGGTTTTCCACAAAATAAAAAGCCAAGTGAAAGAATTAATGCAGCTAATGACTCCATGATCTTCCCTTCTTTTTCTTTGCTGACACTTATGCTATAAAAATATCCAGCCAAAAAATTGCTATAATTATTTTTATTATCTGTCATTAGTGCGCTTTGTTCAAGAAAATGAATTGCAGACAATTCTTTTAGTAAACTTTCAGAAGTCTCGCCAACTTTTTTACATTCCTCTTCTACAATCTTTTCGATCTCTTTTCGACAAGCTTCGAAAGATCGATTTATCAGTTGTTTCAGTTGTTCGTAGCTAAAACTTTCTAGACCAACTTCTTCCGCCTTTTGAATATAAATCTTGAGAGATTTTTCTATTAAAGTAGGATATAACTTTTCCAAATCTTTCATATCTACCATAAAAAATTATGTCTTAAGCTTTAAAAATCTTTTGGTTTGTTGCTATTCTAAAGAGGCACTTGCTTCAGCGGTTAATTTTAAAATGCCAAAGATGGTTGATTAACAAAATCAAACAAAGCGAAATACATGCCCGTAAACAAGACCAAAGCGGTTAAGGCGCAGGTTGTGCTTTATCTGATCATAGCAGTTCTTATAATTGCCATAGGCTTCTCGATATTTTTCATAAAGAAAAGTGTAAGCAAGGAAAAGGAGAATGAGGCAATCGTTAACAATGTGAGGCTTGAGATTGAAAAATGCTTGGAAGAAAAAACAAGATTTGCTGTCATGGCTATTGCATTGACAGGCTTTTATTTTTATGCCAACATCACAAACCCTGCAGTCTCTGATGCTTTTTTCTTGGTGACGCAGTATTACTATGATGGAAGCTTTCACATTCCTAGCACAGATGTTGTTGCAAGGCAGTTGGAATTGGCCCTGGCTAAAGAAATAGATGAATGCTTTGAAAAGGCAAGAAGCATTGCGAAAAAGGCAGAATTAAAAACAAAACCATGCACGATAAATGCAAGTGTCGACAGTAGCATTAGAGTTTCTTTTGCTTGCCCTGTTGAGCTGGCTATAGACAGCGCAAAATATTCTTTAGAGAACTTTTATGCTCAAGCTGATTTTGATGTGGCAAAGCTTTTAAATTATGCCAGAAAGATAACAGAGCAATATGCTAAAGATAAGCCATTCCTATGCACAACATGCTATGATAAAATTATTGAAAGCAAAAACCTAACTCTACACATTCTGCCACTCTTCGCTTTAGGCGAAAATCACACATTCTTCAGCTTGCGTGATGATAGCAATAATTTAATACTTGTTTGGGCGGTAAAATGAAAAAAGCGCAAATGCAAAAACAAAAGCAAATGCAACAAACGCAAATGCAAGTGCAAGTGCGAAAAGCAAAATTTGTTTTAGCATTAGCTTTGGCAATTTTTTTGTTTTTGTTTTGCTTTGCCAAAGCAGCAACGCAAGCGCAAAAGATAGCGCAGATTAAACAAGACAAGATGGGCTTTATTTATATGAGAATAACTGATCAGGGTTTTGAAAATGCATTGAAAAATGCTCTTAGCAAATATGAAAGTCCTCCATGCGCCACGCTGTGTTCTGGGGCAGAAGAAAGCGAGGAAGGAGCGTGTGGAGGCTATTTTACTTGCATTCAGGAAATACCGCAAGAGGCCTTGGGAATGCTTGGCGATAATTACAAAAAAGTTATTTTGAAATTCAACAACATAATGCATATCTTTGGCACGCTTCTAGAGGCTAGGCAGATGGGCAAAATAAAATTGCAGACAATAACATTCAGCCAAGAAGGAGATGTTTTGGAAGGAGCGCTGAATTACTCTGGCAACATTCCTTTTTACATAGGTGACTTGTTGGCAAGAGATACAGCTTCACATTTGCAAGATGTTGTGGCTTATGATTTTAGCATTGATTTGGTTAAGAGAGAGATAATTGCAAGGGGTGGAGTTGGAATGAAGGGAAAAGATGTTTATTCCTTGTTCACTGGGAATGGGAAAATTGCTATAAGCATAGATGGCGCTGGCAAGACTCTTTCCACAGTCCTTGGCTCTTTCGATGTCTATGCAGTTCCTGAAACAACTGTAAAGCAAAAAGTTGCCAAGCAGGCAGTTGAATTGAAAGATGCCATTAAGATTTTTTGCGGCCCAAGCCAATATGATGCAAAACTGAAACAAGGGCTTAGAGGAATGTTGGAATGGATAGAGGATTTGACAAAGACAAGCTGTATTGTGGAAAGCCAAGATGCATGCATTCTTCCAGGACCTTTCAAATTTGCGACAAAAAACCGAGCAGGTATTTTGACATTTGAAGATCGATTGGATGTTTGCAACAAGGTTTTGATAGACGGAAAGGGCAACAGGTTTAGGCTTGCAGGAAGGCCAGAGAAAGATTCTGCCATAATAGACATTGATGGCTACACATACATAAACCCAAAATCCGACTTTAATTTTAATACTATAGCTTTGGAGGGCAAGGAAGAAATAAAGCAAGAGCTTAACAATGCTATGGCAAAGAATGGTAAAGTGAGTGTTTGCATTCCGTCATCATCGCTTTATGGCCAGGCTTGTGCCTTGCAGCTTTTGGCCATTTCTGCAACCCCGCAGACAATGGAGCAAGTTATAGCAAATGTCAAACAAAATACTAAGCCTATTTCCAAAACAATTGGTAGCACTAGATATAGCGTGTGGGAGAAAAGCGAGGGCAGAATTGGAATTGCTGTGTTTGAGACTAAAGGAAGGAAAATCACAAGGACTTCCTTCTTTTCGCCACAAGAAAAAGTCAACACCATGGTTTTTTATGACCTAAATTCAGACGGCAAACCAGAGCTTACGCTTTTTAGCGATGCTAACAAGGTTAATGCTGTTGATGAAAAAATTTTGAGAGGAGAGAGGGTTGAGGGCTTTAAGCTAAGTCCGGATGTTGCAGAAAGCATGTATGATGCCACGCTCGAAGCTTTTACTGAAACGCCAAGCATGCAAAACATGCAAAGGTTTTATGGAAGATACAGAGAGGAAAGAGGTTTTGGAAGGGCAAGAGAAGAGGAGGTGGTTACAAAGAGTGAGTGAAAATTAGAAAAATTTTAAATCGGTTAACTTTATGGTGGTATGAAAGAAGTTAACTATGATTATGGTAAATGGGGCTTTGTTATTAGAGTTCCAGAAGAGATAGAATTGTTCATGAAAGCAACCCATATAGGTGAAAAAGAAGTTTATGACAGAGGTATGTGGGGAGATTTGGTGGAAGATACCATATTTTTTTCACATGAAAAACATCCTACAGAGCCTGGCTATGCTCCTTTTGGTGTTGGCCCTTGTTTTGAGCCACTATCGAAATCGACGAAAATAACAGCTTTGATATATGGATTTTATCTTTCATCATCGAAGATATTTATAATGAACCTGAATGAGCTAGAAAAGGCAAAACCTTTAGTTACTTCTAGCACAAGCATAAAGGGCGGTTGGCGAATGTACATTGCATATTACGATAACTTGTAAAACCTAATTCAAATGGAACAAGCAGCAGATGCTATTAGTGATGCTGGTTTTTATTTTAGAAATAATGTTATGGTTAGACTAACTTCGTTTAACGAAAAAGGAGATGCAATAAAGCCGATAATAATTAAAACCATCAAAAACGGCCAGTTTGTGTATGCAAGGCCCAAAAGCCAAAACGCAAACTTGTAAAAATTTAAAAAGTGTGGAAATTGTTTTATTCATGCAAAAAAGAGGGCAGAGCAAAGGCGAGGGCCAAGGTCAAGGCAAAGGCAGATGCAAGGGCAAGGGCAAAGAGGCTGCCATAACACTTTATGTCATAATTGCACTTGTTATAGTTGCCGCTGGCTTGCTTGTATATTTTTTGGCCCCAGACATCTTTAGGGTTGGCTTCAGCAAGCAAAAGGGCGAGCAAATCTTAACAACACAGAGTGAAAACTTAAGGGATACTGTAACAAAATGTGTTAGCGATACTGTAAAGTCTTGTCTTTTTGAGATTGGCAGGAAAGGTGGCTATTACTATGTCAGCGATTTGTGGTTTGCGGATTATGCAGGGCCAAAGTACTTTGTTGTTTATGCAGATGAAAACGGCAGGCTTGTCAACAAGCTTCCAAGCTTGAATATGATATTGACAAAAAGCCTCAACGATTGCATGGGTGCTAGGGGCTGGGATGATATCGATGCCTGCATCAACTATGATAAATTCGAGAGGCATTTTAGCATAGAGAAGGGTAAGGGTAAAGAGGCAAAAAGGAGTATAGCAGTGGCTGCAGGAGATTGTAATGTTTATGTTGGCATAGATTGGCCCATGAGCCTTAGCAAGTTTACGCTTGCAGGAAGTGTGAAGAAGGACATAAACCAAAAAAATGCTACGCTGCCTATATGCTTGGATGAGATTTGGAGAGTTGCGAATGACATAGTGAATATGGAGATTGCAGGAAACGAGTGGGTTAATGCGGCTGATAAATACATCCTAGACCATCCACAAACTCTTAAGCTTATAGACATACAAGTTCAGTATTATCCAACATACAAGCAACCAATCTTCATGCTTGTGACAAGGCCGACGAGGCCTGGCGAGGAAGCCTTTCCCTTTTACTTTGGCATAAACAAGGAAAAGGTGATGGGTGTTTAAGTTTTTTAAAACTTGTTAAAAATTTATGGATAGGACGACGAAAAGGACAATGGATAGGCTAAAAAAACTAGGACGGAAGTTTAAAATAGATAAAGTCATATTGTTTGGGTCTAGGGCAAGGGGAGATAATTTTGTCAATAGCGATTTTGACATCATCGTTGTTTTGGATGATTTTGAAGGGCAGCACTTTCTCGACAGAATACCAAAGATTCTTGAGCTTTGGAATTTTCCCTATGATTTAGAGCCTTTATGTTACACAACAAAAGAATTTGTTAAAGCCAAGCAAAGCAGCCTTATCAAACTTGCTTTAAAGGAAGGCGTTGTTTTTAGGCTAAATAAAGGAAAAATTTGAAGATGGCGGCGGATGGGAAGATGGCAAGGGTGGATGGCCTGGGCAAGAACAAGAGCAAGAGGGGAGAAAGCAAAAAAGGGAGCGAGGGCAAGGAGCAGAGGGATTATTTTGTTTTGACCAAAAGTCAAAAAGCTAAAATAAAAGAAAAGATCAAAGCCATTTTGAAAAGGCACAAGGGCATCAAGACGGCATTGCTCTATGGCTCCTTTGTAAAGGCCAAGTATTTTCATGACATAGACATAGCCTTAATAGGCAATGTTGGCCTTGATGAAAAGCTAGAGCTGGGAGAAAAGTTGAATGAAGCTTTGGGCTTTGAGACTGATGTTAAGGTTTTCAAAAGCCAGACAGAGATGCCAGAGCTTTTTCGCTTCCTTGTTTTTAAGGACGGCGAGATTTTGATAAACAAGGACAAGAGCCTTGAGAGCAAGAGATGGGATTTTGTGAAGTGCTACATAGACTTTTTGGAATGGCGAAGGCTTAGGTGGAAGCTTGAGGATTTATAAAAATGACTGAACAAAATGAAAATAAAATAGAACAAAATGGAAATCTTAAAAAGTCTCATTGCGGAGCTCGACAGAAGGCTTGAGCTTTGGGAAAAACAACAGAAAATAAGTTTTGCCGAATTTCAAAACATAGAAAGACAAGATGCTATAATGCACAATATGCTTATTGCGATACAGATAGCAATAGACTTGGGAAATGAGGTGATAAAGGCCAAGAAGCTGGGCCTCCCATCCACTTACAAGGATGTTTTCAGGATTCTGGCAGAAAAAAAGTTGATTGCGAAAGATCTAGCGAGTGAGTTGGAAAGATTGGCAGGCTTTAGAAATGCCCTTATCCATCTTTATCTAGATATCGATGTTAGAGAAGCATACAGAATGTTAAAGCAGAAACTAAAGCCACTAAAGCAGTTTTATAAGTTTGTGAAAGGTTTAAAAATTTAAAAATCAAATAAAGTAAGAAAGCAAGGCAAAAAGCAATGGCAAGAAAGAAAAAGAAAAAAGAGGGGAAAAAGGAAATTTTGATAATGGTGGTAGTAGCATTGATGGCATTAGCCCTTGTTTTCTTGTCGCAACCGGTAAGAGGCCAAGCGCAGTACGGTTGGTGCTCCAAGACTATAGCAGATAAGACATGTCAGCCCAATGTGGCAGATTATGAATGCAAAGAAGGCTTTAGCTTGCAAAGGCCTGCTGACTGTTATGAAGTTACTTGCATTGTGGGTGGCAACATAACTACTGGTGAGGGTTTTTGTTTAAATGCTGTGCCTTACAGGACTTGCCTTGAGGAAATGAATGGCACTCCTGCGACGCCAGAGGCAGAGCAATGTGTGATGGGATGTTGTGGAATCAATGAAAGGCTGATAGGCATTACCACACTTGCAAGATGCAAGGCAATTGCGAGAAGCCAAGGCTTGCCGACAGAGCCTGATGCTGGTTATATGCAGTGGTGGGGCGGCTTGACAGCAGAGCGTGAATGTGCGCTAAAGTTTGTGGGCTTTGACAGAGGCTGCTGCTTCCAAGCAGCTGGTAAATGCAGCTATGGCTACAGAAAGGAGTGCAGCGGCACTTTCTTTGCAGACACTTTTTGCTCTGCCATCCCTGAATGCAATGTAAAAGCCCATTTCAAGCAAGGCTGTGGCAAGATGCCTGGAGATGAAGACAAAATATGTTGGTTTGATAGCAATGGCAATCAAGAGGATTGCATACAAGAATGCAAAGTTCCTGCAGAAATTTGTGAAGTCTGCCCTGGGCCGAACAACTGTACAAATACCACTGGCTCATCTGTAGAACCACTCCAGCCATACTGCAAGAGCACAAACTGTAACATAACAGGCCTTGGGCCTGATCAGATTTATGAGGATGGCAAGTGGGGTGGTGATTTCAAGTGGAGCCTTCCGAAAACAAGATTAAATGCTGATACAATACCGACAGGCCGCAGCTTCTGCCATAATTACTTTAGTGGGAGGGCGAGGGGGGATGAGGGGCTTGAGGTAAAAGATGAGAAAGGGCAAATATTGACAGATAAAAAATTCCCAAGACGCTCGACAGGCTTGCAAAACCACAAGATAGTTTGCAACTATGGCAGGCTTGAGGTTTTTGGCACTGGGACAGACAGGAAAAAGCTCTGCTTTGATGCTGAAGACAACATTAGTGCCTATGTCCTGCCTGACACCATCGTGCCAGATTACAGCTTATGCTTTAAGTGCGGAGAGGGCACTGCAGCGCTAGACTATTTAGGAGATATGTTTAGAGGAGGGAAGAGGGTTTTATGGAGTGTCGGTTATGGTGACTTAGTTGCAACTTTGGCAAATGAATGTACTCCAGATGCTTGTGCAAATATACAACAGTTCCCTAATGGACAAAGTTGGTGTGTGCATCATAGTGTAGTAAGTGGATGGAATCCTTTAGGACATCATACGGAAATAGACACTGCATGTGTGCCAAGATATCCACCTGGCACAACTGAATTTTGTGGGCAGTGCGGAGAGGGAGGAGATGCCGTCTATAATGAATGCGAGGAAAGTGAGGCTTATGCAATGGGAAATTGCATGTGGAGAGAATTTAGCAGTGGAAGGCAGTTCTTGGAGATGATGAGCCTTTACGGTGCACTATCTAACACTGCATTTTTCAATGGCGTTCCAACTTATGTTGGCCTTGGATCAATGATTGATTGCATTTTATATTCTAAAGAAGGAGGCGTTCCTTGGGGGCCAATGTGCCTTACGGATTTGACAAGGTTTTACAAAGATCCTGAATATCAATTCAAGAATAATTGGGCTTCGATGATACAGGGAACACTGGGAGGATGGTTGGGAGGCCAAGCTGGAGCTGGCGCTGGAATGCTGGGAGGTGTTTTCGGCATGGTTTTAAACTTGATTAAATGAAAAAAATAGGAAGATGGCAAAAACAAAAATTAAGGAAAGAAAGGAAATGCAAAAGCAAGATTGTAAAAAAAGAAGCAAGGCATCCACATTACTTTTACTCATTTTCCTTTTAAGCATTGCTTTTATGATGCAGGTTCATTTTGGAGGAGCACAAACACAAGTTAAACTTACGACTCCAGAAATCGGATATGTTGAGGCCATTTATAGCGATGGAATTTTAATAAAAATAGGAGAAGAAACTAGTAGATTTATATCTAAAAGCGAATTAGTACCCGCGATGTTAGGACAAAATTCAATAGGAATTGTTCCTTCTGGGGTCGATCAATTTAGACCTACTACAATTAAAATTAGGGAAATTAATGATGTAACTGGAAAAACCACCTATCAGGTTAAATTGACATCTAAAGGAAATAAACTGACAATCGAACCTGGTAGCGGTAATGCTTATGGTAGTGGCAACGATGTGCAATTTTATATTAGCGATAAAATATCTTTAAAAAACATTGCTCCGGACGATCTCACAAAAATAGTAGCAGAGAATATGGGCATTCCAGAAGATGTGGCATCAGCTTTGGTTGCAGAGCATGTTGACTTTTGGACTGGATTAACCAAAGAAACATCTTCAATGTCATTTACTATGCCATCTAAAACTGCATTGCTTGGATACAAGGTTTTGGGTGGTATAGAGCAATTGGTTAGATTGTTTCCAGGTGGTAGGTGGGGCGGTACGCTTTTCTCTCTTTTTAAATATAAGGCTTTAGGAGTTGGATGGGGGAGAGCGGCTATGAAAACTTTTAAATGGGATCTTGGAGAGGGCCCGGCTTTAACCATTATGAGAGGGGTTTGGATTTACCTCAGCGACATAGCTGCTACCAAGTTTGCAATAGACCTCGCAAATGATGCAGGCGAGGCCAAGGCCGAAGTGCCGCTAAAAGGCACGAAGTGGTGTGAGCTTTGCAATTGGGATAACTACAGTGTTTGCACTGAGGAAAGATGCAGGATGCTTGGGCAATGTGTTTTTAAGGCTGTGCCGGATCAGAGAGGTGGCATATGTTTGCCTGCGGCATGTACAGAGGGCTATCCAAAGATAAGCAGCATGAATGTAAGCTTCCATATCGATGAAACCCATGTCGATAAGACTGTGCAAAGTAGTGGTTGTCCTGGTGACAAGGGAGAGTGTGCCATACCTGCGGAGGGGGAGCCGATCAGCATTAGCTACAATGTTAGCTATGCTGTCATCAGCATTGCTACGCAGCAATATGCGGAATGCCGTTACATCGTTGACAAGAAAGGAGCGAACTTTTCTGAAATGAACACTATAGAAGGCGATCTCTACATGCCAAAAACAAGAACTTTTAAGCTTGATGTTGCAAGGCTCGAGCCTGGAAGGACGCATGTGGTTTATATCAAATGCGCTTCAACATGCAACGAGCATCCGCCAGGCTTTGACTACAACTACATAAAGTTTAAGATCGGCGAGAAGCCAGACTTCTTGCCGCCTAACATCGTTATGGTTGACCCTGATGATAAGATGCAGTATGTTAGCGATAGGCTTGGAACAATAACAATAAAGCTATGGCTAGATGAAAATGGTGATTGCAGATATAGCACAAAGCGTGAGGGGCTTAGCAAGGAGTGGAAAGAAAATACATGCCAAGAAGCCAATGAGTCATCGAATGGCACGATGTGCAAGTGGAGCGAGAGCAAGGAGTGGACGGTTAAGAATGATTCGACAAAGAAAGGGGTTGGCAAATTTATTATCAATGCCAACTGCATCCCAAATCAACCATGCCGCTACAAGGATGCGATGGGGCAGGTGCATTATTACAATAGGTCTACATGCACGATGTGTAACATAACGATAAATGCAAGTGATGTTTTTGCAGATGTCTACAACTGGAGTCAAATGGGAGAGGACATAGGCAGGTTTGCGGAAAGTTGCAAGGAAAATCCATCCACCACAGGCTGTGCAGAATTTACGCAGTATGTTTTGAATAAGGGCATAGACATAAGTAGAATTAAGGATATGGGTGTCAACAAGCTTTTCAGCCTGAACTTTAGATGTGAAGATGACAAGGGCAATGTTATGCCTGTAGATGAAACCTATGAGTATAGGCTTTTCACATTCCCAGAATACAACATCAGCATAGAAAGTCCTGCGCCAGGCTTTGGCACATATGAAAAATATGTTGATATGCGTGTTGTTAGCGATAGGCCTACAGAGTGCAGGTTTAGTTACAACAAGACTGTCGTGCCTTTACCTACAGGCGTTACTGGCAAGGGTTATGTCGAGAGCGATTTCAACAAGATGCAAAAGATCGACGATGTTTTTGCTACAGAGCATAAAGGGAGAATAGAGAATTTGGCTAAGGGCAACTATGTCTTGCTTGTAAAATGCAGGGATGCAGGCGGAATGGAGAAAGCTGCCAATACTACCTTCACAATCGGCCAGGCTCCTATGCCAAAGGTCATAAGGATTAGTGTTGAAGGCAATGACTTGAAGATAGAGACAGATGTAAAGGCTAAATGCATTTATAGCATAGATGAGGCTAAGGGCTGCAATTTTGTTGAGGGCATAGAGGTTAAGACTACTGCCGGCGTAACAGTGCAAAAGCAAGCGCAAGACATGGCAAGCATGAATGCTCTCAACCACATCTCCACCTATGTGCCAGAGTGGACTTACTACATAAAGTGCAAGGATGCTTGGGGCGATAATGCCTATCCTTCAAACTGCACTGCAATCATTAAACCTTTCGAGCTTGTTCAGTCCGTGAGCTCTGCATAAGCGCAAATGCGGCATTGGCATAATGCATGTCTGGTGAGGGGGGCGGAGCGCGCGAAAGAAAGAAAAGCGTTTTGGCTTGGCTTGAGTTTGTTCGTTACATTAAAATTTTAAATAACTGCTGAGTTAGTTTTCATGCAAAAAAGAGGGAGCAGAGCCAGTGGCATTTGTGGCATTGGCACAACCATCAAGCAAATTATCAGCAGCAACAACAGCAGCATTAAAGGTAATTGCATTAATAACAAAAACAGTGTTAACATCACAAAAGCTCATGCTGATAACTACAATAATAGCAACAATACCAGCATCATCAACATCAATACAAAAAACACCATCAGCATAGACATTAACAAAATCGGCAAAGACAAAGGCAGGAGAACACAATCAATGCCATCATCAACATCATTAGCATTTGCATTAACATTATTAACGTTATTTGCATTGTTTGCTTTAGATTTTTCTTTAGTTTTTGCACAGCAAGAATTTTTTTGGTGCATCGAGACAAAGACTGGAAAAATATGTCAGCCAAACACGCTTAGCGAGCAGTGCGCCGGGCCTGTTTATCTCGAAAGGCCGCAGGCTTGTGAAGAAGTTGATTGTATATTGGAAAATGGGGTATGCCAGAGTTCTGTGCCAAGAAAGGTTTGCGAGGAGCAAGGAGGAAGAGCAGCAAAGCCAGAAGAGGCAGAGAAATGCATAAAAGGATGTTGCATAATTGCAGGCCAATACAATGGAATAATAACAAAGGCTGAGTGCGAGTATAGGGCAGGCCAGCAGCAAATGCTGCAGTTCATGGATTTTAACAAGAGCATAAAGAGTGAAGTGATATGTATGGAAAAGGCAAGGGGCTTTGAAAAGGGCTGCTGCTTCACAAGCAACTTTGACTGTGCCTATACAACAAGAGAAAGTTGTGTGGCTCCTTATTTTGTAAATAGCTATTGCTCAGAAATTCCACAATGCAATGCAATAGGCCATTTCAAGCAGGCTTGTGGAGATGCAAAGCTTGGAGACAATTTGAAGCTCTGTTGGTTTGATAGCAAAGGAAATCAAGAGGATTGTTTTGATTGTGGCTATCCAAGCTATGTATGTGATGTTTGCAAAGCAGAAACATGCTGGGATGAAAAGCGTAAAACAGAAGTAAACAAATTTCAGCCTTATTGCAAGAGCACAAAATGCGATTTGAGTAATGCCAAGGGAAGCCAGGTGTTGAGGTGGGAAAATGGGAAAATGGTAATAGAGTGGAAAAAGCCTCCTTCTGTGTTGCTTAGTGGTGATAGTGTATGCTATAACTTTTATACAGGCCAAGCCCACGCCAAGCAGCCAGACACATATGACAATGGCTTTGCCAGGCGCTCGACAGGCTTGCAAAACCAAGTTGTGAGATGCAGCCTGGGAGAGATAGAGATCGATGGCTTGGGAGTAGATAGAAACATGCTATGCTTTGAAAAAGATGGCAAGACGCATGTAGAGAAAAATAAGTATTACAATTGCATGAAATGCGGCAAGCCTGTGACAAAGATAGAGAAGTATCAACAAAAGATACAGGAAAAGCAAGAGCAGCTAGAGCAATTACAAGAAGAGCTGCAGAAAATGATGGAAGAAAAGGGCTTGGCAAAAGATTTAAGCACAGTAGACATGGCTACTCTTCTCAGCGACTTTCCAGAATTGCTAGAAAAATATAAGCAAATACAAAATTTGCAGAAGGAGATAGAGGAAGAGGCCGAGAAGATGGATTTGGAGTGGTATGATTTTATAGGTGTTTTTGGTATAAGCATGGTTGATAGTTGGGCCGATAGCTATACCAGAGGGGCAATTTTGCCTGGATTTGGAACATTAAAAGCAATGATACTTTATCAACTCGGTGGCTCAAAATGTACAAAGGACAGTTGTGAGAGTGAAAAATTTAGTAATGGGGAAAGTTATTGTGTTTGGAGAAGCGAAACAGGGGCATCTGGATTGAAAGGAGTAATATTGTGGCCCCCTGCAGATGCTGCATGCGTGCCAAGATATCCACCAGGAGTCGAATGCGGCAGTTGTGGTGGGACAGGAGATAATGATAAATGTGATGAACCAGAAGCATGGGCAGCAGGAAATTGTATCTTTGAACCTGAAAATAAGGCAAGAAAACCGCTTTTAAGTATTCCAGAAATAATCGACCTTTATTTTACGACAAGATTTAATACCATTCCATATTATACTGGCTTGGGTGCTCTTTTTTCTTGCGGCGGACCTAGTATTTGTTTTTTGATTAAATGGCTAGAAAGGGTTGGTGGAGAATTAGGAAAATGGGGTTTATATGCAGAGCTTTTGGGCGAAATTGCGTTTGCAGGAGCAATGAAAATAGTGCAAGAATCTACAACATGAGAAAAACAAATTTGACTTTATTTGTGATTTTTGCAATTTTTCTTATTTTGTCCTCTGTGATTTATGATGCATATCTGATAAGTGCCAAAGAAGAAAAGGGGAAAAAGGTAGAAAGCGATGCTGAAAAAAAGATGAAAGAATTTCAAGAGGCTATGGAAAAAATTATGCTTGGAGTACAAATCGCTACGATTGCATGGCAAGCTTATAGTTACTTTAGTATGTTCAGAAAAGCTTTCAATTATGCTAGAGCATTAAAGCAAGCAAAGGTGTTGGAAGTTTCTGTATGGCAATTAGGCTTTAAACGGGAACTAGGGATGAAAGGATTAACGACAGAATTGTGGGGAGTAGAAAGTCTAGAGACTTTTTTTGAATTAGCTTTTATTTTCTTTACGTTTGGAATTTCTGTAATGCGAGTGGCAATGCTATATTCTGATGAAGGAACAGCAAAACAAGAACCAAGGCTATTAGGCACAAGCTATTGCAGCTTATGCAATTGGGATCCCTTAACTGCTTGTACGCCGCAAAGATGTTACATACTTGGCGATTGCTATTTTGAGGCTACAAAAGATGAAAGGGGAGGCATTTGCTTGCCTGGAGTTTGTGGAAAGGGCTTGCCACAGTTGCAAGAGCTCAATGTTGTTTTTGAGGCTGATGGAAAACAAATTGCAAATACAGCCAGTTGCCCAAACAACGAAGGAAAAGGCTGCTCGATTGCCTTTGAAAGCATTCCTTACAATGCCTCGCAGCTTAACATAAGCTTTTCTCTTAACATGCCAGCAGATTGTAGATATGCAGTAGATAAAAAGCAAGCGAGCTTTGATGAGATGGAGTTGATTGAAAATGCTGTTACAGAAGAAAGGATGGCTACAAAATACGCCTTTAGCATACCACTTAAGGGACTTGCAAGGGGAGAAGAACATTATATATTCTTGAAATGCAAGGGGCCATGTGGCACAGAAGAAGCAACGCACCCTGCTGGCTATGATTGGAATTTTGTGAAGTTTAAGATAGAGGATTGGCCAGACTACTTCGCTCCTGATTTCACCTTCGATCCTCCCACAATAACTATAGGCGATATACCTCTTACTCTCGAGATGAATACAATAGCAGTGAGCGATCAAAAAAAGTATCTTGAGCTTTGGGTTTATTTAGATAAGCAAGGAAGTTGTGGCTACAGCACTCCTCTACTAAACCTAACTTCAGAATACTTGCTGGACAAAGACTGCAGCCAGAGTACTGCAGAAACCAAGTACATGTGCCATTTTGGGACAAAGCTTGAGGGCGATTTTGTTATAGATAGCAAGTGTGAGGATGATGAGGAATGCAAGTATTATCTTTTCAAGGGCTTTGCTGTAAAAAAGAACTGCACAAAATGCTTTATCAACATTTCTTTGCAGAAAGAATTGGGAGAGAGGGTTAATTGGGTAGAAGCAAGTCAGAGCTTGCAGGACATTGGCAAGATGTGCGAGAGTAGAGAGCTGCAACAAGCTCAGGCTCAGGCCCAAGCCGAAATGCAAGCAGCGCAAGGGCAGGCAGAAACTGAAGGCCAGGCGCAAGTAAAGATGGAAGGATGCAAAGTTAAAATTCCTGTCAAAGAGGCAGGCATCGAAACAGAGGCTGAATTTGATTTGGCACAACAAATGCCATACACACAAAACTTGCCACAGATTTTTGGAGAGGAAAACGGAATGTTTAGGCTTAGGTTTGTCTGTGCAAACAAGGATGGCTATAGGTCAGAGCCAAAAGACTACAACATCATCGTTATGCCAAGCTACAACATAACTATCGTTAAGCCTCTTGAAGGCCAGGAGATTAAGGCAAGGGATGTGGAGCTGGTGTTTAATACAACAAGGCTTGCAACATGCAGCTATTCTGTTGACATCGAGAAGCCTTTCTCTTTTGAGCAGAAACAGGAGACAGGCTTTGCAATAGAGCATTTTGCAATGCTAAAAAATCTGACGAAGGGCCAACACACTGTTTATGTTGTTTGCAGAGACATTTTCAACATAGAGGAAAAGGCAAGCGTGAGCTTTAAAATTGTCAACATGCCAAGGCCAAACATCATAAGGTTTTTCACGCGCGACTCTAGACTAATCATAGAGACAGATGTGCCGAGCATATGCGGCTATAGCATAGACAATTGCAATTTTAGCATTGGTGATATAGGAAAGGTTATAGA
>Ga0078972_1001518_pt1 | contig 75094 bp, 64 predicted proteins | sample YelNatPaOPGAMG01_FD_67568 | JGI IMG/M metagenome (GOLD analysis project Ga0078972, IMG submission 67568) | Hot spring thermophilic microbial communities from Obsidian Pool, Yellowstone National Park, USA - OP-RAMG-01 (SPADES assembly) (version 2) | ecosystem: Environmental > Aquatic > Thermal... | reverse complement strand
TTACTCCTTTACTCCGATGCTTTTAATATCGCCCCAGCTTTTTAAAAGCTCGTAAGCAAACCTGAACTGGTCGTCTTTCTTGAAATAAACCTTGAATGTCTTATAGCTGTGTTCGTTTTTCAGCTTTTTGCTTTCGGGGTTTTGAAAATGATGCCTTAAATTGACCTCTCTTAATCTTCTAAGGGGTTTGACGAATATAAAATCTTTCGAACTGTGTATGTCGAAATTAGGTATGACGCCCGTATCCTGCACCGACAATCCGTTAGGAAGAAAATAAAAAGCCGTGGTAAGACCCATGCCTGTCCTGTCGGGCAGAGTAAAAACCGTCTGCACCGAACCCTTTCCAAACGTTCTTGTCCCGACAACTAATGCCCTTTTATGCGCCTGCAAACTCCCGGCGGTTATTTCCGCCGCGCTTGCCGTACCTGCATTTACGAGAACAACAATGGGATAATTAGGAACTATATGTTTCCCGAGCGCGTAATATTTGACGTCCTGCGATTTAATTCTTCCCTTGGTATAAACTATTACCCCGTCTTTTATGAAATCGCTGCATACCTTGACGGCTTCGTTTAACAGTCCGCCCGGATTGTTTCTCAAGTCGAGTATCAGTCCTTTGATTCCGTGTTCCTTTAAATTTAATATTTTTAAAGCTTTTAAAAGCTGAGAATTAGTATGCTCCTGAAAGCTGGAAATTCTGACGTAGCCGATATGATGCGGAAGTACCATATATTTAACGCTTTTTAATATTATCTTTTCCCGCATAAGACTGAACAATTTAGGATGAGCGAACCCTTTGCGTTCTATCAGCAGACTTACGGAAGTTCCGACTTTACCGTGCAAAAGAGCTACGGCTTTCATGATATTCATGTCGTATGTCGAGATATCGCCGATTTTTTCAATAATATCTCCCGCTTTAATCCCTGCTTTCGCGGCAGGAGAACCGTCTATCGGAGCTATAACGACTATATGCCGGTTCTTCGTAGAAATTTTAATGCCTATGCCGGTAAATTCTCCGGATGTTTCCGACCTCATCTGCCTGAATTCGCTCGGCGTAAGGAAATACGTGTGCGGGTCAAGCGTGGATACCATACCCTCTATTGCGCCGAATATGAGTTTTCCGGAAGGTTCTTTTTTAATATAATCATTTTTTATTAAAGTATAAACTTTTGAAAATAATCTTAAATTTTTGAGCGCGCTTCTGCTTAATTTTTCCCTGCTTGCCGTAGATTCGGGATTTTTTTTGCCGGTTTTGCCTGCGGTTAAGCATGCGCCGGGTTTTGCAGAGAATGCCAAAACCGAAAAAACCAAAAGTAAAAGGATCGAAACATACCGCAGTCTGCCCATAGTTATTTTACCTCATTATAATAAATTTTATGTCGTTTTTTTTAGAACTGCCCTTTAAATTATGAATTAATTTTATAACTTTGCGCCTTAAAAGTCTATTTTTTTTATTATGCTTATGCTTATATTTTATTTTTACGGATTTTATATAGTTATTTATTCCGCCGATTAAAGTTTCCAACTTTATTTTTGCGCCGTTAAGACCTTTAAGGGCGGAAACTAAGCCGTCTTTTTCTTTTTTTAAATAATTTTTAAGTTTCAAAAATTTATCTTTGCGCTTCGCAAGTTTTGATAATTTCGTTTCTTCCTTTCGCAAAAGCGTCTTAAGCTGATAATTTACCGTGAAGCTGTCCGTATCGTCCTTAAAAGATAAAAGCTTGTCGGACTCGTACTCTTTATGGATTATAAAAATTCGCGCGACAAGAGCTTTAACGAGCATTGAGTCTTTTTTTATCCTGCCCTTCAGTTTCTTTATTTTATTTTCCGAATTTTTTATTTTATTTTTTATATCTTTAATGCCTTTTTCTTCTTTAGAGATTTTGGAAGATAAAAAGGCAAGGTCTTTTTTATAAAAATCGAGCTTTTTTAATATAAGGGAGTATTTTGTCGTGCCGTTGTTATTATTTATTGTTTTAATAGTTGCGGATGCGTCGGCTGACTTATAAGAAAATGAACATAAAGATAAAAGAGCCGCAAGTAAAAAAAAGGAAAGGCAAAATGCTGTTTTTTTCATCTGTCCAAATAAATCCCGCTTTTCTATGCCGATTTGTATTAGCATAAAAAAGCGGGCGGAAAATTTTGAATTCTAAAACCTTAGCTGTTTGCTTTAGGCGCTGCCGGAGCTTTCGGGGCTGCGGTTGTTTTAGCCGCTCCTTTTTTAGCTACTTTTTTAGCTCCCTTTTTAGCAGGGGCTGCGGCTTTAGCAGAAGTCGCTGCCGGTGCGGCAGGCGCAGTTACTGCTGCCGGAGCTTTCGGGGCCGGTTTCGGAGCCTGTTTCTTTGCGCAACCGGAGAATGCTAATGCAGATACGACTAAAAACGCTCCTAAAACTAATACTGTAAGCTTTTTCAAAATTTATCACCTCCTTTAACATTTTTTATTCTATTTTTAGCAAAAGATTTTGTCAAGAGAAATTTTCATTGAAAAAAATTATTGAAAAAAATATACAATATAATATCATATATTATGATAAAATGAAAACATTAATTTTTCATATAATAACAAAAGATTTCGAACCGGACGAAGAGGAAAAATACCTAAAAACTCTGATTAACGCCGCGGTTTCGGGTTCTGCGGACGTTTTGCAGTTAAGAAATAAAAAAATGACGGCGGGCGGACTTTACCGTTCAGCCGTATTTATAAAGAAAATGCTGAAATCTTTTGGAAAAGCTCAGAAAAAACCTGCGCTCATAATAAACGACAGACCGGATATAGCATATGCGGCAGGAGCTGACGGCGTTCATTTAGGGCAGGACGACTTCAGTGCGGCGGATGCAAAAAAAATCTTTCCGGGGTTAATAATAGGCGTCAGTGCGGAAAACACCGGGCAGGCGGTTGAAGCGGAAAAAAACGGAGCCGATTATATAGGCATAGGACCGGCTTATCCTACCGGTTCCAAAGAGGACGCAGGCGCGTTAATGACGCGCGAAACTATGAAAGAAATATGCGGCACAGTTAATATACCCGCAATAGCCATCGGCGGGATTAACCGGTTTAACATTAAAGAACTGGCTCAGACGGGCGTTCGCGGAATTGCCGTTATAGGAGCTGTTTCAAATGCGGCAAACCCCTCCGAAGCCGCAGTAAAATTAAGAAAAAATATAGACAAATATTTAAAAAAATAAAGGCGCGTAAATTTGATAGAATTCAGCCACGTATATAAAAATTATGATAAGAATTATGTTTTAAGGGACTTGAATTTTACCGTAAACAAAGGAGAATTCATTTTTATAACCGGCAGGTCCGGAGCGGGAAAAACTACCACTTTAAAAATGCTTTTAGCCTTAGAAAGCCCCACCCACGGAGCGGTAAAATTTTTAGGGACGGAGATTCAGAATTTAAAACCTAGGGATATACCTTTTTTAAGAAGAAAATTGGGCTTCGTTTTTCAGGATTTCAAGCTTTTGCCGAACAGAACCGTCTTTCAGAACGTCGCCCTCGGACTCGAAGTTTCCGGAATCTTCGGAAACGTAATAATAAAAAATGTTTCCGAAATATTAAAAGCCGTAGAACTCTACACAAAAAAAGATGAATTTCCTTTAAGTTTATCGGGAGGAGAACAGCAAAGAGTCGCCATTGCAAGAGCGCTCGTCCATAATCCTCCGGTTCTGCTTGCAGACGAGCCAACCGGAAACTTAGACGAAGAAACTTCGCAGATTATAATAGATATAATAAAATCTTTCAATAACAAAGGAACTACGGTAATGCTTGCAACGCACGATAAAAATCTTATAAACATGGGAAGGGCGCGGGTAATTGATATCACGAAGAGTTAACTATTTTACAAACTATTTCAAAATTGCGGCATTAAATATTAAATCCAATATTTCGGGCAACGCTTTCGCTTTTCTGATAATGTCTTTTTCCTTCTTTATAATGCTCTTTTTCCTTCTATGCTATATAAACATTTATAATTATATGAGTACTTTTCAGAAAAGCAACGTAATGATAGTTTTTCTGAAAAATAACGCAAAAAAAGATAACGTCCTTAATTTCATCGGCAAACTAAACGGAGTTAAAAACGCGGTATATTACAGCGATAAATCCTCTATGAATTTTTTGGAAAAAAGAGTAAAACGTCTTAAATCTGTTTTAAAAAATATGAACCCCGATAATCTGCCGGCTTTTATAAAGATAAATTTTAAAAAAAACGCCGTCAGCAGTATATTTTTAAGCAATATTTATTTGAGGCTGAAATCTTTGAAAGGCGTCAAATTGGTTTACTACAATAAAATGCTTCAGAACAGAATAGTCCAGTTTATGTTTTTTACTAAGGTCGTAGGGTTTATTCTTTTTCTGTTTTTATTTATATTATCTATTTTTATATCGTACAGCGCTATAAAACTCGTTATACTCAGAAAACAGAGCGAGATTGAAATATTGAAGCTTATAGGCGCTACGAATAGTTACATCAGGATACCGATGTTCATAGAGGGAGAAATAGGAACCGTTTTATCTTTTTTAGTTTCCATTATGCTTCTTTTTGCAATTTATAAAATATTTATATTTTATAAATTCGATAGTTTTCTGGAATTTTTCCGCATAAAAATAATTTTTTTAAATCCTCAGCAAATAGCCGTCGTTTTTTTAATAGCCGTAATATCGGGCATCGCCGGAACATATCTGTCGTCTAAAAGGTTTTTTTGAAAAATAATAAATAAAACATTCAACTAAACTGCTGTCATATGTCAAACATTAAAGCAAAATTTATCATGATTCAGGGAACGTCAAGTTCCGCAGGAAAAAGCGCCTTGACAGCCGGGCTTCTCAGATATTTCTCCGGCAGGGGCGTAAACTGCTCTCCTTTTAAATCCCAAAATATGTCTCTTAACAGTTTTGTTACCGAAGACGGTTTTGAAATTGCCGTGTCGCAGGCGGTTCAATCGGAAGCGGCTTTTAAAAAACCTTTAAGACAGATGAACCCTGTATTAATAAAGCCTTTGTCTGATAATGAGATGCACCTGATAGTCGATGGAAAACATTTCGGCAATATGAATTTTAAAGACTATAACGGCAGAAAGGATTTTTTTCTGGAGAAAGCTGCCTGTTCTTTTGAATTTTTAGCCTCATTAAACGACCTCATAGTCATAGAAGGGGCTGGAAGTCCGGCTGAAATAAATCTGTTTAAATATGATATAGCAAATATGGGTTTTGCCGAAATTTACGATATTCCGGTAATTCTTGCCGCCGATATAGAAAGAGGCGGGGTTTTTGCTTCGATATACGGAACGGTTAAACTACTTCCTGCAAAGTGGAGAAAGTTAGTGAAAGGATTCATTATAAATAAATTCAGGGGCGACTTTTCAATACTCGAGCCCGGAATCAGGCAGATTGAAAAAAAACTTAAAATACCTTGCCTCGGCGTTATTCCGCATATAAAAAATCTGCATCTCGAAGCGGAAGACAGCCTGAATTTTAAGCAACCGGACATTTACGCCGGCGAAGCGCCAAAAGGCGTGAAAGAAGCCGAAGAGAGGCGGTTTAATATCGGAATAGTCCGGTTAAATCATATTTCTAACTTTAACGAATTTGACCCTCTTTTTTTCGATGAAAGACTGTCGGTCGAATTTTTTGACGAAGTTCCATCCAAAACGGACAAATTCGATATGATAATAATCCCCGGCTCAAAGTCCACTGCATCAGATTTAGCAATCCTTAAAAATTCGGGCTTATTCGATTATATAAACAGTTTCGAAAAAAACGGAAAAGGCATTATCATGGGTATATGCGGCGGATTTCAGATGATGGGAGAACGTATAACCGACCCGTATAATTTGGAATCATCCGCAGGCTTTCTTTCCGAAAACGGGATATCAGGCTTCGGATTTTTTAGGACGGAAACGGAAATATCAAAAGAAAAGTTCTTAGCCGCTAAAAAATACAGATTTAAATTAAGCGCCGCAGACTGTCCATCTTTTCTGGACGGATACGAAATTCACAACGGCAGGACGTTTTTATCTAAAAACTGTTACGGCTCCGATATTATATCGGGTGGCAACATTACGGATTTATTTGAACCTGCCGAAGGAAAAGATGCTTGCAACGGCGGTTTTTTGCCGGAAACCGGAATTTTATCAATTTTATCCGAAGATAAAAGAAAAATAGGAACATATATTCATGGTTTATTCGGCAATGAAATATTTAAAGATTTTGTAATTGAGCTGTTAAATAAAAGCATTAAAAATGAAAAAAACGGCAATGAAGGAAAAAATGAAGGAAAAAAAAAGAACTTTATAAACGGCGAAACCGGAGGATATTCATATAAGTCATATAAGTCTTGCAAGTCATATAAGTCATATAAAGATGTTAAAAATGACAGTTTTAACCTATTATCAGAAAATATAGAAAAGCATATAAATATTGCTTTGTTGGAATATATAATAAATGGTTAGTTGAATATTTTATTATAAATACCCCGTCATTTTGCCTTTCTAAAGAAAGGCAAAATGCCACCCCTTTTTTACAAAAGGGGAATTTAAAAACAAATACCCCGTCCTGTCATTGCGAGGAGCGTTAGCGACGAAGCAATCTAATGCGGGGATTGCTTCGCTTCGCTCGCAATGACAACATCGCTGGCAATAACTCCGTCCTGTCATTGCGAGGAGCGTTAGCAATATCTTGTCATTGCGAGGAGCGTTAGCGACGAAGCAATCTCGCTTTTATAAAAAAGGGAATTAAAGACAAAGACTCCGTTATTCTTTAATCAGGAAGAGTATCTACCCTCCCCCCCCCCACGTTTTACGGCTTTCAGAAATGCTTCTACTACTTTCGGGTCGAACTGGGTTCCGGAATTGTTCTTAATCTCTTCTAATGCCTTATCTGTGGGAAGCGCTTTCCTGTAAGGTCTGTCTGTAGTCATAGCGTCGAAAGTATCCACTACCGCTATTATCCTTGACGCAATCGGTATATCTTCTCCGGAAAGTCCGGCAGGATAACCTTTGCCGTCGTATCTTTCCTGATGGTGCAGAACATCGTTTGCTATATGGCTTAAAAATTTTATTTTTTTAAGCATGTTAAAGCCTATTTCGGGATGTTTTTTAATCTCTTCATATTCTTCGTCGGTCAGTTTTCCCTGTTTATTTAATATGGAATCTTTTATGCCTATTTTTCCGACGTCGTGCATTGCCGCCGCGTATCTGATATTTTTTATTTCATTATCGCTTAATCCGAGCTCTTTTGCCACCGCTACCCCGTAATCTATTAACCTGTCGCCGTGGGTTCTGGTATATGTGTCTCTGGCTTCTATAGCTTCCGATATAGAACTTATAGTTTCAAAATGTTCTTCTTCGATATAATTTAAGGTCTGCGCATTGTATGCCGCTACGGAAATTATGTTTGAAATATTGGATATGAAATCTACGTTTTCGACAGAGTAATCCGTACGTTTTTTACCGAAAAGAAAAATTAACCCCATGAAATCCTTGTCCGTTTTAAGCGGTATCCCGATAAACGTCTGTTTCGGAATATCTTTGAAGAAACAGTCGCAGGCATTACCCTTATTCGCCGCACCGCTTCCCTCGTAATAGTTAATAGTCGGATAGTCCGAGCTTAATGCATTTAAACACTTGCAGTCTTCTAATTTCAAAAGTTCGTGTCCGTATCCGGAAAAAGAGTCTCCCATATTATAAGCCTTAAATAATTTCAGAGCGGTATTTTTGAAAAACGGACAATTGATGCATTTTTGCAATATTTTAGATTCCGGAGGGCATTTTATGAAAGGACACTCGAATTCGGTCATATTGTAACAGTTTACATTGCCTCCGAATATGGAGCATCCGGTCATATTACAGTCAAAAAACTCATAGCAAAATTTATTTTCTTCTTTGTCTTGAGCCTTAAGATAGACTAAGGCTGAATCCGTTTTGGTAAAATTAATTAATCTTTGAACGGAATTGTCTATAATGCTCGAAAGGTCTAATGAAGACGAAACAAGCTTGGAAACTTCGAGAAGGCTGGCTATTTTTTTGCTTTCTTCTTTCTGTCTTAAATATAAAAGGTTGGCGTTTTCGTATAAAGTAAGGCTGTATATGAAAATACCTCCCATCATGGCTATGAATTTTGCGATTTTGGTTTCTTCTTCGGAAAAATCGTGAGTATCCTTCCTGTATATATTTAAAGCTCCTAAGACAAGCGTCCCCGCATAGATTGGAACGCTCAGCATAGACGACATATCGGTAAACTGTTTTTCCAGTTCGTAATATATATCGGACAGGTCGGATTTAAGATTGCCGCTGGCTAACGGTTCGCCGTTCTCTATGACCGAGCCTATTAACCCCTCTCCGAGCATAATCTCGAAATCTTTTTTTATAAATTTGCCGTCTTGATAATATTTAACGCATACTATCTTTTCGGTGTCCTCATTAAGCATAAATATTGTTATGAGGTCGCTTTTTATAAAAGTCGATGCCGTGACGGAAATTTTTTCGTAAATTTCGTCCCTTGTATTTTTAGATATAAGGTCCTTGGATAAAAAATATGCTATATCTGGATATTCTACCGCCATGTCAAAAAAATAAAATTATAATTCATACCGGTTAAATTAGGTTAAATTAAATTAATAATTAGCGAATTTTTTTATTCTTTCGTTTCTTAAACTCTCTCCGCCGTAATCTTTAAGTTCTTCTATATTCTTCAGAATAGCTTTTTTCAGATTTTCAGAGGCAAGTTTTGCATTCCTGTGCGCTCCGCCGAGAGGCTCGGGTATAATGGCGTCGATAACCTTAGAATCGTTTAACAAATCTTTTGCCGTAAGTTTTAAAGAATTGGCGGCATCCTCTGTTTTAGAAGTATCTTTATACAGGATGGATGCGCATCCTTCCGGAGATATTACCGAATAAATCGAATACTCCATCATCAAAACTCTGTTCCCCGTTCCAAAGGCAAGCGCTCCTCCGCTTCCGCCTTCACCTATTATTACGGATATAACGGGAACGGAAACATTCAATAAGGTATATATTGTTTTTGCTATCGCCTCCGACTGACCCCTTTCTTCCGCCCCTAAACCCGGATACGCACCCGGCGTGTCTATCAGGGTAACTATCGGTATAGAGTATTTTTCGGCGAGCTTAAACAGCCTCTGCGCTTTTCTGTAGCCTTCAGGATGGGGCATACCGAAATTTCTGCACATTTTATCTTTTGTGTTGCGTCCTTTCTGGTGTCCGACTATAAGAGCCCTCTGCCTGTAACCCGATTCGCCGTCTTTAATAAAACAGAAGCCGCCGACTACGGCTTTATCGTCCATAAAAAGCCTGTCTCCGTGAAGTTCGGTAAAATTTTCGGTCATTAAATCTATATAATCCATTGTATAAGGTCTCAAGGGATGGCGGGACAACTGGGTAATCTGCCAGCTGTTTATATTTTTAAATATATCCCTCGTAAGTTTGTCCTTCTTGGCTTCGAGATTCCTTATCTCGTCGTCAACGTTGGCAAAACCTCCCAGATTAAATGTCCTTAACTCTTCTATCTTCTGTTCGAGTTCGATTATAGGTCTTTCAAATTCGAGATACTGTATTGCCATAATGTTTTTTTATTATACCACCGATTATATAATATTCAAATAGTCCGGCAGAGGTTTCGATTTCAGCAATGCCTTGTCAACCCCGAAACTCTCTTTAAGCGCTATATTATAGCCCGACATTCTCAATATTACTTTAGAATTGCCTTTTGAATCCGAAAGGCTGTTTTTTATCTTCGAAAGAAAATTTCTAAATTCTCCCGCTTCGAAGAAAGCCGCATTTTCGTTTATTTCTATAATACAAACTTCATCCTCCTGCCTTGCCTGCCTTACCTGACTTGACTGTCTTTTTACCTTAACCTCGTCTAATAGTTCGATGCTTTCTCCTATAATTTTAATATCTGAATCTATAGAAACGTATTCGCCTGCCGTTCCGTCGGATTCCGAAACGCCTTCCGTGTTTCCGGATGCGTTCAGCCCCGAAAAATCGATTCTGCCGGTCAAAATTACGGGCTGATTCGTTCCTAATATTTCTTCGTATTTTAAAAAGTTTTTAGGAAAAAAAACGGCTTCGACGTTAGAGTTTTTATCGTTTAATATGAACGATGCCATCTTGTCGTTATTTCTCGTTTTATGAATTTTCAGCTGATTTATGACCCCTGCCATTTTATATGTATTATCTGTATTATCTGTATTATCCTTCTGCTCATGACCGCCTTTGCGCAGTTCGTTTAAATATTCCGATACTATATCGGCAACCGATTTTATGCCGAGCAGTTTAATCTTTTCCTCGTAACCGTCCAACGGGTGTCCCGAAAGATAAAATCCGAGCGATTCTTTTTCGAAAGCGAGTATCGATTTTTTATCATCCTTTTCCCCGGAAACCGTCAAATACGACTCGTCTTTGCCTTGGGCGTAATTAACGTTTTCGCCTAAGGATGCAAATAAATCCGCCTGTCCGGAATCTTCTTTCCCTCTTTTGCGGACGGCTTCCTCCATTATCGCTTCTAAATTATCCAGCATCCATTTTCTAGATTCTCCGCCGATGTCCAAAGCCCCGCTTTTTATGAGATTTTCTATGGTTCTTTTGTTGACTTTCCGGGTATCGACTCTTGAACAGAAATCGGATAAATCCTTAAAAATTTTGGCTTCTCTGGTCTGCAAAATAGAATCTATTGCCGCTTTGCCCACATTTTTAACCGCTCCAAGCCCCGTGCGGATAGCAAACTTTTCTCCGCCTTCCGTTTCGATATGGACTATCGTAAATCTTTCGGATGATTCGTTAACGGACGGAGGCAGTATTTCGCAGGAATTAACGCCTGATTTAGCCTCGTTTATTATCTTTGCCAGCTTATCGGTATTGGACATTTCGCTTGATAAAAGAGCCGACGTAAAATGCTCCTTGTAATTAGCTTTTAAATAGGCGGTCATATATGCTATATATGCATAAGCCGTAGAGTGGGATTTATTAAAACCGTATTCCCCAAATTTAACTATAAGAGAAAAAATCTTTTCGGATTTCGCCTCTTCTATCCCGTTTGCTTTGCATCCGGCGATAAATTTATCTTTCATTTGATTAATAAGTTCTGTCTGCTTCTTCCCTACACCCTTTCTTAAAACGTCCGCTTCTCCCATAGAAAATCCGGCAAGATTGGTAGCCACCTTTATTATCTGCTCCTGATACAGCATTACCCCGTAAGTATCCTGCAGAATATCTTTTAGGGACGGATGGATGTAATTTATTCTGGCTTTGCCGTGCTTCGCTTTAATAAAATCGTCAACCATGCCGCTGCCGAGAGGTCCGGGTCTATAAAGGGCGACGAGTGGGATTAAATCTTCAAAAGAATTAGGAACCAGTTTTTTTATTAATTCTTTCATGCCTGAACTTTCGAGCTGAAATACTCCCGTTGTATCTCCTGCGGCTAAAAGTTTAAACGTCGCCCTGTCGTTTAAATCTATATCATATATGTTAAAATTGGCGCTTTGCCCGCCCGAGCTGTTTATAAGGCTTATAGCCTCGTTCATTACCGTAAGAGTTTTTAATCCTAGAAAGTCGAACTTGATAAATCCTAATTTTTCTAAATCAGTTCCCGTGTATTGGGTTGTAATAACATCTGTTTCTTTCGTTCCTTTATACAGCGGCATATGGTTATGAATGGGTTCGTTCGATATAACCACTCCTGCGGCGTGAGTGCTTGCATGCCTTGCAAGACCTTCAAGCTTTTTTGCTATTTCTATAAGTTTTTTTACCTTGGGATTAGTTTCGATTAAACTTCGAAGTTTAGGTTCTTCTTTTACGGCGGCTTCAAGTGTTATACCGAGGGTGTTGGGGACTAGTTTGGCTATTTTATCCACTTCGGCATAAGGCATATTTAAAGCTCTTCCGGTATCTCTTATTACGGCTTTTGCAAGCATGGTTCCGAAAGTTATTATCTGAGAAACCTGTTCTTCGCCGTACTTCTCCGAAACATATTTGATAACCTCGTCCCTTCCGTTTATGCAGAAATCGGAGTCTATATCAGGCATGCTTATTCTTTCGGGATTAAGAAACCTCTCGAACATCAGGTCGTATTTGATAGGGTCGATTGCGGTAATTTTCAGACAATACGCGGCAAGACTTCCGGCGGCGGAACCTCTGCCGGGTCCGACCGGAATATTATGCTCTTTCGCGTATTTGATAAAATCGGACACTATTAAAAAATATCCAGCAAAATTAGATTTTTTAATTACTTCTATCTCCATGTCAAGCCTTGCCTTATAAGCTTCAGGATTTTTCGCATAAGATTCGGCGGCGGCTTTCGTCGGATTTTTTATAAAAACTTCTTCAAAACCTTTCCTTGTTTCGCGTTCAAACAAATCGGAGACGGAAGTTTCGGTGTCCTGAGCGTAATTTTTATTTTCTTTATCCTTAAATTGAGGAAAATGATGCCCTTCTTTAAGTTTAAACGAAAAATTGCATTTATCGGCTATCGTTTTTGTGTTTGAAATTACTTCGGGAGGGTATCCGCCGAAAATTTCCTTCATTTCTTCCTGCGACCTGAAATAAAGGTCTTTCGTCGAAAATTTCATTCTGTCCTTATCTTCCACAGTCTTGCCGGTCTGGATGCACAACAGGACGTCGTGAGCTTCATAGTCCTCTTTTAGAAGATAATGGCAGTCGTTAGTAGCTACGAGAGGCACGCCGTATTTTTTAGACAAATCCATCAGTCCTTTATTTGCCGTTACTTGCTCTTGCATACCCTGAACCTGCATTTCCAGATAGAAATCGTCTTTAAAAAGCTCTAAATAATATTTAAGGCTTTCTTCCGCCGCATCGTATCTTCCCTGAACTATGTTATAGGGAATTTCTCCTTTTATGCAGGCGGACAAAGCAATTAAGCCTTCATGGCAGTCTTTGAGGATGTTCTTGTCTATTCTTGGTTTGTAATAAAATCCGTCGGTATAAGATTTAGATACCAATCTGCATAGATTCCTGTAGCCTTCGTCATCTTTGGCAAGCAGTATAAGGTGATAATAAGATTTTTCGTTTGCATTCTTAAGTTTCATATCAGACTTGGAAACATACATTTCGCATCCGATTATAGGCTTTACCTTTTTTTTAACGGCTTTCTCGTAAAATTCTATAGCCCCGAACATATTCCCGTGGTCGGTTATTGCGACGGAAGGCATACCGAATTCGATAGCCTTGTTTATAATATCGTCGATTTTAATCGCCCCGTCTAAAAGGCTGTAGTGCGAATGCAGATGTAAATGGACAAAATCATTCATAATTTTTCATTCTGCTCCGTTATTCCCATTCTATAGTCGAAGGCGGTTTTGAGGTGATATCGTAAACCACCCTGTTTATTCCTTTTATTTCCGAAATTATTCTGGAAGAGCATATTCTTAGTATATCGTAATCTAATTTTGCAAAATCGGCGGTCATCCCGTCCGCAGAAGTCACCGCTCGGATAGCTATAACCGACTCGTAGCTTCTTTTATCTCCCATAACGCCGACGGTCTTAACTGGAACAAGCACCGGAAAAGACTGCCATACTTTGTCGTATAATCCAGCTTTTTTAATCTCTTCGGTTACAATCGAGTCGGCTTTCCTTAAAACTTCGAGCCGCCGTTTATCGACCTCGCCTATTATCCTTATTGCCAATCCTGGACCGGGGAACGGCTGCCTGTTTATTATTTCGCCGGGTATCCCGATATTTTTTCCTATTATGCGCACCTCGTCTTTAAATAATTCCCTCAGCGGCTCTATTAATTTTAAATTTAATTTTTTAGGAAGTCCCCCTACGTTATGGTGGCTTTTAATGATGCTTGAGGCTCCGAATACTTTTACCGATTCTATAACGTCAGGATAAAGAGTTCCTTGAACGAGAAAACGGACCCCTTTTATTTTTTCGGCTTCTTTTTCGAATATTTTTATAAAAAGTTTTCCTATAATTTTTCTTTTCCTTTCGGGGTCGGAAACGCCTTTCAATTCTCTTAGAAACAAACCGGAGGCATTTACGAGCTTAACGTTCAGGTTAAGGTTGTCTCTGTAGTATTTCATAACGGATTTTGCCTCTGTTTCCCTAAGCAGACCGTTATCTACGAATATGCATTTGAGCCTGTCTTTTACGGCTAAATTAGCTAGGACTGCCGCAACCGTAGAATCGACTCCGCCGGATAAGGCGCATATAGCAGTTTTATCGCCTATAATTTCTTTGATCTCAGATACTTTGCCTGATATAAAATCTTCTAACTCCCAGTCTCCTTTTACTTTTGCTATATCGAATAAAAAATTTTTCAATATATCAGTTCCGCAGACGGTATGAATGACTTCCGGGTGAAATTGGAGTCCGTACATTTTCTTCACGCGGTTCTCAAAAGCGGCGGTATTGCATGTTTCAGTCTGCGCCGTTACCGTAAAACCTTCCGGTATTTTAACAATAACGTCGCCGTGACTCATCCATACGCGGCTGGATTTTCCGCATCCTTTAAAAAGCCTGCTCTCCTTAATGATTTTAAGTTCGGAGTGTCCGTATTCGCGGTTTTTTGCCGGTATCACTTCTCCGCCGAGAAGATGCGCCATAATCTGCATACCGTAGCATATGCCGAGAAAAGGAACTTCAAGTTTAAATATTTCCTTAGATACAATAGGAGCGCCTTTATCGTAAACGGAAGAAGGTCCGCCGGAGAGTATAATTCCTTCTGCATTAAAATTTTTTATTTTATCAAGAGAAGAGCTAAAGGGATATATCTCGCAGTAAACCTTGCTTTCCCTTATCTTTCTGGCAATAAGCTGGGTATATTGCGAGCCGAAATCTATTATAAGTATTTTAGAACGGCTTTTTTTCATCTAAATTAATCAAGCCTGTAATTAGGCGCCTCCCTTGTTATAATCACGTCGTGCACGTGGCTTTCCTTAAGTCCCGACGACGTAATTTTTATAAATCTGGTTTTAGTCCTCAATTCTTCTATTGAACAAACGCCGCAGTAGCCCATTCCGGCGCGTAAGCCGCCGATAAGCTGATTTACGGCATCTGAAAGTGTTCCTTTATATGGAACCCTTCCCTCTATGCCTTCGGGAACAAACTTGGACTCGTCCCTTATATGCGACTGATAATATCTGTCTTTGGAACCGCTGACCATTGCGCCGAGAGAACCCATGCCCCTGTAAACCTTATAGCTTCTTCCTTGATATATAATAGTTTCTCCGGGACTTTCCTCCGTTCCCGCGAAAAGATTGCCTATCATTACACAGTTTGCGCCTCCGGCTATAGCTTTTGAAATGTCGCCTGAAAATTTTATTCCGCCGTCAGCTATTACCGGAACGCCGCTTTTGTCGTATGCGACGGAACAGTCTATAATTGCTGATAATTGCGGAACGCCTACACCGGCAACTACTCTCGTAGTGCATATAGAACCGGGTCCTATGCCGACCTTTACGGCATCCACTCCAGCTTTAACCAGCGCTTCCGCGGCATCTTTAGTAGCGATATTTCCTGCCACTATATCCATTTTGAAGCGTTTCTTTAAATATTTTATCATATCTATAACACCCTTTGAATAGCCGTGAGCGGTATCAATAACTATCGCATCAACTTCCGCTTTTGCAAGGGCTTCGACCCTGTCTTCGGTATCCTTGGCAATACCTACCGCCGCCGCGACCCTCAGTCTGCCCAGAGAATCTTTGCACGAATTAGGATATTTTTTAATTTTTTCTATGTCTTTAATGGTGATTAAACCTTTCAGATTAAAATTATCGTCTACGACGAGAAGTTTTTCTATTTTCTTTTCGTGAAGGGTTTTCTTTGCGTCTTCAAGTGTCGTTCCCACCGGAACGGTAACGAGATTCTCCTTGGTCATAACATTTTCTACTTTCTCGTTAAGATTAACTGAAAACCTCAAATCCCTGTTGGTAAGTATCCCGACCAGTCTGTCTCCTTTTACTACGGGAACGCCTGAAATCATAAATTTTTTCATAAGGTCAAGCGCATGAGAAATTTTATCGTCGGGATTTACTTTTACAGGATCGGTAATCATTCCGCTTTCAGATTTCTTAACCCTCTCAACTTCCATCTTTTGCTGTTCGACAGTTAAATTTTTATGTATCACGCCTATTCCGCCCTCTCTGGCTAAAGAAATTGCCGTTTTTGCTTCCGTTACGGTATCCATTGCCGCACTGACTAACGGTATGTTTAAGCTGATATTGCGGGAAAATTTTGTTTTTAAATCGACGTCTTTCGGAAGTATCTCCGAATAGTCTGGAACTATAAGAACATCGTCAAAACTTAATGATTCAGTTATAATCTCCTTCATTTTCCAATTTCCCTCTATATAAAATTAAATTAATTTATAACTTTGGTTTTCTTAAATTAACCGATAAAATTCAGACTTATACTACATTTTAAACGTTCTCTATTTTAACTTATCAAACCTTCCAATAACCCGCACTCGGAAACCTTAAAGCCGGGAACCTCAAAAAAATCAATGCTGTTTAACATTATTGCCGCTCCGGCAAGAACGAGGTCTTCTCTTCCGGGTTCTACGCCTTTGATCTTCAACCTGTCTGCAATTTTTGCATTAATAAATTTTTTGTAAATACATGCGACGCTTTCTTTCTTCAAAAAATATCCGTTTACTCTGAGCCTGTCGTACTCGCCTATTTTTAAATCCACCATAGCAAGTGTGGTTGCGGTTCCTGCGGTTCCGAGAAGAGTCAGGGGCTCAAACGAATATCCGCTTTTAAGAATTTCAGTTTTAAGCGAAGATAGTTTTTCCGTTATCTCCCGCTCTAATTTTGCCAAATCTTCCTTGGAAACCGGGTCAGATTTTATAATTTCTTCGGTAAGATGAACGACACCCATATTGAGGCTGTATTTCCACAGCGGAAGTCCGTTTTTAACGCATACATATTCGGTTGAACCCCCGCCTATATCTATAGAATAAAAATCTTTTAAATTATCGAAACATGATGAAATTCCCTTAATCGTTATAAGCGCTTCCTTTTCTCCGCTTATAATATCAAGTTTAAGCCCGAATTCTTTAAAAAGAAGATTTTTTACGTCCTGCGAGTTAGGCGCATCCCTCAGGATGCTGGTGCCGGTTATAACTGCATCGCCCGGTTCTATCCCGTATTCTTTGAACTTAGCGGTATATATCTTTAAAGCATCCGTCAGTCTTTTAACGGATGATGGAGTTATAATTCCTTCTTTTTTAAAATTTTCTCCAAGCCTGATAATTTTCATATCGACGTATTCCGGACTTAAAAGATTATTGCCGGAACCGGCTATCAGGCATCTTACCGTATTTGTCCCTATGTCAATGGAAGCCTTCATTCTTATTTTATTTTAATTAAAGATATGAATTTCCGGTTCTGTATCTTTTCACGTATTGAACGTAATTATCGGCCGATTCCCTTATGGATTCGATTTCTTTTGCGTTCAAAGTTTTTTTTATAACGCCCGGAATGCCTGCCACGAGAGAACCGTCCGGAATAACTTCGTTTTCCTTAACCAAAGCTCCCGCCGCTATAATGCAGTTTTTTCCTACGCGAGCTCCGGTCAAAACTATGGCTCCGATGCCTATAAGACAGTTGTCGCCAATTTCGCATCCGTGAAGATTAACGCTGTGCCCTATTGTAACTCCATTTCCTATTATAAGCGGTCCGGTATCGTGCTGTACATGGAGAACGCTGTTATCCTGAACGTTTGTATTAGTTCCTATCCTTATATAGTTTACGTCGCCCCTTATCACGGAACCGAACCATACACTTGAACCTTTGCCTATTTCTACGTCTCCGATGATAACAATATTTTCACAAAGATATACCGTTTCGTCTATTTTCGGATATTTTCCCATATAAGATTCTATGAGCATAGCCTATGTTATGAGCCCCCGTCCCGTTTAACCGGTTTACAGTTTATAGATTTATTTTTTTATATATTTTGTAAATATTATATAACAATTATAATATAACGCAAAGCGATATATAAAAAAATAATATAAATATATACAAATCCGTTAAAACAAAAAATTTATTAAAGGTCTTTTTTAATAAGTTTTTCAGAAAGGAACTTGGCTTGTCTTTTTGCCTCTATCACGTCTTCTATGGCGTTTAATTTAAACGGAATGTGTTCCCGCATAACCTTTTCCACGTTCACGGCAATTTTATTAAAGGATATCTTTCCGCCTAAAAACGAATTCACAAAAAATTCGTTTGCCTCGCAAAAAACTGCGGGCATACTTTTTCCCACCCTCAAAGCATATCTTGCAAGGTTCAAAAACGGAAATTTTTCGTTATCGGGCGCGAAAAATTCCAGACTTCCGAGCTCCGCAAGATTAAGCGGTTTCATCAGCCCTTTAAACCTGCGCGGATAAGACAGGGCGTAGCCTATAGGTCCCTTCATATCAGTGTCGCCCATCTGGGCGATAACGGAGCCGTCTTTAAATTCTACCATCGAATGAACCGCCGCCTGGGGATGTATTAAAACATCGACCTGTTTTTCGTCGATATTAAATAAAAAACAGGCTTCTATAATTTCAAGCCCCTTGTTTGCAAGAGTGGATGAGTCGATGGTTATCTTTTTTCCCATTTTCCACTTAGGATGATTTAATGCCATATCCACGGTAATTCTTTTAAAGTCGGCTTTGTCTGTCTTATAAAATGGACCGCCGGAAGCCGTTAATATCAATTTATTGACATCAGATTTTGCTCCGCATTTTAAACACTGAAAGAGAGCGGAATGTTCCGAATCTACCGGAATTATTTTTGCTTTTGAAGATTTGGCGGCGGCATTAAGTATATCTCCTGCCATTACCATGGATTCTTTATTTGCGAGAGCCAGGTCTTTACCGGCAGTAAGGCTCCTGTAAGAAAGCAGAAGACCCGAAGAGCCGCTTACCGCGTTCAAAACTATATCGAAAGTTTCGTCGGATACGGCTTCGAGCAGACCTTCTTCGCCGAAAGTAAATTTAGTTTCAATGCCTTTAATATTCTTCAGCGCTGTCCTTGCCTTATCGGATTCGTCTCTTGAAGGAAGAACGCAGTATAAAGGGTTAAGCAGTATAATCTGCTCTTTAAGTTCCGCCGTAAAATGACCGGCGGCTATACCTTTTACGGCAAGCCTGTCCGGGTAAGCAAGCGCAACCTCTAAAGCATTTTTACCTATAGACCCGGTAGAGCCGGCAAGAAATATATTACGCATATATAGACCTTTTTTTGTCCTTTTTCTATTTTTTCTATATCGTCAGCCGTCCTATTTTATATAATAAGCGGCTATATAATAAAAAAAGGGAGCCGCAAGTATTAAGCTGTCTATCCTGTCAAGGATGCCGCCGTGACCCGGAATTAAAGAACCCGAATCTTTTTTTTCTCCTATTCTTTTGATTAACGATTCGGTTAAATCGCCAGCCATTCCCGCAAAAACGGTTACGGACGACAAAATTATAAAAGAAACGATTCCGAATCTTTTGTAATCGCCTATGTAGAGCCTAAAAATTAAGGCGGTTAAAACCGCCGATAAAAAACCTGTCAAGGCTCCTTCCACGGTTTTCTTGGGGCTGAGCGGAAAAATAAGCTTGTGCCTGCCGAAATGCCTTCCGCCGTAATATGCAAAAATATCGGATGCCCATACGAGTATAAATAGTAACAGGAGCAAAAGCTTGCCGCCGGAAAGCTGAAAAATTTTCAGAAGGAATGATATGAGAAAACCTGCATAAAATAGGGAGAATATATCTATAAATATGCTTTTGCCGAAATCCGTTTTAAAGAAAAGCACATTTTTGAAAAAAATCAGAAACCCCGATAAAAAAAAGATAAATATGAAAGCGTTTGGTTTTAAAAACGCAAAAGAAAAAGCCGTTAATATAGAAAGGATTTCGGGCAGAACAAAATATTTATACTCTGCCATGTCGAAGATACCGTATATTTCATAGACGGAAAGCGCTGTCAGAACGGCAGATACCAAAAAAAATTCATATATATCGAGCAAAAAAATAGATAAAATTATTACTATTCCGAATATAATGCCAAATATAAATCTTTTAGGATCAAATCTCGGTTTTTCCAAATTTTCTTACCCTTTTTTCATAGTTTTTTAATGCGTCTGTTAAATTTTTCTTTCTGAAATCAGGCCATAACGTTTTGGTAAAATAGAGTTCAGTATATGCGGACTGATAAAGCATAAAATTGGAAAGCCTGCGTTCTCCGCTTGTTCTTATAAGAAAATCGGGGTCAGGAATACCCGCAGTGTAAAGATAAGAGGAAAAAAGCCCGTCGTTTATGTCTTTGATATCAATCCTGCCTTCCTTAAGAGCTTCGGCAATTTTGGAAACGGCGTTTAATATTTCTTCTTTCGAACCGTAACTTAGGGCAAGCGTAAGATTTAGCGCTTCAAAATTTTTTGTTTTTTCTGCCGCATCCAACAGCGCAGATTTTGACTGTTCGGGAATCCTGTCTATATTGCCTATAAAATTAAGCCTGATCTTGTTTTTAATGAGATAAGGAAGTTCGAGCCCGATATATTCGTTGAGAAGATGCATTAAACTGTTGACTTCTTCCGCAGGTCTCTGCCAGTTTTCCGAAGAAAAGGCGTAAACGGTAAGATATTTGATTTTATACTCTATAACGCCTTTTATAACGGATTTTAAAGATTTTATTCCTTCTATATGTCCGTGTATCCTGTCTAAATTCCTTTTCTTTGCCCATCTGCCGTTTCCGTCCATAATAACGGCGAGATGGTTCGGAATATTTTTAAGGGTCATACTTCGGATATTTCTTTTTCTTTATGCTTTGTTATTTCGTCGATTTCTTTAATAAAGCCGTCGGTCAGCTCCTGAATTTTCTTTTGGATTTTAAACGATATATCTTCGGATATTTCTTTGGATTTTTCCGCGGATTTTATTTTTTCGTTTGCCAGCCTCCTGAAATTCCTGATCTCCTGCTTAATGGATTCCGAAAGTTTGCTTATCTGTTTTATTATTTCTTTCCGTCTTTCCTGAGTCAAAGCCGGTATGATAATGCTTATGCTTTTGCCGTCGTTGGACGGATTTAAAGATGGGTCGTATTTTTGTATGGCTTTTTCTATAGCTGGAAGAGAGCCTGCATCCCAAGGATTTATAGTTATCGTCCTGCTGTCGGGAACGGAAATAGAGGCAAGCCTTATTATGGGAGAAACGGCGCCGTAGTATTCTACGTTAATAGCGTCTATCAGCCCCGTAGATGCCCTCCCGGTTCTTATCCTTGCCAGTTCGCCCTTATAAGATGAAACCGCGTGGGACATTTTTACTTTCGTCTCGTTAATAAACTCAGATTCATTCATAACACATACGCCTTTTAAAAAATTAAGAATTAGTGATTACCGTGCCTATCGGTTCGCCTTTAACGACTTTTAATAAATTGCCGGGGACTAGCAGATTAAAAACGACTATAGGCAGTCTGTTATCCATACATAAAGATATAGAAGTGGAATCCATAACTTTTAAATTTTTATTCAAAACATCGATATAAGTAAGTCTTTCAAATTTTACCGCCTGAGCATTTACAAGCGGGTCGTCATTGAAAACCCCTTCGATTCTCGTAGCCTTAAGGATGACTTCGGCATGAATTTCCATGGCCCTGAGAGATGCGGCGGTATCGGTAGTGAAATACGGATTTCCGGTCCCGGCGGCAAATATAACCACTCTCTTTTTCTCTAAATGCCTTAATGCCCTGCGCCTTATATAAGGCTCTGCGACCTGCTGCATAGCTATGGCGGTCTGCACCCTTGATATTACTCCGTTATCTTCCAGGCTCGCCTGAAGAGCGAGCGCATTGATAACCGTGGCAAGCATACCCATATAGTCGCCTTGCGAACGCTCAATGCCGAGTCCTTTCGAGGACTTGCCGAATCCCCTGAATATATTGCCTCCGCCTATGACGACCGCAACCTCTGCTCCCGCTTCCGTAACAGATTTTATTTCCTGAGATACGAAATTTATTACGGACGGGTCTATGCCGCATTTGTTCTCTCCTGCCAAAGCCTCTCCGCTGACTTTTAACAGTATTCTTTTGTAATTTAGTCCCTGCATTATTCTCCCAGCTGGTATCTGACGAATCTTTTTAAGACTATATTTTCCCCTAATTTTGCTATCTCGTTGTCGATTATAGCCGAAATATTTTTAGACGGGTCTTTTATAAACGCCTGTTCGAGCAGACAGACATCCTGATAATATTTTTCCAACTTGCCCTCGATTATTTTTTCCTTAACCGCCTGAGGCTTGTCCATAGAGGCGAGCTGTTCCCTGTAAATTTCTTTTTCTTTTGCCACAACTTCAGGCTGGACAGCCTCCCTTCTTATATAAATAGGGTTCGAAGCGGCTATATGCATAGCGATATTTTTTGCAAGTTCTTGAAATTCCGCAGTTCTTGCGACAAAATCGGTTTCGCAGTTAATTTCCAAAAGAACCCCGATTCTTCCGCCTGCGTGTATATAAGAATAGATTAATCCTTCCTTAGCTTCTCTGCTGGCTTTCTTCTGCGCTTTGGCAAGCCCTTTTTTTCTAAGCATTTCGACGGCTTTTTCCATATCTCCGGCGGTTTCCGCAAGAGCATTTTTGCAATCGACAAAACCTGCTCCGGTTGCCTGTCGCAAATTTTTAACAAGCTCCGCGCTTATATTCTGTGATTTTTCCAATTATTTTTTTCCTCCAAGCTATTAATTATTATATGTTTATATAATTTTTTATATACTTATATTTATATAGAAATATCGGCTTCTTCGCCTTCTTCGGATATTACTTCGGATGCTCCGGAAACTTCTCCGGCGGCGGCAAAAGTTTCTTCGGTGATAACTCCTTCGGCGACTGCCTGGGTCTTGCCTTTACCAATCTTTTCTTCGTAAATTTTCCTTCCTTCCAGAATTGCATCCGCCATTGTGCTTAAAATTAATTTTATCGCCCTTATGGCGTCATCGTTGCCGGGTATAAGCCAATCCGTTAATTCGGGGTCGGCATTTGTATCCGCAACTCCTATTATAGGAATACCCAGCCTTCTCGCTTCTTTTGCGGCGATAATTTCATGGTGCACATCTACAATGAAAACGGCATCCGGCACTCTGTTCATATCTCTGACGCCGTCAAGAACTTTCTGATGCTTAACGATTTCTTTTTCCATTCTTGCCATTTCCTTTTTGGTAAATCTGGAAAATTCTTCGGATTCTTTAAGCGATTCCAGTTCTTTTAATCTTTTAATAGAAAGTTTAATGGTGGCAAAATTAGTAATCATTCCGCCGAGCCATCTTTCGTTCACGTAGGGCATACCGCATCTTTTCGCTTCTTCGACAACGATAGGATTAGCCTGCTTTTTAGTGCCTATAATAAGAATAACCTTGCCTTCCTTGGCAATTTCGAACAGCTTGTCGTAAGCCGCCGAGATATAAGGAAGAGCTTTTTGAAGGTCGATTATATGGACTCCGTTTCTTGCCCCGTATATATAGGGTTTCATCTTGGGATTCCATCTTTTAGTCTGGTGTCCGAAATGGACGCCTGCTTCCAGCAACTGCTTAATTGTAACGTTAAACGGCATTTTAGTCTCCTTTTGCGCTTTTTTTCTCCCCGCCCCATAATAAATTGATACTGCATCAAGCACAAATTAATAAGCGGGTACGATTTGGTTAATTTTAACTTATCTTTTTATCATTTTTACGCATTTATTGCAAGAAAATTATTTTGTACAGAAAATTAAAAATATTGTTATATCCGTTAACCGGAATCCTTTTTAATTCGTATGAATTATCGCCTACGCCCACCTTGCCCCTTACCGTGGTAAACGCTCCAAGATAACCGGTTTTTTTAACCGCTCTCATGACCTTAGGGCTATAAGCGCCGAAAGGGTAAGAGAAAAAATCTACCGGAGCGCTGATAATATTTTCGAGATAAGCTTTGGATGCGATAAGTTCGCCTGCCAAAACGCCTTCTTCAAGACTGTCTAAATAATAATGGTTTATTCCGTGTGAGCCTATAAAAAAACCGTCTTTAAACAGAGCTTTAATTTCGCTTTTATTCAAAAAATCTTCTCTGACTTTTTCCCTTTCGTCGGAAACGGTATTTTTCTTTCCGATAAAACCTGCGCTTATAAATATCACAGCAGTAAAACCGGCGGCTTTAAGAACCGGATAAGCGTTTAAAAAATTATTTTCGTATCCGTCGTCGAAAGTTATCAGCAAAGGTTTTTTTACGGATATTTTATGTCCTTTGACGAAAGATAAAATATCGTTAGGACTTATAGTTTCGTAACCCAAAAATTTCAAAAGCGACACCTGCGTTTTAAACTGCTTTGGAGTTACGTAAAGCCCTTTATATACCGCGTCTTTTTTAGGATAATCTATTTTATGGTAGTATAAGACGGGTATTTTCATAAACAGAAAATTTTATACGCAATATTTTAGCTTCTGTAAGAAGCGTTTATATCTATGTATTCTTTTGTAAGATTGCACGTTAAAACCGTCCACTTTTTTTTGCCGCATTTCAGGTCTATTTTAAAATCTATTTCTTTGGGAGATAAAACCGTTTTTTCGTCGGCTTTGCTCAGACCTTTATAAACCGAGGAATTTTGAACGATTAATTTATCGTTTATATAAATATCTATTTTTTCCGGTTCGAGCCGAACGGGCGACCTTCCTACCGCCGCCATTATTCTGCCCCAGTTCAGGTCTTCTCCGGTAATCATAGTTTTAAACAAAGGAGAATTCGCAACGGTAAGAGCGGTTTTTTTTGCGCCGGATTCGGTATGGGCATTCATAACCGTTATTCTTATAAATTTGGTAGCGCCTTCCCCGTCTTTTACTATCATTTCGGCAAGTTCTAAACATACCTTTAAAAGAGCGTTTTTTATTTTTTTATAATCCGCATCCGTTTTTTTAAGCGAAAATATTTTTTTAACGCCTTTTTCCGAACTTCCGGAGGCGTCAGGATAAAAAAAGGCGGCGGTGTCGTTGGTCGAAGTATCGCCGTCAACAGTTATAGAATTAAAGGATTCCTCGACGCAATTCTTAAACATTTCGTCGGCGGTTTCCTTTTTTAAAGGTATGTCCGAAAATATAAAGGCAAGCATCGTAGCCATATTGGGCATTATCATGCCGGACCCTTTTGCCGTTCCGATTATACGGTATTTGTTTCCGTCAAGCGTTACATCCGCGGATGCCGTCTTGGTAAAAGTATCGGTAGTCTTGATTGATTTTGCAAAATCTGAGAAACCGTTTTTATCTGCGGTTTTGACCAATTCGGGAACAGCCCGTTCTATTAAAGGAACGTTAAGCCTTTCACCTATTACGCCCGTAGAACAGATAAAAATATTGCCGGCGGCGGCTCCGGTTTCCGCTGAAACCGCTTCCATGACTTTTTTGGCGTCCGCTATGCCGTATTTGCCGTTGCATGCGTTTGCGTTTCCTGAATTTACGATTAACGCCCTGATAATATTTTTAGAATTTTTTTTGGATATAATAACCGGCGCCGCCTTGACTTTATTGCGGGTAAAAACGGCGCTGACACTGAGCGGAATTTCGGAAAACATCAGTCCGACGTCTAAATCGTTATTTTTTTTTAATCCGCAGGACTTACCCGAAAATAAAAAATTATTGATTTTTTCCATGGCAATTTTTATATTTTTTGCCGCTGCCGCATGGGCAGGGCTCGTTTCTTCCTATTTTTTTAGGTTTAACTATAGGTTTTTGCTTCTCTTGGGTTTCAAAATTCATTTCGTTATGGGTCAGAACGATATTGTCGGAAAGAAGTCCTGCGCCGGCCAATATATCTTCAGCGTTTACGCCGCCCTCGAATTGAACGGTAGAAATAGAATTTAATGCTTCTTCTTTCATTCTGAACTGCATATTTATAAATAAGCCGTAAGCTTCTTTCTGATATTCTATCAAAGGATTTACCTGCGCATAACCCCTGAGCCCGATGCCCTCTTTAAGAGCGTCTAAAGAAGTAAGCGCATCCTTCCAAAGGCTGTCAACCGCCTGAAGATACAAAGCTTTAATTATATCGACCTTTTCTTCTTCAGGAAATAACGCTATTTTAGCATCTATGCTTTTCTTTATTAAATCAAAAAAAGTATTAAAAAGCTCGTTCCTCGGCATTTTTTTAAAATCCGTTGCGACGGCATTATTTTTTGCTTTATCTTTATAAGGAATATCTATCGAAAGGCTTACCTTTAAGACTTCCAAAAGTCCTTCGATATCCCAGTTTTCGCTGTGCGATTTTTCCGGAATGTAGCTTTCGAAATATGATTCCAATAAAGATTTAATATCGAATATGATATCTTCGTAAATTTCGGAAAGCTCGTTTATCTGCAGTATCCTTCTTCTATACGAATATATAAGTTCCCTCTGTTTGTTCATAACGTTGTCGTAATCGATGAGATTTTTCCTTATGTCGAAATTATGCCCTTCTACCTTTTTTTGTGCATTTTCGATAGCCTTAGATATCATCGTATGTTCAATAGCCTGACCGTCCCTTAACCCGAGCCTTTCCAAGAAAGGTGCAAGTCTTTCCGAACCGAATATTCTCATAAGGTCGTCTTCAAGCGAAACATAAAATCTGGAAGAACCTATGTCGCCCTGCCTTCCCGCCCTGCCTCTAAGCTGGTTGTCTATGCGCCTCGACTCATGCCTTTCCGTTCCTATTACGTGAAGTCCGCCAAGTTCTTTGACTCCTTCTCCGAGAACGATATCGGTGCCTCTTCCGGCCATATTTGTGGATATCGTAACGGATTTTTTCTGTCCGGCGTTTGCTATAATATTGGCTTCTTTTGCGTGATTTTTTGCGTTCAGGACGGAATGGGGTATCCCTTTTTTCTTTAAAATAGCGCTCAGCCTTTCTGATTTTTCTACGGAAACAGTACCTACCAGTACCGGCTGACCGGACTTATATTTCTCTATAATCTCTTCGGACACGGCATCGAATTTTTCGGCTTCGGTAGCGAATACCAAATCGGTATAGTCTTTTCTGATCATCGGTTTATTGGTCGGTATAACCACTACATCCAGATTATATATTTTTTTGAACTCTTCGGCTTCCGTATCGGCAGTTCCGGTCATGCCGGCAAGCTTATTATACATTCTGAAGAAATTCTGAAACGTTACCGTTGCTAAAGTCTGGTTTTCGCCCTCGACTTTAAGACGTTCTTTAGCTTCCAGAGCCTGATGCAGTCCTTCTCCGTAACGCCTGCCGTTCATAAGGCGTCCGGTAAATTCGTCGACTATGACGACTTGATTATCCTGAACCAAGTAATCTACGTCTCTGAAATAGCATGCATGCGCCCGCAAAGACTGGTTTACGGCATGAAGCAGGTCTAAGTGCCTCGGGTCGTAAATATTTTTTATATTCAGCGCTTTTTCTATCTTTTCGATGCCTTCTTCGGTCAATATAGCGGTTTTTAATTTTTCGTCCACCGTATAATCCAAATCTTTTTTTAAAAAACTGACGGCGGAGTCGGCTTTATAATACATCTCGGTAGTTTCGTCGGATTCGCCGGAAATTATCAGCGGAGTTCTCGCTTCGTCTATCAGCACGGAATCTACTTCGTCTATTATGGCATAATTTAATTCTTTCTGAACGTAATCATCTAAGGAAAATTTCATATTGTCCCTTAAATAATCGAAACCGAATTCGTTATTTGTGCCGTATGTTACGTCGCAATTATAAGCCTTCTTTCTTTCCGTATCGTCTAAATCGTTCGTTATAACGCCCACGGAAAGACCTAACAGGTTATACGCTTTACCCATCCATTCCGAATCCCTCTTGGCGAGATAGTCGTTTACGGTAATAACGTGTACACCCCTGCCGGTCAAGCTGTTAAGATATGCGGGAAGAACTGCGACAAGCGTTTTTCCCTCTCCGGTAGCCATCTCGGCAATCTTTCCCGAATGAAGAACCATGCCGCCTATAAGCTGAACGTCGAACGGACGCATATTAAGCGCCCTTTTGATGCCTTCCCTCGCGACCGCAAAAGCGTCGGGAAGAAGAAGATTCAATTTTTTGTCCTGTTCCTCATTTGAAAGTCCTTTAAGTTCGTCTCTGAACTTATCAGTCATCCCTTTGATTTCCTCGTTTCCAAGTCCCGAATATTTAGATTCTAAAGAATTAATTTGCGCGACTATGGGTTTCAGCCTTGCAAGTTCCCTCTGGTTGCTCGTCCCTAAAATACTTTTTAATAATTTAACTACCAATGTTAATACGCTCCTTTTATTTTCCTGAAACTTGAACATTTTCGAACAGTATGGAAGGAGAACCGGTAGAACCGAAATAGCGTATATCGTCCGCTATTTTTACTATGCCGTTAAACAGTTGCATAAGGTTTCCGCTCAATACTATTCCTTTAACTGGAAAGTCAATTTTGCCGTTTTTAATATAAAAACCGGAAGCTCCGAGCGAAAATTCCCCGGTGTAGGGCTTTGCCATATGAAGTCCCATGAGCTCGTTTATGAACAGTCCTTCTTTAAGAGAACCGAGCATGTCTAAAATGTTGGACTCGCCGTTTTTTATAAAAAAATTGGTCGAACCGATATCGGGCGGCATAGTGAAAGACCTGCTTACGGAATTTCCGGTAGATTTCGAGCCTGCTCTTTTTGCATATTCTATATCATAAAGATATGATTTTACGACTCCGGACGAGCATAAGATTTTTTTTTGCATCTTAACGCCTTCTCTGTCAAATATATCGGTAAGCGCGCCTCCATGCAAAAGTCCGTCGTCGATAATATCCAATTTATCAGAAAATACCTTTTTATCTAATTTGCCTTCTAACAGCGATTTCTTTTTATAGATGCTGTCGGCATAAAAAGACTGTTTTAATAAGCCGAGAAGCTCCGACGACGTATAGTTATCGAATATTATATTATAATTTCCGCTCGGCACTGTCTTAGCCCCGAGCTGGTCAACGCCTTTTTTCGCGGCATTCATAGCGGCTTTTTTAAATTTCAGTTCCCCGAAGCTGTGAGAGAAATCGAAATCGAAACCTGAACCCGTATCCTCGCCGTCGCGGGAAGCAACAGATAAAAATATTTCGTAAAAAGTTTTTTTAGAAGACAGATCTACCCCGTTGGAATTATAAAATCTTTTGGATATTAAAGTTTCGGAATAGGAAGGCTTATCGACTTTATATATTTTTTTATCGTATGAATATGCAGTTTCTTCCATCTCCGCCAAAAGCGATTTTTTTGTATTTATATCTATATCGCCCCAATCGCCGGAATAAATGCCTAATTTTTCCGGCATGTTTGAATCCGTAATGCTCTCGTCTTTTTCGGCAAAATCAAAATACTCGTTTTCGTCCATGAACTTCAGGAGAGAATACGCATTTTCTAATGCGGTTATAATCTTTTGCTCTTCAAAACCGAGACAGTATGAAAAACTTACCCTTTTTTTATCGCACAGCCTTATATTGAGCCCGTTTGTTTCTGCATTGACGTAATTAGATATTCTGCCTTCTTCCGACTCGAGCTTCAATATTTTAGCGTTGAATAAGTAGGCTTCCGATTTCAACCCTTTTTTCTTGGAATAATCATCTATAAGCGAAATTACGGCGTCAAATGTTCCTTTTGTATTCAGGTCTGCACCCATTTTTTATTCGTCCTGTTTTCTGTTCTTATTAAAATTTAAAATTTATATTGGGCATTTATTTGTTGTTTATGCGGGAAATTATGTCTGCGGCTACTTCCTCGATGGACTTATCGGTGATATCTATAACATAGGCGTTCAGCTTAGTATATATCGATATAGAATGCGCCAGCTCTTTTTCTATTGATTCTTTGGATACATAATCCTGCGAAAGAGGTAGCCCCATTCTTTTCAGTCTTTCCTTTCTTAAATTTGCAATTCTGACAGGGTCGGAGATAAGCCCGAATATCCTTTCTTTGGGAATTCCGTAAACAGAATCGTCTATGCTCTGAGCGTCTATAATAGGTATATTCGCCGCCTTAAAACCTCTCTGGGCAAGAAACAGGCATAAAGGTGTTTTGGATGTTCTCGAAACTCCGAGTATAAGAGCGTCTGCATCGGATATTTCGTCTATCCTCTGTCCGTCGTCATGTTTTACGGCATATTCAAGCGCATCTATTCTTTTAAAATATTCGTCGTTAACCCTGTGAATCAGACCGGGTTTTCTTTCCGGAGAAAGATTTAAAATATTTGCTATGGAATTTAACACTGGACCGATAATATCAATGCTCACGATGCCTCTTTCGGCGGATTCCTGAAGCATAATATTTCTAAGTCCGTCTTTAACCAGCGTAAAAATGACTAAGGCATTTTTATCCGCGGCTTCGGTAATTATTTCCCTCAGTTTTAAATCCGAATCTATCAGTAAAAATCTTTTGAGATGAACATCCGGAATAGAAAACTGTGATAATGCCGCTCTCGCAACCTTTTCGGCGGTTTCACCCGTAGAATCCGATACTACGAAAACATAAAACTGCCCGGCTTGCGTCTGCGCTTGAAACCGTTCCTGGTTTTTATTATTCATTTTTATATTATATTTTGGTTTTTAATCCCGATTTTTTCCATAAAAGCATACCGCCTTTGAGGTTATAGACATTCTTAAAACCGTGCCTTTTAAGCATTGAGCATGCCGAATAGCTTCTTGCGCCGCTGTGGCAGACGGCAATGATATCTTTGTCTTTATAAGCGCTCAGCTCGTCAATCTTTAAAGGCAGAAGCCTTATAGGGATCAGCTTTGCATTTTCTATGTGTCCCAGATTGCCGCTGAATTCATGCGGCTCTCTAACGTCTATTATAACAGTATTTTTGCCTTTATCCTCCGATAGTTTTTTAAATGCTTCTTCAGGGGTTATCTGATTAACGTCTCCGAACAGCCCTTCCCTTCTGAAAATATTAAACATTCCGCAATTTTCTCCTTTTTTATTTTTTTTTATTTATATAAATTTTTATTTATTATAATACATAGTTTAGATTTTGTCTATACTGTGAAGACGCATTTGATTTTTATAATTTCAGCATTACGGCGGTTTCGTCGCAATCCGGAAATTTGACGCAGTTTATGCAGTCGCTCCATATTTTATGCGGCAATTCCGACTTATCGATAATTTTAAAACCCGATTTTTGAAAAAATTGCGGTTTATAAGTCAGGGCAAAAAGGTTCGTAATTTTAAAAAATTTTGCCTCCTCTACGCATTTTTTTATAAGTTCCGTCCCGATAAGTTTTCTCGTATAAGGTCTTTTTACGGCTAACGACCGTATTTCCGCAAGATTTTCCCAAACTATCGCAAGAGCGCATGCTCCTATAACGTGGGGAGTGTGCTCCGGCGTGCCGGCGCCGTTTTCGTTTTCGTCTTCGTTTTCTATTTCGGCAATATAAAAATCCCGCATATGCTCATATATATCGCTCATAGAGCGCGGAAGCATCTCGCCGGCTTTTGAATATTCCGAAAATAGATTGTAAAGCGATTTGACGTCGCACATAAGGGCTTTTCTCAGAACGACCTTTATAACCGGTTTACCGGACTCAGTATTTTTTTTGCGGACCCCTTTTGTCCTTGAGCTCTTGCCGCGCGGGCTTTCTTCCGCATCCGCTTCGATTTCTATCTCGGTCGGATAAAAAATAGTTCCCCCGCCTTTTTCGTATCTCTGCCTTGCCGTCTTATACAACTACACCCCTCCTTTTAAGGATTTCTTTAGCATGCATCAGCGCAGCCTCGCCGCTTGAATCGCCGGATAACATTCTTGCAGTTTCGGCAACCCTTTCTTCCGCGGAAAGGCTTTTAATTCTGGTATAAGTTTTTCCGCCCTCTATTTCTTTATAAACAAAAAAATGTTTATCGGCAAACGAAGATACCTGAGCAAGATGCGTTATCAGAATCACCTGATTAACCGCCGAAATAGCTTTAAGCGCTTCTCCCACAAAATTGGCTACGTCCCCGCCTATTCCGGCATCTATCTCGTCGAATACGAAGGATGCGGCATCCTTTTTTTTATTCAGAATCTTCAATATGCACAAACTGACGCGGGAAAGCTCCCCGCCCGACGCAACCTTGGAAAGCGGTCTCGGTTCTTCTCCCGGGTTTGCCGAAAACATAAAAACGCATTTTTCTAATCCGGTTTCGGAAAAACCTTCTTCAAAATCTTTCATGTTCAGCTCAATTTTAAATACCGGTTTGATTCCGAGAAACGAAAGCTCTTTTTCTATTTCCTTTTCTAAAATAGAGGCGGCATTCTGACGTTTTGCATGCAATTCTTCGGCGGCAGAAATAAATTTTTCTTTCAAATTTTTATATTCCGCATCTATTTCTGCTCTTCTGCGTTCCAGTTCCGTTATGCCGCCTAATTCTTTTTTTGCTTCGCCGTAAATTTTCAGCAGTTCTTCGAGATTAGAAACGCCGTATTTATTTTCTATGCTTATAATGCCGTCTATTTTAAGTCTTATTTCGTTTAATCTGTCTTCATCGAATTCGAAAGAAGAATGTTTTTCTAAAGACAAAAGAATATCGTCGAGTAATATTTTAACAGTTTCCGCATTTTTAAGCTCCTCTTTTTGCTTAAAATTGGAATCTAATTCCGACAGTTTGGAAAGATTGGATATAAGCGGGTTTAAATGTTTCAGGATTCCGTAATCTTCGTTGTCTATCAAATCTATTGAAGATAAAATATATTCTTTTATTCCGTTTATGTTTTCCAATCTTTTAAGCTCGTCTTTTAAAATATCTTCGTCGTTTTTGGATTTTACGCCGAGCTTTTCTACATCGTCAATAATATACGAATTGATTGTTTTTATCCGCGATATTCCGTCGAGCCTTTTTGCAACTTCGGCTTTCTCGGCTTCTATTTTTTTAATATCTCCGTAAAGTTTTTTTACGGTGTCCAATAAATCCCGGTTTCCGGCAAAATTGTCCAAAAAAGCAAGCTGGCTTTCAGGTTCGATAAGGAAACGTCTGTCGTTCTGCCCGAAGATCCTGACTAAATTTTCGCCGATACGCTCCGGTATGTTTTTATTCACCTGTTCGTTGTTTATAAAATATTTGCTTTTCCCTGTTTCAGAAACGGTTCTCTTTAAAATTATATCTTCTTCGCCGGATATATCCTTAATGCCGCTTTCTTGAAAAAAATCGGTTAAATCATCCCCGGTTTCCCCGCCGGAAATATCGAAGACGGCGCTGACGGAACCTTCTTTTTCGCCGGTTCTTATAATATCCGTCCCTTTAGTCCTGCCGAACAGGAAATTTATGGACTCGATAATTATGCTTTTGCCCGCTCCGGTTTCTCCGCTCAAAACATTCATGCCTTCGCAAAAATCTATTTCCAGATAGTCTATCGTGGCAAAATTTTTTATATTTATTGTTCTTAGCAATTTTACTTTTACCAGTTTAATTTTGTTCTTAATATATTCCAGTAATCGTAATCTAAAGACGTCGAGAGATAAACTTTAGACGGGTGTTTGTTGATTATTACTTCATCGCCGTCGTAAAGTTTTAAGCCTTCTCTGCCGTCCGCGGAAATAAAAATGTCCCTTTCCTGCGGCAGAATTTTTATTTTAAGTTCGCAGGGGTTTATAATCAGAGGTCTGTTTGAAAGTGTATGGGGGCATATAGGGGTCAAAATAAAAGCATCCATTTCGGGCTGCACTATCGGTCCTCCGGCGGATAAAGAATATGCCGTAGAGCCGGTCGGAGTAGCTATTATAAGCCCATCCGCCCTAAAGTCGTTCAGCCATGCGCCATTGACTGAAACCGTCAGATTGATTACTCTGGCGTGTATGCTTTTTTCTCTTGCTATAGTCGCTTCGTTGAGCGAAACTAATTTTTCGATAGATTTGCTTTTTCTGAATACTTCGATATTCAACGTCATTCTCGGAATAAATTCCAAAGAACCGTCGAAGAATCTTTCGACAGCCTCTTTTTTCTTCCTTTCGGGAACTTCTACGAGAAATCCTAAAGTGCCGAAATCTATTCCGATAATCGGAACTTCGAGCGGAAAAATTTTTCCGAGGGTAATTAAAAGGGTTCCGTCTCCGCCGCAAACCACGACAAGTCCGACGCCTTTAGTATCTGAATGCGTAATGCCCATACTAGGCCTGACTATTCCTTCTATGCCGTTTTGTTTAAACAGCCGGCATACGTAGTTTGCGGATTTCAGCGCTTCTTCGGCGCCTTTTTTATAAGAAACCAGAACCCTTTTAATATTTTTATTGAAATCCGATGAAAGCATTAAATCGCCTTAACGCTAATGAAGGGCTTTTGTTTCATTTAAAAGTCCGCCCTCTTTTATTATTTTAACCTGTCTGTCGGTTAAATTGTATTTGAACCTGTATTCAGCGTTTCCTTTGGTTTTGTTTATAAAAGTTATCGGCTTGCGTTCGTTTAATTCCTTTAAGATATTCGGTGCGATAAGCTCGTCCCCCTGTTCTATTTTATCATAGTCGGCAGGTTTTTCAAAAATCAGCGGCAATATTCCGAAATTGATAAGATTTGCGAAATGGATTCTCGCGAATGATTTAGCTATTACCGCTTTGACTCCGAGATACATAGGCGCAAGCGCGGCATGCTCCCTGCTGGAACCCTGTCCGTAATTTTCCCCGCCTATTACGAAACCGCCTTTTTCCTTTAAAGCTCTTTCCGAAAAAGAAGGGTCGATAGATTCGAAAACATATTTGGAGATTGCCGGTATATTGGAACGAAGCGGAAGTATTTTTGAGCCCGCCGGCATAATGTGGTCTGTAGTAATATTGTCTCCTACTTTAAGGAGAACTTTTCCGCTCATTGATTCCGAAAGTTTTTGCTGTACTGGAAGCGGCTTAATATTGGGTCCCCTGTAAACTTCGACCTCTTCCGGTTTGGTCGAAGGCGAAAGTATCATGGAATCGTCTATATCGAATTTCTCCGGCATTTTAATTTCAGGAGCCTTTCCAAGAGTTCTCGGGTCGGTTATGTATCCGGTAAGAGCCGAAGCCGCCGCAGTCTGAACTGAAACAAGATAAATTTTTGCGTCTTTTGTTCCGCTCCTTCCTTCAAAATTGCGGTTGAACGTCCTCAAAGAAACCGCGCCCGACCGCGGAGCCTGACCCATTCCTATGCACGGTCCGCAGGTAGATTCCAATATTCTGGCTCCCGAAGATATTAAATCGGCAAGAGCGCCGTTTTTAGCTATCATTTCATAAACCTGCTTTGAACCGGGAGATATCACGAGGCTGACGTCTGGGTGAACTTTTTTGCCTTTTAATATGCTTGCCACGGTCATTAAATCCGCATAAGAAGAGTTTGTACAGCTTCCTATGGCAACCTGGTCAACTTTTATATCCTTTAATTCGCTGACGGCGGCAACCTGGTCGGGCATATGGGGCTTGGCGGCAAGCGGTTCTAAGGAGCTTAAGTCTATATCTATAATTTCGTCGTAAACGGCATCCGCATCTGCTTCAAGAGGTGTATAATCGTTTATTCTTCCTTCTGCTTTTAAAAATTCCATAGTTTTTTCGTCACTCGGGAAAACCGAAGTAGTCGCTCCCAATTCCGCGCCCATATTTGTAATAACGGCTCTTTCGGGAACGGTCAGCGTTTTTACGCCTTCTCCGCCGTATTCGAAAATCTTTCCTACGCCGCCCTTGACGGTAAGCCTTCTTAAAAGTTCGAGAATAACGTCTTTTGCAGAAACCCAATCGGGGAGTTTTCCGGAAAGTTTAACTAAAACGACTTTCGGAGCCGTCATATAAAACGCTCCGCCGCCCATTGCCACTGCGACGTCTAATCCGCCTGCGCCTATAGCAATCATTCCAACACCGCCCGCCGTAGGAGTATGGCTGTCGGAACCTAAAAGCGTCTTTCCCGGAACGCCGAACCTTTCCAGATTAACCTGATGGCATATGCCGTTTCCGGCTTTAGAATAGAATATGCCGTATTTGGCAGCTACAGTCTGTAAAAACTTGTGATCGTCGGCATTTTCGAAACCGGTCTGAAGGGTGTTGTGGTCGATAAAGCTGACCGATAAATCTGTTTTAACCTTAGGCACGCCGATAGCTTCAAACTGCAGGTAAGCCATCGTTCCCGTCGCGTCCTGCGTGAGAGTTCTATCGATTTTAATGGCGATTTCTTCTCCGGGCTTTAAATTGCCGCTTACAAGATGCGCGCTTAAAATCTTGTTTGTTAAACTTTGTCCCATAAATTAAATCCTCCCGATTTAATTATTAATATTAATGTAAAAAGTTATCAATAGCTTTTTTTGCAATGAAAGAAAATTAAACGGATGTGAGAAAATATGGGGTTATTTTAATATATTTTTTTAAAAAAGTAAACGGCTTTTTAAATTCCCAATCCCGATTTAGAAACTATTTTAAGAAAAATATCCCGTCATTGCGAGGAGCGTTAGCGACGAAGGTCTTTTATATTTATAATGCTCCTTTGGCAAACAAAACCGCCGGAATTGTTTTTAAAAGAATTATAAAATCTAATTTTAAAGACCAGTTGTCGATATATTTCAAATCCAGTTCGACTCTGTCCTCAAAACTCAGCATGCTTCTTCCGCTTATCTGCCAAAGACAGGTAATTCCGGGCTTCATAGAAATCCTGCGCCTCTGTTTTATCGAATATTTCTTTACTTCGTCAGGCATAGGCGGACGCGGACCGACAAGGCTCATATCTCCCCTTAAAACGTTATAAAACTGCGGAATTTCGTCGAGACTGGTCTTTCTCAAAATTTTTCCTATTTTAGTAATCCTCGGGTCGTTTTTAAGTTTTATCTCTATGCCGTCTTTGCTGAAATCTTTTATCAATTCTTCTCTTAATTCGTCACTGCCGGAATACATAGTCCTGAACTTGTAAAAAGTAAAAATCCTTCCGTTTTTGCCTATTCTTTTGCTCTTATACAGGACGCTTCCCTTAGAATCTATTTTAATCAGAATTCCTATGATTAAAGCGGGCAATAAAAATATTATAACGGCAGAAAGCGAACCTGCTATGTCTATGAGTCTTTTTGCAAAAAGCCTTATATCGTCTTCAGGCGACGTATAAAACGAGATAACCGGAAAATCCCCGACTTTTTCGAATGAAACTTTAGAATATTTAAACGGTATAAAATTCGTCGGTATTTTAACGGTAATGCCCTTTTCCTCAAGCAGTAAAGTAACTTCTTTTATATCGGCTATTTCATCGCCTTTAATATCGAATATCACTTCGTCAACCGGATTATTCGCCACGTAATCTATGAGACCGTTCTGGTCTTTTTTATTTATTTCTTTAACTAATTTTATGCCGAGATATTCGCTTGAAACGAGTAAGTCTTTTATGCCTCCCGCGCCTCTTTGACTGGATAAATCGTCCCCTTTCACCAAAACGATATTCCTGACTGAATATCCGCGCCTTTTTAACTTTACGGCAAGTTTTCTTCCCGTATAATCCGCAATAATGAGCGACAAAAAAGAATAAACGGAAAAATATCCTATAAAAAGCCTTGAAACATAAGTAACTTTAAACATAAAAAGAACGGCGTAAATTAAAAATACCGATATAACGGTTATTTCAAAGAGTTTTATTATATCCGATTTAAAACTTTCCGCACTCAGATTCAGATACATTCGGAATAAAAAAAGCATGAAATAAAAAATGGCTGTTATAGGGAGCAGAAGCCACAGGTAATAAGAAACGGAATAAAGCTTATACCCTATAACAAAAGGAGTTATAAGATTGTATGTAATAAAAGCCAGAAAAAAAGCGCCGCAGACGAAAATAACGGAAAATATATAAAAATACTGAGCAAGGATTTTACTTCTTTGAGATAACATAAAAGTTTACCCTATACTTTCACTTTCCTTACCGGCTTTAGTAAGCAAACCTGCAGCGGCTGAGAGCGCCAGAAAAAAAAGCCATAAGTTCGCCAGTTCATCGTTGGACATATTCGCTACACCTGCAAAAGAGCCGTAAAATATTATGCTAGTCCCTATGGTTATTGCGGCCGTTTTGCGAATAAATATGTCGCGCGAACCCATAAAAAGTTTAAACGCATTTTTTAAAGCTGTGTAAAAAAGCCACATAAGCGCAGCAAAACCAAATATTCCTGTTTCCGCAAGCGCCTGCATATAACCGTTTTCCGGCCAGTTGTCATATAAATCGTAAAATTTTTTGCCCGTTTTAGGATTATAATACCAAGGAAATCTGACCCCTTTATGCTCGTCAAAATACTTTGAAAATGCTCCGACTCCGACGCCGGTCAACGGAAATCTTTTAAAAACCGACCATGCCGATTCTATTAAAGCGATATGGCTTTCGATGTCACCGTGATTCTTTAGTTCAAGCTTATATATTTTTGGATTAAACATAGAAAAAATCCTGCTTTTGAATGTTTTAGAAACCGAAAAAATTCCGACGTTTAATACTATAAGCAAAATAATTGCCGCAAAAAAGAGCTTTTTCGATTTCATAAACATTAAAACAAAAATTGCAGGTATAATGCCGATCCATGCCGACCTTGCCTTTGCAAACGCTATGTCGAAAAACCCCAAAAGCAGAATAAACCCGAAAAAAACGGCGGATGCGGCTTTAGGTATTATCCCTACAAGAGATATTCCGCCTTTTTCGTCCCGTTTTTTAAAATCCAGCAGATAATAAGCTAAAATTACGATTAAACCGTAAGAAACCTGCACCGGAAAACCTACCCAGTTGCCGATAGGTCCTGTAAGCCTGTTTTGCGAGTGAATAGCATTTATAAAAATTCCTTGAAAAAATCCGTAAATTATCGCAAGGCATATGGAAAAAGTGAAAGTATAAACCATAAATTTTATTCTTTTTACGGTGGTCAACAAACCCGCCGCCGCAAAAAAGAATAAAGTGAAATAAAATATCTCGCCGCCTTCGTTTAAGCTGTCCTTCAGGCTGTCGGTCCAGACAAACGAAGCAAGCACTATCGCCGAATATATTAAAAGCGGCATATTATATGCTGTTTTAGGTATTGAAATATCGCGTTCGGCAATTTTATGCGCAATAAAAAATATAATTGCGGCTACCATTCCGAAAATGGCAAAACCGTCTTCAAGAGGTATAAAGAGCGCAAATAAAAATATTCCGAAAAGACCGGCTTTTTCAAAAAAACCGCTTAGTCCTGGTTTCCTGAAAGCAAGCGTGATTAACAGGGCTGCTGAAAATACTATAACTGTAATTTTAATTAAAAGCGGAAGATTCAATATAGTTTATCCTTTCGTTTAACTGATTCTATTTTGTAATGACGCCGTAATAAAGGCTTTCATAAACCTTCGCGGAATCTTCCCATCCAAAGTGTTTATTTGCAGAATTAACGACGAGACTGCCCCATTCGGCGCCGTCTCCGATATAGCGGTTATACAATTCATTCAGAGCCCATGCAATACCTTCGGGGTTTGTATGTTTAATAAGGATTCCGGACGGGTTTTTTACGCCTGCGTCCATAATATCGGAAACGGTATCGTGAAGACCTCCGGTATCTCCTGCCGCGATAACGCATCCGTATCTCATAGCTATCATCTGGGACAGACCGCAAGGCTCGAATTTTGAAGGCATCGCAAAAATATCCGCCGCCGCGTATATTTTATGGGACAGCGCTTCGTTATAACTGCCCGTCACTGCATAAACCTTGTCGCCGTAAATTTTAGACAGATAATTAGCTTTTCCTTCGATGTAATCTTTGCCGCTTCCAAGGATGACAACCTGAAACGGAAAGTCTCTCCAGTTAAAAAGAGCGTCTAAAAATTCGTTTATGCCTTTTTCTTCCGTTAATCTGCTTACTATGCCTATGAGAGGCAGAACCTTTCCGTTATCGCCGGTTTTCAGGGGCATGGAAATTTCCGAGAAAAGAGCCTTTTTATTTTTAAGCTTAAAATCTTTCCATTTGCTATAATCTTTCGGTTTATATTTATCTTCTTTTAAATTCAAGTTATTGCTTATAAGCCTGTCCGTTTTAGGATCCCAGTAATCTAAATCGATTCCGTTAAGTATTCCCGTCAGCCTGCCTTCGTTTTTAAGGTTTTTCAGTTCGCCGTCGAGCCCGAATCCGAACTCCGGAGAGGTAATTTCTCCGGCATAAGTCGGACTCACGGTCGTAACGGCATCGGAAAGCTTCATCCCGCCTTTTAAACTGTTAAAAGTCCCGAAATGTTCGTAAGCGGAAGAAGAATTATATTTGAAATCGAGCCCGATATCATAAAAATCGTCTATGCCGTAAACACCCTGATATCCAAGGTTATGGATAGTAAAAACAATAGCCGGTCTTAATCCTTTCGCATTTATACGCCTGCCTAATTTAGCGTTTAATATGCCCTCCGCCCCGCTCTTAATGCTTACTTTTTCGTCCCCGAAAGTCTGTCTGACGACGGCGGGAACAAGCCCTCCCGACCAGTCATGCGTATGGACTGCCAGTGGAATGCCGAGAATCCTCATTGCATATACCGCTCCATGCGCAAGCATAGCATATCTCCAAAGATTGTCCTTATAAGCGCAAGCCCCTCCGTGGGAACCGTAAACGTCCTCCCTGTTAAAAAAATGATTCTGCTCTACGAGAACGACGGGTATATCGCCCATGGCAAATCCGGTTTTAATTCCGAAATCGAAAGGAATCTCGCCGAAATTTACCCTGCCGGGCGGATAAGATTCTCTGACGTCTATTAAATTTTTTGGAATTATATTTTTATAATACGGAATAACGACCCTGACGTTCATGCCGTTTCTCAGCAGCGCTTTAGGCAGACTGCCCATAACGTCGCCCAAGCCTCCCGCTTTGACTAACGGCGCCATTTCCGCACCCACAAACCATATTTCGTTATTAAATTCGCTCATTTTTAGTCCGTAAAATACTTAATATAATTAATTAAATTCTTTCTATGCATATAGATATTATACTACTAAAATCTTTTCCATGCGTTAAATTAAAACTGTATTTAAGTTCCACCCCCTGAAAAATCCTTTCGTATCCTTTTTCGGAAAGAGAAACGGTGGTAAGCGGCTTAAAAATTAAATCGTATTTTTCGGGACATTTCGTTTCTGTCCTTTCTTTTAAAATTATTTTGGCGCCCCAAAAAGAATCGCTTAAATATACCAAATTATCGTTTCCCGTTTCTATTTCTTTTTCAATATGGTTATTTATCCCTTTTATATCCGCTCCGAGAGCAATATTTACCGCGGGACCGTCTCCGCCGGGAAACGCAAACCTAAAAATAACGTCTAATTTTCCGTCCGTTTCCGCCTTTCGAGCTATAAAAAATTCAAGTGTTCTGCCTGCGGTTATATTTAAACTTAGGTTTTCTTTCAAAAAATTTACCGCTTTAAGTTCTATTGTCCCTCTATCTGCGCATTCCTTTATAGATTCGTCTTTAAAATAAATATTTTCGCCGTTGAATAAAATTTCGAAAGCCGGAAGAATGTCTTTGCGCATTATTAAATCCTCATCGCATAAATCCGACGGGTATTTAACCTCTTTGTGTATCGTTTCCGGAATATTACCGCTCCCGTTTCCGCCGTTTTCAGAATCGCCGGATATTTGTCCGTCCTCCGTTTTTTTATTACCGTTTTCCTTGAGTTTTAAAATATCGTACTCGTTATGGAGGCAAAATAGGTCTCCAAGCGAATGCGTCAGACCTTTTTCTATATAATCCAGCGCGATAAAAGAGCCTGCGGAGGGCTTATATATTACACACCAGAAATCGTTTGAAAAGAATGCTTCGTCTTCCCCATCGGTGTCGAAATCGTAATATTCTTTTTCTATGCGTTCCTTAACGGCTTCTTTATACATAATGTACGATGATAAAAGGGCGGTATGTATCCCTCTTCTAAGGTGCGGAAGATAAATTCCGCCGAACACGCCATGCCAGTATGCATCGTTAGCCTGCGATTTCATAAGTTCGTTTAAAGCGTTGTCAAGGTGTTTTCGGCGGTTTTCGGAGGAACAGTTTATTTTACGGCTTAAATGCATCATTCTTTTGTGGTGAAGGTTTGCTTCGGGATACCTCGTCAAAAAATTATGCCAGATACCGCCGCTTAAAGTAGCTGAAGGATATTGAACCTTAAGCTCTTCGTATATGCGCCTTTGGTTAACCGAAAGCGTCCATTCGCCCATCTCCCTATAGCTTGATATAGGAAGATACACCGGAACTCTCTCTGCCCGTTTGCCGGAGTCGTCTTTTAAAATATCGGACGGAAGTTCAAATTTTATTTCAGAATAATTAGTATTAGAATTTGCTTCTTGAACGAAATTATCCAGCCATCCCTTATTCCCGTCTTTACCGTAAACCCATTCGTAAGTGTCAGGCCATCCCCCCATTTTCTCGCCGTCGTCAAACATAACGGAAAGTTTAGAACACCTGCCGTTTAAATATAATATTTCGTTCAAGGATTCGTCAGGCTTGGCAAAAGGTATCTTATACCTTAACCTTTCGTGTATAGGAAAAATATCGAGATACTGCCCGCAGTATTCCGTCCTGAAAATATTATCTATTTCTTCCGGAGATACGCCTGCTTGAAAAAATTGAAAATCGTCCAAAAAAGCGTAGTTTAATCCTGCTTCCTTCAGGTCTTTTATAATATCCGGCTGCCAAATTCTTTCGGTTATCCATGCTCCCGACGGATATCTTCCGAAAAGTCTTTTTAATGACGCGTTAAGCATTTCAAGCTGTCTTAATCTGTCCTTGCATGGGATAGAAGCAAGTATCGGTTCGTAATAGCCTCCGCCGATAATCTCTGTCGAGCCCTTTTCAACTCCTTCCGATATGATTTTAATTAATTCAGGGTCGTTTTTCTCCCACCATTCCAGAAGAATTCCCGAAGCATGCAGGCAGAATTTTACGTTAAGCGCGGAAAGAGTCCTTATAAGCGGACTATACGATTTCATATGCGTTTCTTTAAAAACAAAATCGAAATTGCCTACCGGCTGATGGCAGTGAAAACCTAAAATAAATTTAACCGTCAATCCTCATGCCCCCTCTTCATCATTCCGCCCATTTCCGCTATAACGTTTTTCGATGAAGACAAAGATTCGGACAGCTTCTCCGGAACCTTCATTCCAGCGGTCAGATAAATATTTTTTAAAAAATTCCTGAAAATCTTTTCCATGGACGACTGAGAAAACAGAGGGCTTTCGGAGCCAAGCCACCAGAACCAGTCGGAGCCTTCCGCCGCCATAAGATTTTTCATAGCGGCTTTTATATTGTTTTCTTTAACAGTTCCTTTTTTGATGGAATCGGATAATGCGTTTTTAGCATCATTCAGCAATGCCCATGCTTTATTTTTCTGCTCTTCTCCCACCCACATTCTTAAATTTCCGTTTACCCATGAACCCGGCATAATATAATCAAGTTTAATGCAGTTATCCGTATCGAAAACTTCATTTAACAGCATGGGATTTATTTGGACGGACGAAGACAATAAAGAATATAAATCGTTCAAAAAATAAAAACCGTTTTCGTAATAATATTCCCATGCGTTCTCTCCGTCTAATATAATAGAAACTATCGCATCTTTATCGAAATCGTCTATGGAATTAAGTTTATTGACCAGATTGTTTGCGGCATCGTCTCCCCGCCATCTTGCATATGTAAAGCCGATTAAATCCGAAAGCGCCGAGTCCCTGAAAATTATTTTAAGCCCGGTATTTTTCCATTTATATACTCTGTAAAGCGGTATAATATTTTTGCCCTGCATAAATGCAGGGTGCCTTGAGTTTACGCCTAAAGACGAAGATAAAAGCTCTTCGCCGCTGGCGCAGATATTTATGCCGTATTCGTCAAAAAGGTCGAGTGTTTCCGAAGAAAGCGCCCCTTCTGAAGGCCATAACGCCCTGATTTTATCCCTGCCGTATAAATAATATTCGTTCAATGAGTCTAAATGTCTTCTCGCGCTTTCTATTCCGCCGCCGTAATTTTCGATGTAAACAGGTTCATAGTCGACGCCCGTCATCTGCGCCGATACTCCTCCGCAATGGACGTCTAAAAGAAGCGGGATAATAGGATGATAATGCGGGGAAAAAGTCACCTCGTATTCTCCTTTTTTTTTGGCGTTCAATTCTTTAAGCCTGCCCTTTTCGAGCATATCGGGATATTCAGGAAAATCAGCCGGCGCCTGTCCGCCTTTAACCGCCGGAAATCCGTATAAAGAAAGACCGTATTTCATCCATTCCAAAAGCCTTTTAAGAAGAAGCTTCCTGTCGTCCGGGGTAAAATTAGCGCCTTTTCTGATAAAATAATTAATAACCGGGTCGTATTTTTTCATCCATTCGCCGCACCACGAAAGATGAAACCATACGCATAAATCGAAATAAAAAGCATCGTTTAAATAATGTCTGTTAATATCTGAAGAAGCAAGATCGTATAGGACTTTATAGCCGTCGAATCTTGAAACCATCTGCTCATAATTTGCCCACTTGTAATGGTCGGACATCCATAATCTTATATCGCTTATATCGGCATCGATGTCGGCGCTGTCTAAGGTTTTAAGAAGCAGGGGTCTTAAAAAGCGGTCGGGCAGGATGCGGACGGCTTTATACTCTTCTTTCTCGTTAAGAGCATTTTCTATACGGTAATTATAATCCTGCCACTGGTCTATTAAGACGGGTGTAATGTTTATGTTCGCTTTCATACCGGGATTTGCCGCAATATTAAGGGGCATATCAATATAATCTTTTATTGCGTGGAGATAAACCCATGGAAGCATAAACTCGCCGTTATTATCCCGGTAGTCGGGCTGATGCATATGCCACCATAATACTAAATTCATCTATTTTATATTCCCGTCATAAAATCTAACATATATTTTTTCCGTATAAACCTTTTGCATCCAATCGAGGAAATATATTATCTTTATAGGATATGTCGTTAAACCAGACCGCGTCCAAAGGTTCTTCGCCTATAGCCATCAAAATGCATCTTTTTGCCCTTACCATATGGGCTTTAATCCTTCTTTCGGCATAGCTTACCGCCTGTCCGGTCGTGAGCATAAAAGGCCAGTCGCTTGATTGGGCTAAAATAAGCTCCCTTGCAGCCTGATTTAAAACTTCGGGATATTTTACACGATTATACCCGTTTTTGCAAATATCTATTAATGTCACAGACAGGTCTGTTAAAAAAGGCTGTATTAAGTCGTTTTTTCCGTTAAGCCATACCTCCGCATACCCGCCTCCGCCCCACGACGAAGTAGCAGGCTGAGCTATAAATACTCCGTTTTTAGCATTATTTTTGTTTATTTCTTCAAGAATTTCGGTAGAAAAAACCGAATCTTCATTTTCGTATTTTTTCAATAAAACTTTAAGCTTGGAAATAGTCTTGTCGGAAATATCTATGGCTTTTGCCGGTTCTACGAAATTATTCTCGCTCATTCTTCTGAAAACCGCTTCAAGCCACCACGGACCTTCAAACCACCAGTGTCCGAAAAGTTCCGCATCGTACATGGACACGACTACCGGCTCGTCCATAAACTCTTTTAAATATTGCGTCTGAAGTTCCCTGTGATAAACGAACTGCTCTCCGTGCTCATAAGCCTGCCGTTTTGCCGCAGACGGTCTGTAAGCTTCTTTATAATTGCCCTGTCCGGTAATGGCGTAATACTTGAGCCCCGTAAAAGTCTTAAGACTGCCGTGCCTTAAAGGCGTAAGATGGGGCAAGTCAAGATCAAATCCGACGTCCCTGTAAAATTCCCTATAAACCGGCGTTCCGGGATACCCTTCTTTTGACGACCAGACTTGCCTCGAACTTTCCGGGTCCCTGCCGAACATTACGACGTTAAAAGGAGTTATAACGGGCGAAAAACATCCGTTGATAGGATTGGGATTAGCCGAATCGATGCCGTGCCGATCTAAAAAAGTATAATAAATTCCGTATTTATTAAGTATAGCATCGAATCCTTCGGTATAACCGCATTCAGGAAGCCATATGCCCTTAGGGATGATACCTAAAATATCTTCGTGAGTCTGTATTCCGACTTCTATCTGCGCCGCTATCGCCTCCGGTTCACCTACCATAGAAATTAAAAAAGCGTGAGTGGCAGCAGAGGTTATAATATCTAAGCGTCCTTTTCTAAAATGTTTTAAAAACTCGTCTATGAGATATTTTCCGCCGCCGTTTTTAATTTTTTCGTTCCAGTTTTTATATCTCTGTCTGTAAAATAAAGTGACGGGGTGAAATTCGGGGTCGCCTTCTGTCCTGAAAGCCTCTTCGTCTAATACTTTAAGCCTTACCCTTATATACTCTTTCAGGCGCTCGGACAGCAAATCGTCGTTCATCATGCTCAGCAGAGTCGGCGTTAAGGATATGGTCAGCTTAAAATTGATGCCGTCGTTTTCAAGATTATCGAAAGATTCAAGGAGCGGAAGATATGTTTCGGTAACAGCTTCGAAATACCATTCTTCTTCTAAATATTTAGAACTTTCGGGATGCCTGACGAACGGCAGATGAAAATGCAAAACAGGCATCCACTTACCGGTAATATTTGCCTTGTCGCTCATAATGTACCTCTGTTATTTTAATGCTTTATTTATAATTAATTAATTATCTAACTTATTTTGTTCCCTTACCGGAAGTTTAAATCCCCGCGCCGGAGTTTGTAATATTGACGGGAAGCCGTTTCCCGCCGGGTATGCTTTCCGTGGCGCCTATAAGAACAGCGTTTTTATATATTTTTCTTTCCATTTTCAATTTAGGCAATTTTTTCGATAGGCATGAAGGAGGCCAAACCGGGCTTCTCGCCACAAAAATAAAATCTCCTTTTTCCGTAATATATCCTATCTCTACCCATGTCTGCGACAGTTCTAAACCCTCGGGAAAAATAATATATCTGCTTCCGAAACTGCCGTCGAGAACCTCATACCACAACATATCGTTGTCTTTATAAACCCTAAGTATAGGCTTTGAACTTTGCGCTTCAGGTTTTTTTCTGAGTCTCCAAACGACCTGCCTTACGCTCGGCTTCTGAAAATAAATTCTGACTAAGCTTTCGCCGCTAATTTCTTTCGGTTCTCCCGCTTCAAGCACGGGAATATTTTCAGACGGGCTGAGCAGGCTCCAGTTTAAGGAGATTAAATCTATCTGCTCGCCTATGTTTTTTTCCTGCGCCGCGTACTCCGGTTCGCATATATCGGCAATATCTTTTGAGTCCTTTACTTTTTCGGTTTTAATTTGAGATGCCGGGGCAGATTCGGCTATTTTTTTAATTTTCCTTTTAGCTTTATCTTCTATTTTTTCTTCATGTTTTTCTTGAGGCTGTTTTACCGCTTTCCGAACCGGCTTTTCCTGCTTCGGTTTTACCGTTTCTTTGACTGATTTTAACAATGCCGCAGGCTTATTTTCCGTTAAAACGGCTTCCGCGATTTTACTTATTTTTTTAACGGCGGGAGTTTTAACAAATTCGCTTTTTACGGCTTTATGGGTATCGAAATTATAATTAAAAACTTCGAAATCAAAAAAATTAGGCTTGCGCCCTCCTATTAAACTGTAATTTACAATATCTATGCCGAAATTTTCTTCTATGCGCTCAAAGAGCGCATCTCCAAAACATATAAGGTCATCAATGTTTCCGCCGGTTAAATTCGCACCGCCCGAAAACAGAATGCAACCTGTGAACACCGGCGTAAATAAGCTGGAAAGCCGTCTGCGGTTATATTTTAAGCTGTCCTCTGCCGCTTTTTTTTCTAATTTTTCGATCAATTTGTTTTTCTTTTTTTCGTCGGGATTTTTTGAATAAATAATTTTGCCGGCCTTTGATTTGGTTTCTATTATTATTTCGGGGTCAAAAACAACGGTTATTTGAAAATCGTCTTTCATTTTTTGGTCACCTTTCAGGAAAATTGAATACCGTTAAAGATTGCTGAAGCTTTAAAATTATATAATTTATATTTATATTTAAATAATATCACGGAAATTTATTTTTTCAAACATACTATGAAGAAGTAAAAAAAATATTGTCTAAAAGCCGGACGCCTTTAAATCTGACGGCGGCAAGCAAAATATCTCCGCATTCGGCGTCCGGCTTCCCGCCACACAGCCTTTCATCCGTAATTTTTGCATAATCTATCTCAAACCCGGTGTTTATTAATTCCTTTATAACGAAAGAAGTTAATTTTTCGGACGATTTTTCGCCTGCTTTAAATAAATCTGCGGTCTTTTTCAGCGCTTCATAAAAAGCGCACGCCTTTTTTTTGTCAGCCTCGCCGAAATAAACGTTTCTGGAACTCATCGCCAATCCGCATCTTTCTCTGACCGTTTCTACAGGAATAATCTTAACGCCTAAGAAATAATCTTCCGCCATTTTTTTAACCAGCACGTACTGCTGATAATCTTTCAGTCCGAAAAAAGCAAAATCGGGGACGACTATGCAAAACAGCTTCATAACTATTGTAAGAACGCCTTGAAAATGCTCCGGTCTGAAAACGCCTTCCAATATTCCCGAATATTTAGGATTAATTAAGAAAGTTTCGGTATTTTTAACGATGTCTGCCGACGGATAAAAAAGACAGGATATGTTCATGGACGACAAAATTTCGGCGTCTTTTTCGATATCCCTTGGATAATTGCCGAAATCCTCGTTTGGCGCAAACTGCAGAGGATTGACAAATATGGAAACCACCGTTTCGCCGTATTTTTTAGCTTCTTCGATAAGTTTCTTATGTCCTGCGTGAAGTTTGCCCATAGTCGGAACAAAAGAAATCTTCTTAGACGTTTTCTTTAAATTCTGCGAAAACTGCTTCATTTCGTCTATATCTGTTATAATTTTCATTGCCCGCCTCCTGCCGTCCCGTAAACTATGCCGCCCCCTATCGCGACTTTTAATATATCCGTCTTATCTAACGAAATAACGGCATCATAGATATTTTCCCCGTTTAAAATCCTGTCCCGCGGTATTTTAAAAACTGTAAAATCCGCATACGAACCCGGCTCGAGAGTTCCGGTAACCCCCTTGAATGAAATGGCATTTGCGCCGCCTTCGGTAGCCATATAAAACAGCTCTTTTGCTTTCACTTCGGGATGTATTTTTTTTGCGAACTTAATTTCGTCTAAAATATTTAAGGATGTATTCGAAAAAAGACCGTCGGTTCCCAAGGAAACTGAAATTCCTTTTTCTATAATTTTTCTCAAAGGCAGTTTTTCGGAATTAAAAAAAGAGTTGCTTCTGGGACAGTGGATTATATCCGCTCCTGTTTCTTTTATTATGTCAATATCTTCGCCGCTTACCTCGTTTGCATGTATTAAGGACGTATTTTTATTAAGAATTTTTAAATGATAAAGATAGGAAACCGGCGATAAGAAAGGTTTTGCCGGAACCGAAAATTTTGAAAGATTAAGCGCCGGCAGAAGGTTTTCGGCTATATCTCCGCCGTTTCCGGAAATAAAAGACTTTTCGGATGCATGCTCCGCACAGTGGACAGAAATCTTAAGCTTTAATTCTTCATTGGCTTTTAATATTTCTTTGAATAAATCTTCTGATACGGAATAGACTGAATGAGGAGAAATTCCGGGAGAAAAATATTTTTCGTTTTTTTTAAAGGCTTCGGCATTATTTTTAAAGAAAACTTTAAATTCTTCGATTCTTTGAGCGGCATAAGAAGGGTCAAGCCCTCTTAATTCTATAAAACCTTTAACTCTGGGAGCGGATTTAGCGCTCCCCGTTATGCCGGTTAAATCGCAAAAAGAAACCGGGTCTGTAATATCGCCTATCGAGGTTGTTCCGCTTTCAATAAACTCTTTAAACGCCTTGAGCCTTAGTTTTGCTGTTTCGGGACAATTTAAGGATTTACGTTTTTCCAACAGGGACATAACCCAGCCTGAAAAAATCCGCGGAGTTTTATCGTCCGGTTTAAAAGTAATGTCGGTATGGGTATGAGCATTGATAAATCCGGGAACCATTAAGGTTTTGAAAGGAGGCGCGCCGGGGTCTTTCTTTTTTTTTATGGCATTCTTTTCTATTTTTTTTATTTTTTCTATACTTAAGATATTGCCTATTGTTTCATCGCATACCAGACTGCCGTTTTCTATAAAAGCGGGAGAAGAACCGGAAGATTTCGCTGAAGTCAATATATAATCGGCATAATACTTTTTCATTAAAATTTTTATTTTACAATATCTGATGCATGATTTTTTTCGTCAACGTAAACCAATACCGGTTTAAAGCCGTCCAGCTCTTTTTCGTCGTAAATTCCGAACGTGGCTATAATTATAATGTCTCCTACCTGCACTAATCTGGAAGCCGCACCGTTAACTATTATATCGCCGGAGTGTTTTACCGCCGGAATAGCATATGTTTCAAATCTTGCTCCGTTATTTATGTCCCATACGCTGACCTTTTCGTAAGGCAGAATACCGGAATGCTCCATCAGTTCTTCGTCAATAGAAATAGAGCCTTCGTATTCCAGATTCGCATCGGTTATTTTTACCCTGTGTATTTTAGATTTCAGTAAAATTTTTTGCATATTATGTTATATTATAATATATTTAAGCATCTTTTTCAAATCCAAAACAGGCTCCGGCTTTGCAGAGCTCCATAATATCTTTGTCTATACCGCGTCTTATTCCGGTTAATTCAGTTTTTACCGGTTCTTCTTTAGAAATTAAAATTTGTTCTAACCCTGCCAGGTCTTTAAGTTTTTTATTTATTATATCCAAATAATAATTTTTAGATATTTTATGGGCGTTAATATCGTTCATATAAATTTCAAACTCTTCGTAAGCGGGATTTTGTTTTACTTTAAAAGAAAACTCTCCGGTTTTTATATAATTTTCCAATAAATAAGCCAACCTTAAAGAATTAATCGCCTCTTTAATGTCATAACCGTATAAATCCCTATATTTTAAGGTATTAGAAGTATATTCCTCTTTTTCTATATTTAATTTTTTATTTTTAATTATTCCGGAAACGGCATCAAAATTTTTTTTAAAATTTATTAATATAAATTTTTTTATTTTTTCGGTTAATTTTAAAACGGCGGAAAATCTTTCGGAATTTTTTATTCCGTATGAGAAAGTGCCGCAGAGCAAAGGTTCGATGAATTTTATGTTCCCGTTCATAGCGTGCCGAAAGTATTCATGTAACGGCATTGTAAAATAATCGTATTCTTTTTCTATAACGGACAACCTTGAAAACATATGCGTATAAAAATTTTCGAATGAAGGGTAATAAACTATAAAAAAATCGTAATCGCTTTTATCCGTTTCAAGGTTATAGTTCCTTGAGCCGTAAAAGCAGACTAAAGCGATATTCAGGCTGAGCGATTCTTTTTTTATAATATTTTTGAATACCGGCGATTCCGCAAATGCTTCAAAACCGTTAGAACTCATTTATCCGCTTTACCTTCTGGGGCTGGCAATGTATTTTTTTAATTTAATTTTTGCCCACTTTATATTCGGATTATATTCTAACGCCTTCTTGAGACTGACTATTCCGAGAGAAGGAAAACCGAGCCTGTGCAGAGCCACTCCCATATGCGCCCATGCCAGAGCGAAATGCGGCTTAATAAGGATTGCTTTTTGGAAATGCTGAATTGCGGAATAATAATATCCTCCTTTCATAGCCATAAGAGCTTTATTATATTGAAATTTAGCGCTGTGGACATTGACATGGTCATTTGCGCCGGCAGGAGTCTTAACCGCAAACGCGTTCTTTGAAAATATAACCGCAAACGATATTAATATCAATCCTAAAGCAATGCTTTTTTTCATTTTTCTACCCCCGTCTTTAATTTTGAACGTTTAATTTTATAACTGCGTCTAATTTGATTGTATCACATAAAAAAACGTAATTCTACCCTAATACCGGTTCAGAATTAAATAGGATTATGCCCAATTTAAAGATTTTAAAACGGCTTCGCGCCATTTGGAGTACAAAACGCTTCGGACATTATCTTCTATTCGCGGGCTATATATTTTTTCTGTTTTTTTAAATCCCCGGAACATCTCGTCAGTCCAGAAACCAGTGCCGACGGCACTGAGTCCGGCTATCCCGAAAGCCGTCATTTCGGTAAAACCTGCTTTTTCTACGGTCATATTTAAAATATCAGACTGGAACTGCATCAAGAAATCGTTCTCGCTTACCTTGCCGTCAACTCTTAATTTATATTTTGATAAATCAAATCCGCTTTTTAAAGTATTGCCGAATTCTATAACAACGTCTTTTGTCTGATAGGCTAAAGATTCTAATGCCGCTCTTATTATATGGTTTTTGTCAGCCGCTCCGGTTAATCCTATAATAAGCCCCCTTGCGTCAGGGTTCCAATAAGGAGCGCCGAGACCGGATAAAGCCGGAACGAAATATACTCCCTCGTTGGAAGTAACGCTTTTTGCCGCATCGGAAGATTCCGCCGCCGAGTTTATGATGCCTAAATTGTCTTTAATAAAGCGGACAATTTCCCCTCCGGTAAAAATACTGCCTTCAAGAGCGTAATAAGTTTCTCCGTCCAATTTCCACGCAACGGTGGCAACTAATTTATCGGAAGCGTAAATTTTGTTTCCGGTTTCAATCATTGCAAAAAGTCCTGTTCCGTAGGTATTTTTTATTACGCCTTTTTCAAAGCCGGAATGCGCAAAAAGAGACGCCTGCTGGTCGCCGAGAATTCCGACTATCGGTATGGATTTTCCGGTAATTTTTTTTTCGGCGGTTCCGAAATTATAATTGCTGTCGCAGACTAAAGGAAGCATTGATTCTTTGACGCCGAATATTTTAAGAAGTTCCTCGTCATATTTTAAGGTATTTATATTGTATAAAAGCGTTCTGGAAGCGTTTGAAGCGTCAGTTGCGTGAACGGAACCTCCGGTCAGATTCCAAAGAACCCAGCTGTCCACCGTCCCAAAAATCAAGTCCCCTTTTTCGGCAAGATTTTTCGCGCCGTCAACATTATCTAATACCCATTTAATCTTGGTAGCCGAAAAATACGGGTCTAAGAATAAACCTGTTTTTTCTTTGATCAGCTTGCGGTATTCCGATAAATCTTCGCAGACGCCGGCAGTCCTTCTGCACTGCCATACTATGGCATTATACACGGGTTTTCCGGTATTTTTATCCCAAACCACAGAAGTTTCCCTCTGGTTTGTAATGCCTAAGGAAACGATTTCGTAAGAGCGGCAATATTCAACCGTTTCGTTTAAAACTTTAACCGCCGTATTTAATATGTCGAACGGATTTTGTTCGACCCATGCAGGTTTAGGATGTATTTGCGGAAATTCGCGATAGGAAGAATGTATGAGTCTGCCGTTTTTATCGAACGCTATGGCTCTATTGCCTGTAGTTCCCAAATCAAGCGCTATAACCGTTTTTTCCATATGCACCTCTTTGGTTAATTATGACTTTTTTCTGCCGCTTTTAAATAGTCGTCGTATTGTTTTCCGGCTTTTATAAACTCGTCCGTCGTTAATTCCTGAGGTCTTTTATTTAAATCTATATTTAAGCTTGAAAAAATTTTCTCTTTTACGTCGGGAGGCACTCCAAAAAAAGATGCATAGATAGAATTTTTTAGTTTTTTTCTTCTTAATTTAAAAATTTGATGGACAAAATAGTTGAAAAATTGCGAGTTTGAAGCCCATATATAATCGGCATCCTCGAAATATTTGGGTGTAAGCCTTAAAACGGTCGAGTCAACCTTAGGCACGGGGTTAAAATTAATCTTTCCTACGTCGAAAAGTTTTATTATTTCAAAATTTAAACCGGCAATGACGCTTAATGCGCCTCTTCCCGAATCGTTTTCCTTAGAGTAAAGCCTCTCCGCAAACTCTTTTTGAAACATCAGGGTTAAATCAGAAAAAGCGTCTTTTTCTTTTATGAATTTATCTATGACGGGACCGGAAATCTCGTATGGCAAATTGGAAATAACCCTTATTTTAGAAGAAAGGTTTTTGCTTAAACCTGCATAATCGAACTTAAGGGCGTCTTCGTTTACGAAGTTAGGCGCCGGATTAATTCTATTAAATTTTCCTTTAGTCAGATTATAATAAAAAGGGTCTATTTCAATTACGGTAAAAGTTTTAACCCTTCCGGCAATAAGACCGGTCAATGCGCCTTCGCCGGGACCTATTTCTACGACGTCGTCGCCGGCGGAAAAATTGCAGGAGTTTATGATATTGACGGCTATATCTTTATTCGTCAAAAAATTTTGCCCTAAAATCGCTTTATTTTTTTTGCAGTTCATTTATTTGCTTTTAAATTTGCTTTCACAGCTCCCATGAAGGGTCGGCATTTATATTTAAAAAATCCTCCCTGTTTTCTGCGGGATCGGCTGGCGTTTTGAAAAATCCCGCGTATCCTATCATAGCCGCATTGTCCGTAGAATATTTTACTGAAGGAAAAATTATTTTGAGACCGTTTTTTATCCCCTTTCCGTTAAAAATACTTCTTATTCTCGAATTTGCCGAAACTCCGCCCGAAACGGCTACTGTTTTTACCCCGTAAATACGGCAGGCGTCGGCGGTTTTTTTATAAAGAATCTCTGCGACGGTTTCTCTTAATGAAGCTGATATGTCGCAAGCCGTATTTTTCCGTATTTTTCCGGGACCGCCAAGCTTGTCTATAGCATAAACAACGGCGGTTTTAAGTCCGCTGAAGCTCATGTCCGGGTTGCGGCTGTGCTTCATGGGAAAGGGAAATTTAAAGGCGTCGGCGTTTCCTTTTTCGGCAAGTTCGTCGATAATTTTTCCTCCGGGATAGCCAAAGCCTAAATAATTGGAAACTTTGTCAAAAAGTTCGCCGCAGGCATCGTCCCGCGTCCTTCCGACAAGCTTTATATCGTCATGCGATTTTACAAGATAAATATGCGTGTGTCCCCCGGAAATTACCAGCGCTATAAAAGGGAAATTTTCCGGCGTTTCTCCGGTTTCGAGAAAAGGGCTGAAAATGTGTCCTTCTATATGGTTTATCTTTGCCAGAGGAATGTTTAGCGCAAAAGACACCGTCTTTGCTTCCATAAGCCCTATAAGCAGAGAACCTGCAAGTCCCGGACCGGCTGTCGCCGATATTAAATTTACGTCTTTCAAATTTATTCCCGCTTTGGAAACAGCCAAGCCGAGAGCCGGCAGAGAGGCTTTGATATGGTTTCTCGAAGCGAGTTCGGGAACTACGCCGCCGTATATGCCGTGTATATAGTCCTGCGAATAAATTATATTAGATAATATTTTTACGCCGTCTTCGTCTTTTAAAAGAACAGAGCAGGAAAAATCGTCGCAACTGGATTCGAACGCTAAATTGATAATTCTGGTTCCGCTTGCTTTCATCTAATTAATATTATAATTACCCTTATCCCGCCTCAGATTGCTTCGTCGCTGATGCTCCTCGCAATGACGGAACTTTCTTAAAAAAAATAGTTAAAATAGTTTCTATATCGGAATTAGGGTTAGCCGACCAGACTGTAATTTTATTTTGAAAGCCCGTTAAGCGCCTGTTTCGAAAGTTCCGCGGCTTTTGTCCGAGGATAGTCGGCGATTACCTGCCGGAATAAAATTGAGGCGTCCGAAGGGTCGGAAACTTTTAAAAATCCGATGCCCTGCAGATAAATAGCCATGGGAACATTCGGGTTTTTCGGGTAGAGCTGAGAAAATTTATGGAATTCCAATATCGAAACGGGATACTTTTTAAGGTTAAAATTTGCTGAAGCTTTATAAAACATTGCATCTGCGGCAAAATTAGACTGCGGATATTTATCTAAAAATTTGCGGAAAGCGCTGACAGCCGCGGCAAAATCTTTTTTGTTGTACATAGACAGCGCATTTTTAAAACTTGACTCCATCGAATTTTCTTTCTTAACCGCTGCGGATTTTACGCTTGTTTTTCCCGGCAGAACCGGTTCGGCTTTAGCAAGCTTTAATAATTTTACCAGTTCTTTATTGACCATTATGCGGTATTCCCTGAAACTTTTCTGAAGCAGATTAAGTTCATGGGATTCTACCTCGTATCTGCCGTAAATGTCTCTTATTTTAGCGTTCAGGCTTGAAATTTCCACTCCGTTGTTTGCCGTATTTAACTGCATTTCATGCAATTTTTTTTCTAAATATGCGTCGTTTTTGGATAATTCCGCCGTCTGCTTATTTAATTTCTTTACCTGAACTTTTAAACGGTGTATCGAATCCGGTTCCATAGGGGCGCATCCCGCAAGAATCGCCGAGACGAAAAATAATATAAGAGAACTGAAGATAAAAACTTTAATAAATTTTTTATTGTTCATATTCATAACTATTCCGCCCCTGTTTTAAATAACCGATATAATATTATATAATTTATGATTTTAATTTATCATATAAATATAGATTTTTCAATAAGAGGACTTTAAAGTCCACTCGGCATCGTAATAATTCTGCATTTCGGGAAATATACGCGGCATAAGTCTCATCATTCCGCTTTCGTTAACGTCTATCATATACAGCTCCTGCCTTCCCGCAATTTCTGTATCGAATGTAATAATCCTCGAATCTCTGGTCCATGCCGGATGCTGGGCGCTGTACGGAGTATCGGTAACCTGTCTTTCGTCGGAACCGTCGGCATTCATTATGCACACCTCTAAAGCGCCGTTTATGAAAGTCGTAAAAGCTATTTTTTTTCCGTTCGGCGACCATGCCGGGCTGGAATTATAACTGCTGTTGTTGTAGGTTATCCTGCGCTGTCCGCTTCCGTCCGAATTCATTACATAAATCTGCGGACTGCCGCCGCGGCTGGATACAAAAGCGATTCTGTTCCCGTTGGGAGAAAACGAAGCCGAAGTATTAATTCCGTCAGAAAAAGTCAACTGCTTCAGATTGCCTCCGTTTACATTCACGGTGTATAGCTCAGTATTGATATGGTCTGGCGTAAGCGCCACTGCTAATTTATTCCCCAAAGGCGACCATGCGACGAAATCCGCCGGACCCGGCAAGTTAAGCCTTTTTGTTACGCCCGTTTTCAAGTTCTTTATAAAAACCGCCGGATTCCCGTCTTTGAAAGAGATATAGGCAACTTTATTTCCGTGAGGCGAAGGATAAGGAAAAATATTAATCGAGCCGTTATTCGTAATTTTTTTAACTCTGTGCCCTCCGAAATCCATTACGAAAATATTTTTTGAGCCGTCGTTTTCGCCGACAAAAAATACTCTGGTTGTAAACGGACCTTTAATGCCGGTTAAAAATTTAAGCACATCATCGGCAAATTTGTTCGCGAGAAACCTGTACTGCCCGTCCAAACCCTCGAGCTTTTCCGAAAAAAGGAGACTTTTGGTGTAAATGCTTATAAGATTCGCTTTCATTTTTATGATGCCGTTGGATGTTTTGTATTCGCCGGTTATGAGATACTGCGCATTTAAAACGCTCCAGTTGGAATAATCTATTTTTTCCGGGCTTATCGGAGCGTACTGCGGATTTTCAAGATACGAAAGAGGATTTACGACATGAAAATATCCTATAACAGAAAGGTCGTGTCTTATAACTCTTGCGGCATTTTTTTCGATTTTTTTATGCTGTCCGTAAGCGGAAATGTTTTTAAAGTCGGGAACGGCAACCCTGATTTTTTTTATCCTTGCGGCATAAATATTTATATAGACCTTTGCATTAGAATTTATAGGAAAAAAAACGGAGATAGCCGTTAAAACTAACGCAAATAAAAGCAGGTTAATCAGTGTTTTTTTCATAGTCGTTATAATTATAAATTAAATTAACAAGAAATATCAAGACCTTCCTTTGAGTATTTCTCTGGGATTAAAGATCATAAGCACTCCTGCGCCGGCATTGTTGGAATTTTCAAACCGCATAAAACCTGACGGAGGAGGCGGCAAAGGACTGGACAGCTTGACCGCTTCTACCGACTGGGAATCAAAGTATCCGTTTCCGGAAGATTTAACTAACCTGACGGCGTAAATGCGCCCCGATTTCGATATCTGAAAAGCCACTACCGATTTATAATTCAAATATTTATTGAGAGATATATTAAAATTAGAAGTTATGGCAGAAACTATTTTATTAACGTAGCCCTGAAATCTGTGAACGTTGCCCATTATTAAAGATTCGTTAAGTTTACTGTATGCATTATTCAGGCTCACCATATTATGAAGATGAGCATAAACGCTAGAATTTAAAGTCGGAACATACGGATGCGGCGGAGCGTATCTTTTAGGCGCAACCTGTTTCCGAACGGTTTTTTTCGGATAAACCATAGAGGAAGGCGACTTGGCAAGTGGAATAGAAACGGATTTTACGGTTTTAAGCGGAACCGGTCTGACTGTCGGATGCTCCTCTGTCGTTTTAGGTTTGGGCGGTTTGGGCGGATAGAGTATGGATTTTACAGAAGCAAGAGGTCCGGGGACTCTGCTTACTACGCTTACCACGACTTTCGAGCCTATAGACTGAATTTCCGGCTTGTATCTTATAGAAAGATATATGATTAATCCTATCAGCAATATGTGAAAAATGGCGGAATATACTAAATATAAGCCTATGCCTTTATCGTTTTCGCTGAACATAAAGGTTTTACCTGCCCTTCCTGCCCGTCAAAACGGGGTTTGCGGTTACCATTCCTATTTTAGTGATTCCCGCGTTTTTTATCGCGGCCATAACCCGTATTACATATCCGTAAGACAGCGACGAACTTGCCTTGAGAAATATCTGCTTATCCTTTCTATGTTTGTATATCGCTGCAAGTTTTTCGGTCAGGACAGGCAGTCCTACCCTGAATTTATTTATATAGATGCTCCTGTCGGACTTTACCGCCACGACTATCGTTTTTTCCGGCGCTTTTAAGGCATGCGCCGCCGCTGAAGGCAGATGAACCCTTATGCCGTGAACTAATATCGGAGCGGTTACCATAAAAATAACTAAAAGGACAAGCATAACATCGACGAAAGGGGTAATATTTATTTCGGACATAAGCCTGTAACTCGAAACACCGCTTCTTTTATCTTCTTTATCGTCAAAAGGAGTGAACATAATAACTTAATTTACTTAATTTAATTAATTTTTTTATAGAATCTGCCTTTCTATTATAGTCATAAACTCGTAAGCAAAATCCACCATTTCGTTGACTATGACTCTTACTTTGTTGGAATAATAGTTATAAGCTATAACCGCCGGTATAGCCGCAAAAAGACCCGCCGCCGTAGCTATAAGCGAATCGGCTATGCCTGGAGCGACTACGGCAAGCCCCGCCGTTCCTGCCCTCTGGATGCTTTCAAAAGAAGTCATAATACCCCATACGGTCCCGAAAAGACCTATGAAAGGCGCGGTAGAGCCGACAGTGGCGAGGAATGGGAGAGAAACCTCCAGCTTTGCTATAGAAGAAAGCTGGGATTTTTTCAACGCCCTCTCGACGTACGAAAGATTTTCTTCATTGTTTTCTTTATCGGCATGCTGTGCGCTGTCGTCGGATTTCTTTTTAATATTCAGGAGTTCCTTATAAGTAACATTAAACATAAACGCTATGGGGCTGTAATCCAATTTTTTAGCGGCGGAATAAACATAATCGAGCCTTTTCGATTCCCAGAAAAGGTCGAGAAATTCTTTGTCTTCTTTTCTTGCCCTGCCCAGATAACGCAGTTTGTAAAATATAATTGCCCACGATATTAAAGAAAAAAGTAATAACAGCAGTAAAACTAATTTAACTACGATATTTGTAGTAAGAATATGCGACAGAATATTCATTGTTCCCCCTGCCGCAATGCCGCCTATAGCGCCGCCGCCCAAATTATCCAGCATTATTTATACTTATTCCTCCCTATTTTTATATGTTTTAAATATGGATAAGATTATAAAACTTTTTTATAAAAAAATCTATTGACAAAAAATTGATTACAATATATTGTATAGAAATATAAAATATCATCTATATATTGTATATATATTAAATATATTAAATATTAAGAGACCGTTTAAAATTTCGTATCAGCAGTCTTACGCAGAACTAAGCGGGTAATTTTAATTCCTTTTTTTTTAAAAAAAGTGGTAAAAAGCGAGATTGCTTCGTCGCTAACGCTCCTCGCAATGACATGACGGGGTTATTGCCAGCGATGTTGTCATTGCGAGCGAAGCATATCGGACCACGTGTCCGATGAATCTCATGTGCAATGACAGGACGGGGTTTTTGTTTTTAATTCCCCTTTTTTAAAAGGGGTGGCAGTCCGCCGCAGGCGGACTGACGGGGTATTTATAATAAAATATTCAACAACAACAAAAAAATATAATTTAAATCTATACTTTGGAGGAGCCATGAAAAAGCAAAATAACCCGCTTACAGACCCGCTTGCAGACCCGCTTACCGAAAAATTTTCCGAAAATGCGGTTACCGTTTTAAAGAAAAGATATTTAGCAAAAGATGAAAAAGGCGAAATTATCGAAACCATAACCGGGCTGTTCAAAAGAGTCGCAGAAAATATATCGTCTGCCGATTTGAATTACGGCAAATCCGAAAAAGACGCCGAAGCGGCGGCAGACAATTTTTTCGGCGAGATGTCGTCCCTCCGATTTCTTCCGAATTCCCCTACTTTAATGAACGCGGGCAGACCCCTCCAACAGCTTTCGGCATGTTTCGTCCTTCCGATAGAAGACTCTATGGAATCAATATTCGAAACTATAAAACATACCGCCCTAATACATCAAAGCGGCGGCGGAACCGGTTTTTCTTTTTCTTCCTTAAGACCCAAGAACGACACCGTACATTCGACGAAAGGCGTTTCAAGCGGACCGGTTTCTTTTATGCAGGTATTTAACAGCGCTACCGAAGCTATTAAGCAGGGCGGGACTAGAAGAGGCGCAAATATGGGCATTTTAAGGATAGATCACCCGGATATAATCGATTTCATTACCTCTAAGAAGGACACATCAAAACTTAACAATTTTAATATCTCAGTCGCAATAACCGAAGATTTTATGGAACATGCGTTAAAAAACGAAGACTATCCTTTAATAAATCCGAGAAATAACGAAATAGTCAAATATCTGAACGCCAAAGAAGTTTTCGATTTAATAGTCGAAACCGCATGGTCGAGCGGCGAACCCGGGATTATATTTATCGACAGAATCAATAAACTCAATCCTATACCTAAAGCCGGAAAAATAGAAGCGACAAACCCTTGCGGGGAACAGCCTTTGGTCGCATACGAATCGTGCAACTTGGGCTCTATTAACATCGGAAAATTCATAAAAGGGTACAAAATAGAAAAAGACAAGCTTAATCTGAGAAACGCGCTTAAAAAATTTAGTAATAATCCAAACGAAATAATATCCGATTATTTAAATTCAATCGACTTTGACGCATTAAGGAAAACCGTCCGCACAGCCGTTCATTTTTTAGACAACGTAATAGATAAAAATCGTTATCCTATCGAAAAAATAAAAATGATGACGCTCTCTAACAGAAAAATAGGTCTTGGCATAATGGGATATGCCGATACGCTTATAAAGCTGGGAATACCTTACGACAGCGAACTCGCGCTTAAAATTGCCGAAAGTATAATGGAATTCATAGATAAAGAATCAAAAATAAAATCCGAAGAGCTTGGCATAGAACGCGGCAGTTTTCCCAACTTTAAAGGCTCTCTCTGGGAGGAAAAAGGGTTTAAGGCTATGAGAAACGGCACGACCACCACCATAGCCCCTACCGGAACAATCAGTATAATCGGCGGCGCTTCAAGCGGCATAGAACCTTTATTTGCGTTAGCTTACGAAAGGCACGTGCTGGACAAACAAACTTTAATAGAAATCGACAAAAACCTCAAAGGCGTTTTAGAGTCCATGGGCGTTTATTCCGAAAAATTAATTGATTATATTGTAAAAAACGGAAGCCTCGGAAAAAAATACGATAAAGACGTTGAGGAATTGCTGACTAAAGAAGAATTCGAATATTTAAGCAGGATATTTATCACATCCCATGATATTACCCCAAAATGGCATGTTATGACACAGGCGGCTTTTCAAAAATTTACCGATAATGCCGTCAGTAAAACCGTGAACTTCCCTAATTCAGCAAAAAAAGAAGATATCAAAGAGGTTTATACTCTCGCTTATAACCTTAATCTAAAAGGTATTACTGTTTACAGGGACGGTTCGAGAGAGCAGGTCTTGACGTCCGGTTCTTCCGCAAACGGCAGCGGCACGGCAAAAAAATATACTTGTCCTGTCTGCGGTTCATCAGTATCGGAACCTATTGACATAAAACCGATAATTGCCAATAACGCCAATAACACCGCCGAAAATATAAAAAACGGCAACACTGATAAAAAAACCGGCGGACAGATAGAGCCGAGAAGGCGTCCCGATGTGATACACGGCGTAACCGTTAAAACTACCACAGGGTGCGGTCCTTTATACGTAACGATAAATTACGATGAAAACGGAAATCCTTTCGAGATATTTAACTCAATCGGAAAATCCGGCGGGTGCGCCCAGTCTCAGACGGAGTCAACCGGAAGAATGGTAAGTCTGGCTCTTAGGTCGGGAATAGGGGCGGAAGAAATTATAAGCCAGCTGAAAGGAATTAGATGCAATATTCCTTACGGTTTCGGAACTAATATTATCTATTCATGCGCCGACGCAATAGGCAAGGCTCTCGAAAAAAGCCTTAACGAAAATGTCTCTAATACTTTGGCTATCCCTGCGCAAAACGGTCAGGCAGAAAAAATAAAACCCCATACCGTTCAAGGCAGAGGCGCATGCCCCTCATGCGGCGGCTCCAATTTAAAACATGCGGAAGGATGTACGGTTTGTCTCGACTGCGGATACTCTGACTGCGGATGATAAGGTAATAAAAAAGGGGTGGCATTTTGCCTGAAATATCTGCAAAAACGAGGTTTTAGTCTTTAATTCCCTTTTTTGCAAAAGCGAGATTGCTTCGTCGCTAACGCTCCTCGCAATGACAAGATATTGGCTAATGCTCCTCGCAATGACTGGATATTGGCTAACGCTCCTCGCAATAACAGGACGGGGTTTTAGCTTTTAATTCCCCTTTTTTAAAAGGGGTGGCATTTTGCCTTTCGAAGAAAGGCAAAATGACGGGGTATTTATAACAAATGCCTTTAACTCCGTTTCTATGAAATACCCCGTCAGTCCGCCTGCGGCGGTTAATACGCCAGTCCGTATAAAATCATCTGCTTAAGCGACCCTTGAATTGAACCTGGCATACCCATATGGCTCATAAAAGCCATCATGCCTGCGTCGGCAAAATAATATTTCATTCTCCACATTTCACCCAGTATCGAAACATCGGTATAATTTCCGTCCCTATATACAAGTATTTCGACGGGATAAGCAGGACTGTGGTCTATGCCGGGAAACTTATCCGAGGAAGTCGCTCTTGAACCGCTGTCGATTTCTATCGAATGCTTTTCCGTGGAATTTCTCGTAACGCCTAATTCTATAAAACCTATAGACGGCTTTTCTATCTTGTAAACTAATCGCCATCCTCCGCTGTTATGTTCTATGCCTTTTAAAACTAAATCGGCAACGCCAAGCAGATTTGAATCGGTGCTTCCGGAATAGTTCGCTATCTGAACAACGCTTCCCGGGAACGAGCCTCCGCCGATTCCGCCCGGAAATCTGCCGGTTCTCATAGGTCCGTATTGCTTGTTTGACGGCGTTCCGCCTACCGCTTCCCTTATGGCGCTTTTCAAATAGTTATTTACTTCTACGGCATATCCTACATATGAATTGCCGGAAAAAGTTCTCGCCAACGCAGGCAAATTTACCATGCTGACTACTACTCCCTGATTGGGCGTAGTATAAACGGCTACCCTTAAAGGCAGTCCGAAAGCGCCGAGAGGATAATTTCCGTTATCCGCCATATATTTATCGTAAACATTGTTAGTTGCAACTATTACAGTAGAATTATAAGAGTCCCCTGCCGGAAGCGCGGTGTTAAACCTGCCTATAACCGTCCAATTATGAGAATTCAAAGCGGTTTCTACTTTTTGCGCAACTGATGAAATGCTTCCCGGAACATTGACGGCAACCTTGGTAAACACCCCGTAATCGGCTGCAAAAGCGCTATCCGCAATTAAAAACGAGGACAGAAACGCAAAAACTAAAAAAAATAAAAGTTTTAACTTAATTCTTTTCATAACTTTCCCTCCATTTTTTTTAAAACGTTAAATTTGATAAACTGATATTAATCGTTTTAACATATTAAAATAAATAAATCAATTACTATTCTTAACTATTTTATATAAAAATATATATAATAATTAAGATATATTAATAACATTATAGATAAATAAATCCGCATGATACATCAGGCATACGGTCTTATATATATTTGATGTCTGCGCTCAATTTTGGTGTTTTATTTGAGTTATTTGACCGACCGCATTTTTTCCATTATTCTCAGCTTTTCTTCTTTGGATAACTGCGTATCCGCCATATTAAACAATATGCTTTCTTCCTTTTCTATATGTTCCGACAAAAGTCTGCCGAAAGAACCGCCTATTTCGATTATGGATTTAAAATCTCCTCCTGCCGGATAGCTATTAATTTTTATTTTAAATTCAGCGGAAAGTTCCCTGCTGTGTTTATGTTCTATAAGCATAACGTGTATAGGACCGGTTTCAATTCCTATATAATTTCCGAGAACGGGAAATAAAGCCTCTTCTTCTTTTTTGAAATGCGTTTCCAGGTCTTTATCCATAAAAGCTGTTATCTCGTTCAACTGATTTATTAAATTATTTCTCAGTCCTGCGGACGAAACAGAACCTATTTTTTTTAAATATCCTTCAAGATTGCTCAAAACCGCTCTTACTGCCTCATGCTCGCTCCTTAAAACTGCAATAGGGTCGAGGCTTGCATCTGTATCCATAATTTAAGCTCCTTTTAATTAAATTTATTAAATTTTTATTTAAATTTAATTTTTACTTTTTAAGCAGTTATCTATCTGCTTATTTAATTTTACCATAACCCTAATCCAGATTTAGAATTTTATATATTATATAGAAGATTACCTGAATTACTTAATAATGTCATTGCGAGCGAAGCGAAGCAATCTCGCTCATTCGCAATGACGGGATATTGGAATTTCTTAAAATAATTTCTATATCGGTATTAAGGTTGTAAAATTATTTTTGCAAATTATGATATAATTATTAAGGATTAGCAAACATAGGCATTATAAAAATAAAAGGAAGATTGACACGTAAGTATGAAAGCTTTTGAAAAATATGAATAAGGGAGGGAGAAATGGCTGAAGTGCAAGGTTGCGAACTTCCGGAAGATTTATATTACGACGTGGAAAAAGACACGTGGGCAAAACCGCTCGAAAATAATATCGTTATGCTCGGAATGACCGATGTGGCACAAACTCAGGCGGGAAAAATTCTGCACGTTACTTTTAAAAAAGTAGGAAGCATTATCCAAAAAAGAGGAAACACCGCAACGATAGAAAGCGGAAAATGGGTCGGACCTATTCCTTCGCCGGTATCGGGAGAAATAATCGAGGTCAACGAAGCTCTCCTCAAAGACCCTTTGCTTTTAAACGTTTCTCCTTATAAAGACGCATGGGTAAGCAAAGTTAAAGCATCCGATATAACCGAATTAAACAGCTTGCTGACCGGAAAAGAAGCCGTCGAAAAATATAGGGAAAAAATAATCAAAGATCAGATTCAGTGCATGAGATGTTCGAGCCAATAAGCAATAAGTTATAAAACTTTTTCAAATATTTTTTTATATGGACAACAAAAAACGCGACGTCGTTCTCTTAGTTTCTAAATGGTGCGAGGAGTGTATTCCGGCGGACAGCGCATGGAAAAGGCTCTATGAAGAACGAAAAGATTTTAATTACAGAACGCTTGATGTTTCCGAGCCCGAAGGCAGGCGCATGTCTATAGAACTTTATATAAGAAGCGTTCCTTCTACGGTTATAAACGGAAAACTTTCCTTCGTCGGAATTCCCACCAAGGAAGAAGCATCTGAACTCCTTGATTTATCTTAAATTTTATCTTAAATATAAAAACAATATTACACATACATACAAGGGGAATTTAAAATGCAAAACGATGCTGTTGCACAATAAAAAAGGTGTCAAATAAAAAAGGTGTCAGATTTAAAATCTGACGCCTTTTTTCCCTTGATGGGGACGTTGATTATTTCCAAATTTTTATAGTATAAAGATCGTCGCCGGTTTCTTCCGTTAAAAATTTATACCCGGCATCTTTTAATCTGGGATATAAATGTATCGGCTTTCTTTCATGTATTATGTGAAGGGCGGCATCGCCTCCCAAGCCTTCGAGCGTGGAGAATATTTTGAGAAGGGGCTGAGGCGGCTCTAACCCTCTTACGTCGAGTTCTACGATATTCTGTTTGTGGGCAAGGTTCTTTAAATCTTCGTCGCCGAACTGATTTTCGTCGGCTTCTTCGGAAACTTTGACCGGTTTCGCCTCCGCATTGCTTCTGAAAAAGATTATTTCGAATCCCTCCGCAACTTTATCGGTTATATGCTCGAATCCTTTGTTTTTTAAGACGGAATAGAGCGGGAAAGGTTCGAAGCTGTTTATTAAATCCAGAGCTTCGCCTTCTTTTAAATTATTTACGGCTTCCATAATTTTTTTAAAAGGGTCGGCGCCGTTCTTGATGTCTTCTCTGACGTCGAGTTTTATTCTTTTCAAATCGCCTATATTTTGCATAATTTTATTCCTCTTTTAATTTTATTTAATTTAATGCTAATTAATAGTCTGCATTTTTTCCGTAATGCCGCGTTTTTCATCCTCAGACAGATGCATGTCCGCCATACGGAATAAAATATTGTCTTCTTTGTCTTCATGTTCCGACAGAAGCCGGCTCAAAGAATTTCCGGCATCTGCAAGCGCTTTATGATTTTTATCCGACCGGTAGCCGTTAACTTTTGCTTTAAAACCAGCCGAAAGGTCCCTGCAGTTATTATGTTCTATGAGCATAACGTTTATAGGACCGGTTTCTATGCCGATATAATTTCCGAGAACGGGAAAAAGGGCTTCTTCTTCCCTTTTAAAGTGTGTTTCAAGGTCTTTATCCATAAAAGCGGTTATTTCGCTTAACCGGTTTATTAAATTATTCCTGTCTTCGTCGGATTGGGCGGTTGCCGCTTTTTTTAGATATCCTTCAAATTTATTTAAAACATCCCTGATTTCTTCGTGTTCTGTCCTTAAAGCTTCAAGAGGGTCATGACTTGCTTCCATAGTAAAAACTCCTTTTAGTTAAATTTTAGTTAAATTAAATTAAATTGCCGACCTTATTAATTTTATCATATAGTTATTTTATTGCAGTGACAAATGTCACAAATATACAAAAAAAAATAATATATAATGTAATATATAACGTAAACAATAATAATTTATTTAAATTATGTCTTATTATGCTATAATAAAAAATATATGACATTGAAACTTCCGCGTTTTTTTAAAAGATTAGATAAATTTATACTCTGCATCGCGGTTTCCACGAGCGTGGCTATCGCGGTTATATCCGCTTACCTTCTGTATAATTTCGGGAATAAGATAATAAATGACGGAGCTGCGACTACGAGTTCCTATATAGCCGACCAGACCTTCAATACGATGTATCAGATAATGAAGAGAGGATGGAACGAAAAGCAGGTTTTGGGTTTTATCGGCGCGCTTAAAAAGTCTTCAAAGAACGAAAAGATGGTTAAAGTTTCTTTATTCAGGGGCGCAATAGTAAAAAAACAGTTCGGTTCCGTCCCCCAGCCGAAGGAAAACAGCGCCGTTAAAAAGGCTTTCGAAACAAAATCAATAATTCATAAAACATTAAACGGAAAGGAAATTTATGCATATCCTCTCCTCGCCAAATCTATGTGCCTTAAATGCCATACTATGGCTAAAAAGGGAGACGTAAACGGCGTTATAGAGGTTTCTTTTAACACCGCCGGCCTGACCGATAGATTCAAAGGCTATTATTTGTTAATTTTATTTCTTATCTTTATCCTGCCTATCTCGGGGGGAGTTTTTGTAACTTTTATTTTAAGGCGTTCTATAAAGCACGGAATAGAAAGCATAAATAAAGAAGTAGAGAATATAAAAACGGTAAAAGATTTAAAGTCTTTAGACACGAAGCTCATAGACCTTAAGTTCGAGGAATTTAACCAGATTTATAAAGGAGTCGGCGGTCTTTCCGCAAGGCTGAGGGATATAGCGGTTGATAAAGACGTCCTCGAATTTGAAATAAAACTGTTGGAAAGGTTTATTATTACATCCGAAGTGGTTAAGGACTGGAAGGAGCATGTTTTTAACCTGCTGATAGAAATGAACAAAATTATTAAAGTTTATAATGTTTTTTCGATATTTATTCAGGATGAAAGTCTAATCGAAATAGAAGTATTCTGGAAAGGAGAACCGACCGAAAAAACTAAAAAACTATTCGATAAGCTTATTTATCAAAACATATATCACAACGGGCTGAACAGCTTTTTTATCAAGGGAATAGGAAGCCATGAAATATTTCATAACGTAGCCGATAAAAATTCCAAAATTCCCGAACTTTCGGAAGAAGATTTATTGGTTCAGACGAAAAAAGTAATCTTAGATTCTCCGCATATAGGCGGAATAGTGGGTATCGGAGTTCAGGCGGAAGAATCTGTAGATAACGTGAGAGGGCTTGTAATAAACAGCGTTTTAACCACACTTTTAAATGTCATCGGTTCTATAAAAGCCATATATAAATATACCAAGGATTTGGAATATTATGCCACGAGGGACGGGCTTACGAGCCTGTATAATCAGCGGGTGTTCATGGAGTTCCTGCATTACGAAGTCGAAAGGTCTAAGAGAAACGGCAATCCTTTCGGCTTGGTTTTCATCGATTTCGATAATTTTAAGTTGATTAACGATATGTACGGGCATAATTTCGGGGATAAGTTTCTTAAGGCGATTGCCGATATACTCGAAAAAGAAAAAAGAACGGAGGATATTCTTGCCCGTTACGGGGGAGACGAATTCGTGCTGATTCTGCCGGGGGCAAAAGAAGAGCAGTGCTATATGATTTCTAATAAAATCAGGGAAAGTATAAAAAAGTTTTCTCTGTTGGATTCCAATACTCAGAAATTAGTTAGCGCAACCGTTTCAATCGGCGTTGCCGTCTATCCGTATTCCGCCGCCGATGAAAAAGACCTGTTTTTGCTCGCCGACAATATGATGTATAAAGCTAAAAAAATAGGAAAAGATACCGTTTACGTGGCAAAGGAAGAAGATGCCATTTCTGTATATAAAGAGGTTTCCGAAAAGAGCAAAATGGTCTTAAATGCTCTTGAACAGGATATAATACTGCCTTATTTTCAGCCGATAATAGATTTAAATACGGGCAGCGTAGTCGCCCATGAGCTTTTAATGAGGATAAAATTGGAAACTATCATGGGGGAATTGCCGAATATTATTTCGGCGGGGGAATTTATAGAAATAGCCGAGAATATAGGTGTTGCCCATAAGCTTGATTTAATGCTGCTGGAGAAAGCTTTTCAAAAAATTAAAGAAGAAGGATATAAGGATGATATGTTTATCAATCTTTCTCCTAAATCTTTAATAGTTACGGATTACGTAAAAACGGTAAAGTTTTTGTCTTTAAAATACAACATAGATACTTCCAAAATAGTTTTTGAGCTGACCGAAAGGGAAACGGTAAAAAATATAACTCTTCTCGAAAAGTTCGTGGCTAATCTCAAATACGAGGGCTTCAGATTTGCCGTCGATGATTTCGGTTCCGGTTTCAGTTCGTTTTTATATATAAAAAGGTTTCCTATCGATTTTCTTAAAATCGACGGAGAATTTATAAGAGGAATTTTTGAAGATAAAATGGACAGGGCGGTCGTAGTGAGTTCTATTTCGATAGCTAAAGAAATGGGAATTAAAACGATTGCCGAATTCATAGAATCGGAAGAAGTTTTATCCGAATTAAAAAAACTGAAAGTGGATTACGCGCAGGGATTTTTTATAGGAATGCCGTCGGAAAACTTCTTAAAGAAAACCATTTAAAATTTCTGTAATTTCAGTAATAAAAAGGCTTTGTTTTTTAATTCCCCTGCTCACCAGCCCATAGAAAATATATGAAACAGGAGCAGTAAAGACGCCGCAAAAAGAACTGCGGCGGCGAGCTGTATCAAATAAAATATCCAAAGGATAGAACCTGCCAGAAAAAGCGCAAATATTACGTATTCGAAATATTTAGTTTTCAAATCAGAAAACAGTTTCCCGTAAGCTCCTTTTTTTGCTTTTTCGAACACCTTAAGACTTATCAAAAAAGGAAATATTTTATGCAGAAAACCTATTATTACCATGCCGGCAAAACCGAACAGCCCCAAAAAGCCGAATACGTAATATACTCCGTTTATACCGCCGAACATATTTAATTTTTCCTGCGGAACGGTAACTATAAACAATCCTGCAAACGACGCAAGTATAAGAAATACAATGCCTGCAAACAGATAAAAAGTGGTAATGTCGAACTTTTTCTTGAGCCTTTTCAGCATAAGATTAAAAAATATATAGCAATATAAAAGAATGCCCAATCCCAACAGCCATCCTCCGGCGAGATTAAGATAAATATGCGCGTCCGACCCGTTTCCGAAAAACGAAGACGCGATTATAGCAATGATGCCTGCGTTAATGACGGTTAAATCGGTTTTCCAGTATAAATTATCCGGCGTTTTAGTCATATAAAACATGGGAAGCAATCTGTATGAAACGGCTATAAAAAGCATAGCGGCAAAACCTATAAACATAACATAGATATGGTCCTGCAATATATCGTAAAGATTGAGCCCTATTTTAAAATAAAACGATAAAGCAAGGTATAATCCTATCGCCAATCCGGCAAAAAGATACGAATACGCAAAAGCGATTCCGGCGGAGGAATAATCCCACTTTTTTACCTTTTTTAAACTCAGAAGCACGTTTAGGTTATAAACCAAAACCGATATAAACAGAAGGATGCCGCCTGCGGCTATCATAGGACCCCAAAGATAATGCATTCCGATAACGAACAGCAATAAAGAAATTACATATGCGTAATAAACCGGAAAAAAAAGCTTTTCGTAAGCGATTTTTACGCCGAGCGCCACCGGCAAAAGCATATAAGAAGCCCCCATAATTACCATAAGCAGGAATCCGAGCGTAAATAAGTGCGTCAGAGCGATTATTTTATAATTCATAAAAAAATATTCGTTAAAACTTTTAGAATCCAAAAACATTAAAACAAAGAAAACCGGCAGGAAAATAAGCGCGGTTTTTATATGTTTCAGGGATATTTCTATTGAACTGTCTGTTGCATTCATATGCTAACCGTCCTTTTTATTGTTTTTATAGTTTTTATTGTTTTTATCGTTTATTTTTAAGTACCTGTTCAATGGGTTTTAAGTCTTTTTAAGGCATCGGACTTTATCATCGAAGGATTCCACTCCGGCTCCCAAACGAAATTTACCGTTACGTCATTAACGCCCGGAATGCTTTTTAGCGCCTCTTCGACCTCATATTTTATAACATTGCTTATAGGACAGCCTTTTGCCGTTAAAGTCATGTCTAAGGCTATGCCGCCGTTTCCGTTTAAATTTATTTTATATACAAGCCCCAGATCTACAATATTTACTTCAAGTTCCGGGTCTATAATGCCTTTTAATTTTTCCAGAACATCTTGTTCGTTAAATTCAGCCGTTTCAACCATAATAAACTCCTATATCTATATTAAAATTTATGAACATTATTAGCTTCCGTTTACTTCCTTTTAATATCTTTTAATATAAAGTTTATCAAATTTAAAACTAAATTAAATTGACTTTAATCACGATTGAAAAATAAAAGCTGTAAAATTTAGAATCCGATTTTCTTCATTGAACTATGAACCGGTTTATTTTTATAGAATTATAAATCGGTTTTTCTGGATTTTTGGAGAAGTTCTATAACCTCGCCGTCCGTGGTCTGGCTAAAATCTTCATAAAACTCTCCTACGGCGTAAAACTCTTCGGGAGCGCTTAAAACGACTACTTTATCGACCGTTTTTTTTAATTCTCTCAAGGTATCGGCGGCGATAACCGGAACTGCAACGATTATCTTTGCGGGCTTTTCTTCTTTAACGGCGTCTATGACTACCCTGACCGATGCGCCGGTAGCAATGCCGTCATCGACGATTATCGCGGTCTTTCCGCCGACGCTTATCTTCTCTCCTTTATGCCTGTAAATTTTTTCTCTTTCTCTTATTTCTTTAAGTTTAATCTTCTTTATATATTCTAAATATCCTTCCGGTATATTAATCCGCGATATGAGAGATTCGTTGAGATAAACCTTCGGCGATTTGCCGTCAACTATCGCCCCTATTGCTAATTCTTCCTGATTCGGAGCGCCTATCTTTCTTACCAGCGCCACGTCTAAAGGAGATTTTAAAGCCGCCGCAATCTCGTAAGCAACCGGAATACCGCCTCTCAACAAACCTATTACCACGGTATTTTCGCCGCCGAGCCTGTCCGCCGACAATTTTTCTCCAAGAAGTTTTCCCGCTTCCCGCCTGTTTTTGAATATCATAAGCAATCCGGATTTTTTTCATCCGCCTCCGCCCTCAGATTCATATTAATTAAATAGATGGTCTTACACATATATACAATATATATATGTAAAGTATATCATCGAATTATTATTAATAATTAATAAAAAAATAAAAAGGAGAGCAATTCAACTGCGGGAACATTTATGAAAATTATTTTTTATTCTGCCGATTTTGCCTTAAAACTTAAGGCGCTTTATTTTCAGCAGGGTGCGGCAGGAGCGCCGGAGTGAAGGTCTGCTCCGCCAGACAAATTTTCGGTTCTGCTTTTATTGTTTTCCGTATTTATATTTATACCGGCAGAAATAATACCGGCTGTAAAAGCGGTTTTGCCGGTATAATCAGATTTCTCGTTGCTAATCTGCATTAATTCTTTTATTTTAATATTATAACCCGTAAAATATGGACATTTCTCAAGCATGCACCCATGAGGGTGCATATCCTTAAAACTGCATCTGATTTCGATATCGCTATCTGCTAAAAGAAAACCAAAATCGGCATAAAGAGAATAAGTTAATATTTCCAAAGCCTTAAAAAGATAAGCCTTACAGCATGAAGGTCCGGTTAAGTCATATATGGCTTTAGACAGCTCCGCGGTAATTCCCATCACTGCTTTTTGCTCTTTATCCTTTCCGCAAACCGAACCTGTCAGAATCGAATATACTATGCCTCCGGCAGGGGTTATGCCGCAAACGCCGCTTAATCCGCAATAACCGCCGACAGCCTGCTTTGAAAGCCTTAAAAATGCCTCTTCCATATAGGTATCCGTTATGTCTATATATCCGCGGTTTTTTAATCCTGCCAGAACCGAACCCGTTAAAATATATGCATGATGACAGCCCAGCATAGGAATGGCAGAGTTGTTTAAAATATCGAACGTAATTTCGAAAGGATTTGTTTTATCTGTCGTTAATAAATAATCTTTAATAAAATTAAAAGAGGATAAATTATGGCAATCGTCGCAAACATAATGGGATTTATCCGAAGAACAGACGATATTTCCCTTCTCTTTTTTGCCGCAGTAAAAACATGTTAAATCGCCGGCAACGGGTAAATATTCAAGTTTGCGTCCGCAGATTAAACAGTTGGCAGCATATTTCTTATCAATTTCAATTACGCTATCATCGTTATGCATAATTATTATTATACCGCAACCGTAAAAAAATTACGATTTAATTGCAATACCCTAATCCCGACTTAGAATTTTATATATAGTTGAAATATTATGTTAGAAATACCCCGTCATTTTGCCTTTCAGGCAAAATGCCACCCCTTTTTTACAAAAGGGGAATTAAAAACGAAAACCCCGCTGTTGCATAGCTGGCGGACTGGAGATTGCATCGGACACGTGGTCCGATATGCTTTGCTCGCAATGGCACCGTCCCGTCATTGCGAGGAGCGTTAGCGACGAAGCAATCTCCAGTCATTGCGAGCGAAGCAATCTCCAGTCATTGCGAGCGAAGCGAAGCAATCTCCAGTCATTGCGAGCGAAGCGAAGCAATCTCGCTTTAAATTGCATCGGACACGTAATCCGATATGCTTCGCCCGCAATGACATTATTAAGTAATTCAGGTAATCTATATATATAAAATTCTAAGTCGGGATTAGGGGAATTAAAATTAATTGACTAAAAAATATAAAATATTATATAATTGCTAATTGCCGTTTTATTAATATCATTTTAATATCATCCGGGCTGTTAGCTCAATCGGTAGAGCAACTGACTCTTAATCAGTAGGTCCCCGGTTCGATCCCGGGACAGCCCACCACATAAAACCGCAGTAAATAAGCATTTCACAGCAAACCATAAAAAAATAACTTGCATAAATTTTATACAATAATATATAATTTTATACATAGTTTAGTCACCTATTTGTCACCTCTTAATCACTATCAAATTACGGAGACGCTATGGCAAGCGTGTATAAAAAGAAAGATGGCAATGTCTGGTATTACAATATCTCGTTTAACGGCAAAAGATACCGCGGAAGCACGAAAACCAACGATAAAAAGACGGCGCAGCAGATAGCAAACAGCATTGAAACCGATTTAGCGCGTGAGAAATATAATTTATCCGCAATTAATAAAAATATAATTAAATTTGATGAATTATACGAAGAGTATATAAAAAGTCTTATGAATACAAAAACAACAATTAAAAATAAAATAAATATCGCTCAACACTTTTTACCTGTTTTCAAAGATAAGAACATATCCAACATTACACAGTCGGACATAAAAAATTATCAACTAAAAAGAAAATTTGAAAGATTGTCCATATCTAAGAACTTAGGCAAAAGAGAGCAGGAAATATCGTTCAGGACGGTTAATCTCGAAATAACCACATTACACCACTTTTTTAACTTTTGTATTGAAAAAGGCGTTATAGATAAAAATCCCTGTGCGGGAATTAAAAAGTTAAACGAACTATCCCGCCTTAAGACTTTATCTAATAACGATATTCAAAAACTTATCAACGGCGCTACAAATAAGCTAACTAAAGACTTAATTGCCTTTTTAATTTACACCGGTTGCCGTAAGGGGGAGGCTTTAAATCTTAAATGGGATAATGTTGATATGCAAAATAACGTGATAGCTGTTAAAGGAACCAAAACAAAATACGATAGATATATACCGATACACAGCCAATTAAAAGAACTGCTGCAGGGAATAGAAAAAAAAGACGGCTGCGATTACAT
>Ga0078972_1000965_pt1 | contig 75182 bp, 63 predicted proteins | sample YelNatPaOPGAMG01_FD_67568 | JGI IMG/M metagenome (GOLD analysis project Ga0078972, IMG submission 67568) | Hot spring thermophilic microbial communities from Obsidian Pool, Yellowstone National Park, USA - OP-RAMG-01 (SPADES assembly) (version 2) | ecosystem: Environmental > Aquatic > Thermal... | reverse complement strand
CCAGATCGGGCCGACATTCTGCACGGCGATGCCGGTCCAAAATATGCTCACGCCGAAACTCAATGGAAATGATAGGCTTCCAAAAGCGCCAGCCAGATAGCCGATACCGAATAAGACAACCGTTTTCAAACCCCGCCAGATGATCCTGTGAGCGATTAGCCAATATGGTCTTGCTCGTTACCTTAACCTGCCATTATTCAGGATTTATTCTGAAACAGCCGAGGCCGTGATTCTATTGATGCGATCGCAATGGACCTTCCAGATCATCTTCGATGCTACAATTATTTCGTCATGCCGCGCAAGATTTTGCACCTGGACCTGGATGCGTTCTTTTGCGCCGTTGAAGAGCAGCGTGACCCATCCTTGATCGGGAAACCGTTTGCCGTGGGGGGCAAACCCAGCGAGAGGGGGGTGGTAGCCTCGTGCTCCTACGCAGCGCGCCAGTTCGGCATTCATTCGGCCATGCCTATGGCCCGCGCCGTACGCCTCTGCCCGCAGCTCATCATCGTATCCGGGCGGCACGGAGACTATAGCGCCGTGTCAGAAAAGGTCATGAAGCTTTTGCGTGACTTGACACCTAAGGTCGAGCAGGTTTCCATCGACGAGGCTTTTCTGGATGTTACCGAACTGCCCGAGTCCGGCCTGGCGATCGCCCGCCGCCTGCAATCGCAGATCAACGAAGAGCTGAAGCTACCCTGCTCAATTGGCATCGCCACAAACAAACTGGTCGCTAAAGTTGCCACGGACGTGGGCAAATCCTCTAAGCGTGGTCCCTATCCACCAAACGCCATCCTGGAAGTTCCACCGGGGCAAGAAGCCGAATTCCTTGCGCCTCTACCGACGCAGGCGTTATGGGGAATTGGTCCAAAGACAGCCGCGCGTTTGGCCGAGCTCGATATCCACACCATCGGCGATCTGGCTGCCCGATCGGAGGCAGAACTTGTGCGCCTGTTTGGTAAGATCGGAAGAGAACTGTGGCTGGGCGCTCACGGCATCGATGACAGCCCGGTGGTCACTGAACATGAGATGAAATCGGTCAGCCAGGAGACCACTTTCGATCACGACATAGCCGATGGCGAGGTCCTGCTTCAGACGCTGTATGAGCTCTCAGAAGGCGTGGGGCGGCGCTTGCGCCAGAGCCAGCTCAGCGGCTCCACTATCAAGCTCAAGCTGCGCTGGCCGGATTTCTCCACCCTTACCCGCCAGACGACCTTAAACCAGCCCACCGACCAGGATACTGTTATCTTTAACGAAGCGGTGAAACTGTTCAAGCAGGTGTGGGAGCCGGGCAAACCGGTGCGCCTGCTTGGAGTGGGGGTGAGTAACCTGAGCCCACGGGCACACCAGCTCTCACTGTGGGACGACCATCTCGAGCGTGACCGCCGTCTGCTCGAAGCGCTCGATTCACTGCGCGAGCGCTTTGGAAGCCAGGCCATCGCACGGGGCAGAGACCTCAAAGTCAAAAAACGCCGCTCTTAGGGATCTGCAATGAAAATTGCCACCGATTTTCGCAGCAAACTAGTCGATGGCCTGCTGACGACGGCGGTTTTGCTGCTCATTTGGATCACCCTTGCATTGCTGCTGCTCCCAATTCGAAATTTTGGCATGCCAAGCCTGCTGGTCTACTGCCTGGTGTTGATCGGCCTGGGATTCTTTTGCCTTGAACAAGCCTTGAATGGAAAACTGGCAGAGACGACCCGTGCATGGTATGGGATCGTCGGGGGAGTGTTCGTGTGGGTTGCGGTTCTGGTAAGCGCCCAATTCGGGCTTTCGGCCATCCACCCGGGCAATGGTGACATCCTCTGGTTGATTGCCGCGCTTTTCTCCGCCAGCCTGTGGCGGAAGATTTTCCCGTTGGGGGTCAAGTTCTGGATGCAGGTTATCCTGATGAGCTGGGGAGGCCAGATACTGCTGTCTATCCAGCGATATCTGGCGACCATCACCCCGCTGATCAGCTACACGATCCAGGCGATCGGTTACGCCTCAATTTGCGCCATCCTCGGAGTGTTGTATTACCTTTTCGCGCGAACGCAAACGCGCATCCAACGCATGTGGGCTGCGCTGTGGATATGGTTTCTGATTACGATGATCATTTCCATCTTTCATGGAGATATCTTCTGACCTTTGGTCAGGCAACCTGTCTTTCGAGAACACTTCGATAGAGCGCCACCAGGCGGGGCGCGATTTTTTCCCATCCGTATTGCTGCGCGTAAGCGGCTGCCTGCCTGCCTAGCTTCAAACGTAGCTCCGGATCACGGATCAGCCACTCCAGACGCTCCCCCAAAGCTTGGGGGTCGCCATCGGGGACGGTGTAGCCGGTGACACCGTCCTGAACGAGGAAGGCCAGCCCGCCGACTTCAGAGGCCACCACCGGCGTGCCGCAGGCCATCGCCTCCAGGGCCACCAGACCAAAGGATTCGTAATGGGATGGCACCACCACCACGTCAGCAGCGGAATAGTAATACGGCAACGAATCCTGGCTGCGCTTGCCCAGAAAAATAACCACATCATCCAATCCCAGCCTGCGGCAGAGATTTTGCAGACGACCCATTTCACTGCTCATCGATTCGGGGTCGACGTCTGGCTCGCCGCCGATAACCGCCAGGTAGGTGGGGCTTTCTGCTTGGTGACCATGCTCGCGCAACCGTGCAACGGCCTGAATCAGTATATCCACTCCTTTAAGCGGTTCGATCCTCCCGACATAAAGCAACATATGCTCCTTGGCAGGTATTCCGATAACTGCTTTGGCTTCATCCTTGTCGATCGGATAGAAGCGGCTGGTGTCCACACCCGGTGAGATGACTGAGATCTTCCGAACGTCTGCGCCGTAAAGGAATTGAAGCTGAGCGTACTCAGCCGGAGTGGCGGCGATGATGGAATCAGCCTCTTGGAGAACGCGCCGCTCACCATCGATGCGGTATTGCCCTTCGCGCTCTTCATCTGTTCGGGCGACTCGATTCTTCATTAATCCCAAAGTGTGGAACATGTGCACGATGGGTGCATTCCAACGCTGGCGCAGTTCGATGGCCGCCAGTCCCGACAACCAGTAATGCGAGTGGATGACGTCATAATGGAGGCCCTTCTCGTCGGCGAAACGGCGCACTCCTGCCACGAACTCGGGCAAGTAACCGGCCAGCTCTTCCTTTGGGCGCGGGCTCTCAGGACCGGCCGGTACGTGAACTACGCGATTGCCGTACCCCAGGTCGTGCAATACGTGGGGAACGTGCTCGTCCTGGGAGCGGGTGAAAACATCCACTCCGATGCCCATGCGCCCCAGCTGTCGGGTAAGGTCGCGCACATACACGTTCATCCCACCCGTATCCTTCCCCCCAAGGGTAGCCAGCGGGCAGGTATGGTACGAAATCATTGCGATGCGCTGCATCTGCACTCCTCAAGACGTCCTTGTCGATTTAGTTCCACTCCGTTATAATTTTCACCACGCCACCGTAGCTCAGCCGGTAGAGCAGACGTTTCGTAAACGCCAGGTCAAGGGTTCGAATCCCTTCGGTGGCTTTTTTATTTGATAGCCAATAGGATGGACATCCTTACCCAATTATAAAGAATGTTTGGAAATTAACCCCCAGTATTTACGCGGTAACCCGATCTTCACCCATCACCAGACAATCCAGAGAACTGGATAAAAATTGTGGTGCTAACCCCATGTTGCAATCATGGGCCGCAGAACGAACAGGATAATTTCCCAGGGTTTTCACGAGGACGATTCAGGTAAATTTATATCTCGCGCAGTCCCTCACGGCTTTCCAGTTCCAGAAATGCTGCCACTACCTGTGGATCAAAGCCGATGCCGGCCTGGGAGCGGATGTATTCGATCGTCTTTGCGTCCGGCCAGGCTTTGCGATACGGCCTATCCGAACGCAGCGCATCCCACACATCCACCACGGCGAAGATCCTTGCCGCCAAGGGTATCTGTTCACCCCGCAGCCCAAACGGGTAACCGCTCCCGTTCCACCTTTCATGGTGGTAGTAAGGAATGTCCAACGCAGGGCGCAGATACGGGATGGGGGAAAGAAGCTGGTAGGCATAGACTGGATGCTTGCGCATGACCTCCCACTCTGCGTCGGTCAAATCGCCTTCTTTGAACAGTATGCTGTCCGGTATGGCCAGCTTGCCGATATCGTGCAGCAGCGCGCCGCGCCGGATATGCACCAATTCGTTCTCCGGCACGCCCATCCTGCGTGCGAGTCGCAGGGTAAGTTCAGTAACCCGTTGGGTGTGGCCTTCTGTTTCCCGGTCGCGCAGCTCGAGGGCATGCGACCAGCCTTCGATGGTCGCCTCGTAAGCCAGCGAGAGCTCGACATTGGAGCGCTGGAGTTTATCCAGCAGCTCGGCGTTGTCGATGGCGACTGCCGCGCTGGCGCCCAAAGATTGTAGGAATTCTAGCCATTCCGAGTCTGCGCTGGTTGGCCGACGATAGAAGAGCTCTAGAACACCTTTCACCAGGCCCTTGGCGATCAGCGGCACGGCCGAGTAAGATACGAACTTCTCAGAAGGATGGAAACGAACCTCCTGGCTGCCATCCTGTAAGGCATGCAGATCGGGCAAATGGATGATCTGCCGCTCCATCGCCGCTCTTCCCGCCTGGCCTTCCCCCAAGCGTTGAAATGCGTGCAGGAAACCCGAGACGAAGAAGCCCCGCCCGGCAGCGTACTCCAGCATCTGATTGTGCGGATTAAACAACAGCACATCCGCAGCGTCCACACCCAGTTGCGCATTTACCTGATCCAGCAGAATATTAAGAGTGACGTGGACATCCAGGCTGGCAGAAACGGCCATATCGATCGCCCGCAGCACGGTTAACCGTTGCAAACGAAGCTGCGTCTGTTCGAAGAGCGCTGAGCGTTGGATGGCGTTGGCGGCGATGTCGGCGATGGCGGTCAACAAATTCTGGTTATGGTGGCTGAAACTGCCGCGTTTGCCGATCCACACCAGCCCGATGGTCTGGCCTTGGGCAATGAGGGGCGCCAGTGCGCTGGCTGGCAGGCCATCCACCAGCTCGGTCCTGGTCAAGTGGGGATCGTGGAAGACATCGTTGCTCACGTAAGGCTGACCGGTCGAAAATACGTATCCGGGCAGGTCGACGCCAAGCGGCAGCCGCATTCCTGTCAAATAATCCCACTCTCCGCGCCCAAGCTCGAAGGCCAGCTCATTATGAAGCGCATCCACCATGGCTAACGCGGCCCCATCGGCGTGCAATAGATCCATTAACTGATCCAGGATCACCGGCAGCATCTCCACCCTATTCGAGGCCTTCCGCAAGGCAGAGGAAACCGACGCAATGGCTTGAAGCTCATATTCGCGCTGCTTGCGCTCGGTGATGTCCTGGCCGACGGACTGGAACTCGATTAACTGGCCATCTGGCCCGTAAATGGGCCGGTCAATCCATTGTTCCCAGCGCAGTTCGCCGTCGGGATACTGCACGCTGACTTCGTAAGGGACGCTCTGACCGCCGCTGGCGACCAGGGCGAGGGCATGCGCTTGCCGGTCCCCGTTTTGCGTCTGGACGGCAAACTTTGAGCCGATCAATTCTTCGCGCGTTTTTCCGACATGGCGGCAATAGGCTTCGTTCACATAGGTGAAAGTGCCATCCGGTTGCCAGCGGCAGATCAGTTCGGTCTGATCCTCCAGAATGCCACGGTAGCGCTCCTCGCTGATGCGCCGCACGTCTTCGGCTTGCTTGCGCTCGATGACCATCGCCACCTGACTGGAAACGAACTCCAGGATGCGCAGCTCCTCTTCACCGTAGCGGACGCCTTCAGCGTAACTCTGTACAGCCAGCACGCCGATCGTCCGCCCGCGGGCGACCAATGGCACACCCATCCAATCGATCGAGGGAGCGCCCATCTCGACAACCTCGCCCTGGCGCACCAGCTCGGCGAACACCTCGGGAGAGGCAAAGAGGGGACGCCCGATCCTCAACACGTACTCGGTGATCCCCCGTCCCGGCTTCTTAGTGGTGGGAGCCTGGTCATAAGCATCCACGAAATAAGGGAAGCTGAGCGTGTCGTTCGCATCGTCGTAAAGGGCGATAAAGAAGTTCTCAGCCGGCATGAGATGGCCTAGAATCTCGTGGATGGAGCGGAACAGCTCTTCCAAGTTTTCCGATGACACGGCAGCCTGAGCGATATGATAAACGGCGGTCTGCACCTGCTCAGCCTTACGCCGCGCGGTGATGTCCTGGCGCGTGCCCCAGGCGCGGAGCAATTGGCCATTTTCGACGATGCCGTAGAGGTTATTCAGATAATAACTCTTGCGCCCATCTTTCTCACGTGTGGTCTCGGCATTAATCAGCGAATACCCGTTGCGGATGAACTCGCGCACGAAATCAACATAGCGCGGTACGGATTTTGGGAATAGGTCGCTCAGATTCAAACCGCCGATCTCGCTGGCATCGTTGAAATCGTACATGCGCGCCATCTGATCATTGCACTCGGTCAAATAGGCGTGTTCATAGATCAACGCGAGCTGTTCTTCCTCTGGGAGGTGAATGGGAACCGGCTGGCGCAGCTCAAAGCGCCAGATGCCATCCGAACTGCGCTGGAGGAAGGCGCGATACCGTTCTTCGCTTTGACGTAACGCCTCAGCCGCTCGCTGATGACCGTTTGCCCAGCGCATCAGCAACAACCAGAAATCCTGCCCTTCCAGGGATAGGCCGCTTAGCGAAATCAGCACGTCGATCGAGGGGCCTTCGCGCTGTGGAATCGTTGTCAGGGCATCATGTACGGGCGTATGATTTCCAATATCGTGCAATAAGGAGTCCAGCTCCGTCCACCCAAGCTCAGTCAGAGTCCTGCCAGCGGATTCATTCCGGGAAAAACCGGTCAGTGCGATGAAATCATCGTTCACAGCCACCAGGCGGACGTCCGCTGGTGAAAGCAGGGCCGCGGCGATCGGTATGCTGCTTAGCAGGCGCACAAATTCCAGGATGGGATTTGCCGCCTGTTCAGCCGGCAAGATGGGAAGCACACTGCATTCATAAGCCAGCGGCTCCCCGTTTGAGTCATGGATGATTTTGCGGGTGTGCTCCACCCACAGGAGTGAGCCGTCTCTGCGCCGCCAGCGCAGACGGAGCGGCTGTCTCCCATCCACGCGATCCATCCAGTCTTTACGAAAATCCTCACGGTCGTCGGGATGAACGATCTGAAAGAGCCACTGTGCATCAGCCGTCCAGATGTGCGGAGGATAACCGGTCAGCATCTCCACATTCGGGCTGATATACTCAATGCCCTGAGGAGGTATCAGGCGATAGCGGTACTCGATTGCCGCCTTTCTATCGGAAACCTGGCCAGCGTTCAGGTCTGGATTCCCAGTACTGGCGGTAGAAATGAACCTTCGTGGTATGGTTTTATCGCTCTCGGATGGCACGCTGAACAACCTCTCAAGGTTTTCTATCGATGAGCTGGTCCAGCACCAGGCGGATGCATTTCGCGAGGCTCAGGCATCTTCCCGCCCTCCAGCCCACTTCAACTTTTGCCATTCCCAAAAACCGGGATTGGTATTTACCCGGCCAATGACGGCGATCAGGATTTCTTCCCCGATACCATCCAGGTTTCAAGTTGCAACCCCCATGCCACACATCCTCGACCCGGGTGGTTGCAGTCTCTCCAATTCCATGAACGGGCATCAAAGCTCCACGAAGTACTGCACCGGCAGCAAATCTGAGAAAAGGGTATCCTATTTATCTAATTCGCCAGTTTTTCGGATTTCGAGCGCTTCTAATTCTCGGCCGTATAAATTCTTAAGGTTATAATGGTGTCATGGCTGAAAGAAAGACACCCTTGGTGATCGGTATCGCCGGTGGGTCAGGCTCGGGCAAGACCACGGTTGCAAATGTCATCTTACAACGGGTGGGCGCCGACAAGATCGCCTATCTTCCCCATGATGCCTACTACCGCGACCTGAGCAATCTCCCCCCCAATCAGCGCATGATGGTCAACTTCGACCACCCCGATTCGCTGGAAACGGATCTACTAATCGAGCACGTGCAGCGCCTCAAACAATGGCAGCCGATCGAATTGCCCGTCTACGACTTCACCACCCATTCGCGCACCAAGAAGACCATCACCATCCAGCCCCAGCGGGTGATCATCGTCGAGGGCATCCTGATCTTCTACGAGCCGCGGTTGCGCGAACTATTCGACGTCAAAATTTTCGTCGACACCGATGCGGATATCCGCTTCATCCGCCGGTTGCAGCGCGACATCGCCGAGCGAGGCCGCACGACCGAAAACGTCATCAAGCAGTACCTGACCACCGTGCGGCCGATGCACCTGGAATTCGTCGAGAACTCCAAGCGTTACGCCGATGTGATCATTCCAGAGGGAGGCCTGAATACCGTCGCCCTGGATATGGTCACCGCCCGCATCGAAGCTCTGCTGCGCCATTCGGACGAATGACCCATGGTGAGCGCGCAACGGCGGACAAACCTGCTGCGGGTTCTGGCGCTCCTGTTTGTCATCGGCGTCACGGTCCTGATTTTAGTGGACCGTGACAGGTTTAAAAATCTGGGTTCAATCGGATACCCGGGCATCTTTTTGCTTTCGATCATCGCCAATGCCACGGTGATCATCCCGGTGCCGGGAGTAGTCTTGACATCCGCTTGGGCTACGGTATTCAACCCATTCTGGGTGGCGATTGCAGCGGGCAGCGGGGCGGCTTTGGGTGAGATGTCCGGCTATCTGGCCGGTTTCTCGGGCCAGGCTGTGGTGGAAAACATACGTTACTACGAGCGCATGAAGGAGTGGATGGCCAAGTACGGCAGCATTACCATCCTCGTCCTGGCGTTTATCCCCAACCCGGCTTTCGACCTGGCAGGCATGACCGCCGGCGTGCTCAAAATGCCCATCTACAAGTTTCTTTTTTTTACCTGGATCGGGAAAATCCTAAAGATGATGGTATTCGCCTATGCGGGGAGTTCCATCATGGGATGGTTTTTCTGATCCACTCCTCATCACAATGCATTCACACAACCGGAGGTTTTCATTGGCAGACAACACTGCAATGGCAGACAACACTGCAATGGATCGTTACCTGGACGCTCACCTCGATGAAAGCATCGCCGAGCTGGCCAGGTTGGTCGCTCAGCCCAGCGTCAGCGCGCAAAAACAGGGCATCGAGGAATGCGCCCGTCTAGTGGTGGAAATGCTGGAAAAACGCGGCTTCCGCGCCACCCTGTATCCGACCGGCGGAGCTCCGGTGGTTTTCGCCGAGCGCCGCGGGCGTGCAAATAAAACCCTGATTTTCTACAACCACTACGACGTCCAGCCAGCCGAGCCGCTGGAATTGTGGGCAACTCCGCCCTTCGAACCAAGCCTGCGGGAAGGCAAGTTGTTCGGCCGCGGCGTAGCAGACGATAAGGGGCACATCGTCAGCCGACTGTTCGCCATCGATGCCCTGCTGGCACAAGAAGGCGAACTGCCCTGCACGATCAAATGGGTCATCGAGGGGGAAGAAGAGACCAGCAGCGTGCACCTCGAGGGGTTCGTTCGCGAACACCGCGAGCTGCTCGCCGCGGATGCCTGCATTTGGGAATCGGGCGGCGTGGATTCCCGCGAGGTGCCAATTCAATCCCTGGGGCTGCGCGGCATCTGCTATGTCGAGCTTAGCGTCGAGACAGCCAATCAGGATGTGCACTCCGGCCTGGGCGGCTCGATTTTCCCCAATGCGGCCTGGCGCCTCGTGTGGGCGCTGAATTCACTCAAGGGACCGGACGAACGCATCCGCATACCCGGATTCTACGACCCGGTGCGCCCTCTCAGCCAGCAGGATAGGGAGCTGATGGCAGCCCTGCCGGACGAGGCCGAGGAATATCGCAACCGCTATGGCATTCGTGAGTTCCTGAATGGTTTGACCGGTGGAACGGAATTGAATATCGCTGAAGTGTTCCAACCGACCTGCACCATCTGCGGGCTGACTTCTGGCTATCAGGGCAAAGGCTCCAAAACCGTCCTGCCCGCCCGCGCAAGCGCCAAAGTGGATTTCCGCCTGGTGCCCGATCAGCGCCCGGAGCAGGTGCTGAAGCAACTGCGTGCCCATTTGGACGCGCAGGGTTTCCCCGATGTCCAGATTGAGTACTTGGGCGGTGAGACGCCAGCCCGTACCGATCCAAACCACCCCTTCATCCGGCTGGTAGTCGAAGCTGCGCGGGAGGTTTACGGCGTACCCATGCAGATGGTGCCATTGAGCGGCGGATCAGGGCCAAACTACATTTTTATCGAAAATCTGGGTTTGCCGATCGCCACCGCCGGGGTGAGCTACCCGGGCGCCCAGGTGCACGCGCCCAACGAGAATGTGCGCCTTGATCTGTACCTGAAAGGTGCGAAGCACATCGCGCGCGTGTTGAAGGAATTTGGCGCTTGAAGGTCAGCCCGTGGAGCATGGGAGCTATTTTCTCGAGCGCAGTGCAGCCAGCAGCCTGTGACCTTGGGCGCGCACCCGCTCCCAGGCTTGCAGAACGGCGTCTAACTCCACGCCGCCTTCAGGCAGCTCTCCATAACGGGCGCGCAGATAGGCATAGGTGATCGTCTGCAGGTCCCTGCTGGCCTCGGGGAACAATTTTTGCGCATCCGGCAGGAACTCGAGCGGGGTAAATGGCGCAGGCCTGGGCTTTCCCAGGCGGGCGCACAGTTCCATCAATTGGGCATAGATCAGGCGCACCCGCATCGCTGTCATCCAGCGTCGCGCGTATCCTGGATTTAGGCGGCGTACGAAGCCGGTCAGCAGGTCGACCGTGCGCTTTCGCAGCCCTTTTCGCGCCTGACGCAGCCATTCGCCCAGGGCAAAAAGGTCTTCCTGTTGGATCTGGCCAGTGCGATGCGTATACCAGCGCCTCCAGACCGTGATCGCCAGCATACCTGCCAGCAGCATTGCCAGGATGCCCCACAAAGCGAATGGCTTGCTTCCCACCGCCACCCGGGTAAAGAACTGAGAAATTTTGGCATCGGGTAAGGAAGGCAATAATTTTCGTAAAGTGTCCAGAAGCTCTGAAATGATACGGAAGGGGTTCAATTGAAGGTTTAGGCGCTGCGAAAGCCAGGGCAAGGCGATCAGCACCAGCAAAATAACGGGCGTGGCGATCAGAATCAAAAGGATTCCCAGCCCCCAGAGCACCAGCAAGGCCAGCCGGCTCAGCAGCGGGGCGATGGTATCCTGCAATAGGAAGGTTGCCAACGCGCCCGCTCCGGCCAGGGCCACGCTGGCCAGCAAGATGGCAACAATCCATTCGCGGCTGAAACGGGCGTGGATCGCTCCCCGCGTGCGGCTCAGCTCAAAGATCCGCGCACAACTCAGTGCCACGAGGATGCACAATATGAAAGCGAACAATGCCCGCAATGCCTGGGCGGAATCCATGAAGAAATACGGCAGGACGCCAAATAAAAAGAACATGCCGCCGCCAAAGCCAAAAGAGGCCATTACGATGTCCGAGCTGATCGCCTGGCGCGCAAGCCGTACGCCGCGTCGCCAGAGCAGCAGGACCACCAGCGCCACCCAAAACTCAGGCGGAATGAGACTGGAACTGGCAAAACCGCGCACCATGCCTTTTATCAGCTCAAACACACCCGGCCAATTGCTCAAATAGATCAACGTACCGACCGAATAGTAAAAGCTGGCCAAAACCAGCACCACAACGAGTCCCTGGCGCAGGCCAGAGCGAAGCTGCCAATAATCGAACAGCCTGATCAGGTAATGGGAAAGCAGGTAGATTCCTCCGAGCACAAGGAAGGCCCTCCCATACGTGACTCCGCCCCCAATCTGTGAGAGGGCACTATACCAAAGAGCGATCCAGCACATATCGGCACACCACAGGCTCAGGAAAGCCGCCTCTCGCCAGACTCTGACGATCGGAATGTGTGCAAACCTTCTGACGATCGCAGCGGACTTCACGCCGTTTCTTCCTTGAAAGGCAAATGGATGATGCGCACACCCGGAATTTCCGGAGGAGGTTCAGGCGCCAGGGAATACAGGGTCATGTGTCTGCGGTAACGCTGCAGACGGCCCAACATCTCAGCCAGTTCGGGGGGCATCACGCCGGTGAGAACGACCACAGACGCGCCGTAGGGCAGATCTGGCATGGCCCGCAGGAGGAACTGATCAAACGGGCCAACGGTGATCGGCGAAGCGCCGGCCAGTAAGGTCAGAATGCGGGCCAATTGCTGAGGAGAGCGGCCGGGCGGCACGCGGAAAGGCTGGTCTGAATGGGCCAGACAGCCATTGGATATCAAACCGACCGAATAATTCTCATCAATGCCGTAAGTGCACAACGTCGCCGCGGTTTTGATGAGCCGTTCGAGCAGCGGCGGATAAATGCCTTCCCAGTAGCGCGCCATGGTGGCGACGTTCAGGCACACCACCATCGTTTGAGCCGAGATAGGCTGGTAAACCTTTGCCTGCAGGCGTCCGGAGCGCAGACTGGCAGGCCAATGGATGCGTCGGAACTCATCCTCAGGCTGATATTCGCGCACACCCATGGGCAGATTGGGGTCCTCCAGGAGTCGTCGGCGCGTGCGCCGGTCGCCAAAGGGATCCTGGGTGTCCAGTTTTAACGCGGAGAGGGGCAGCAGCTCGGGAAATACCGTCAGGTATTCCTCATTCTGCAGCTCGCGCGTCTCGGTATACAGTCCGAACAGGTCGCCGGATTGGAGGGTGGTTGGTCCGACTGCATAGAGGCCGCGTTGCCGGAAGCGCAACCGGTAACTGCGGCTGGAACGCTCGAACCAGCGTAGGCTGAAAACATTGACCAGATACCCTTGATTGGGGATGTGGGAGGGGGCCAGCGCATCCTCATCGGTAGGCCCGACTGCTTTTGGCCAATTGTCTGAGGCGCGCAGCCATGAAACCGGCAGCGGCTTGCGGTTTTCAACCTCGATGCGCACATCGCTTTCCTCGCCGGGGAAACAGCGTTGGTAGTGCCAGCGCCGCCGGTAGACGATCTCGTCCAGGGCGTGGCGGTACCACCAGTAGGATGCCGCCATCACCGTTCCAATGGTCAAGGAGAGCGCCAGGAGCAGTCTGGATTGGATCAGGGCCCCCAGAAAAAAAGTGAAGACCAACGCGGGGACCCACCTGCGGGGGGACATCACGACTCCACGGGCACCGGCACAGTGGCGACGATGTCGGCTATCATCTGCTCGGACGTCCGCCCGCGCAGTTGCGCCTTCGAAGAGACGATCAGACGGTGGCACAACACGGGCGGCGCCAGCCGCTTGACGTCATCTGGCAAAATATAATCCCGGTTATGAATGGCCGCCCAGGCTTGGGACGCCTGATAGAGGTTCAGTGTGGCCCGCGGACTGGCGCCTAACTCGATTTCCGCATTTTGGCGTGTGGCCCGCGCCACGCGTACGATGTAATCGCGCACCGATTCCTCCACCCGCACCCGCCTCCGCTCCGCCTGCAATGCCAGGATCTCTTCTGCGCTGGTGACCGGCTGAAGATCTGCCAGCGGATCGGACAGGCGAAAACGCTCCAGGATGGCGTTCTCCTCTTCCTGGCTGGGATATCCAATGGCTATGCGAAGAAGAAAACGGTCGATCTGCGCCTCCGGCAGCGGAAATGTGCCTTCTAACTCGACCGGATTTTGCGTCGCCAGCACCAGAAATGGCCGGGGCAGCGGCCGCGTCACTCCGTCCGAGGTGACCTGCCGTTCCTGCATGGCCTCTAGCAGCGCCGACTGGGTCCGCGGTGTGGCCCGGTTGATTTCATCCGCCAGCACCACCTGGCTCATGATTGGTCCGGGACGAAACTCGAACTCCTGCGTCTTCTGGTTGAACCAGCTCAATCCGGTCACATCCGATGGAAGCAGATCGGGCGTGAACTGGATGCGCCGGAAGGAACAGCCCAACGAAACGGCCAGAGCGCGCGCCAGGGTGGTCTTGCCAATACCAGGCACATCTTCAAGGAGCACGTGCCCTTCGCACAGCACCGCCACCAGAGCCAGGTTGATGACGTCGTCCTTGCCGACGATCACCTTCTGAATGTTCTCACGGATGCGTTGCGCAACAGTCGCAATCAACTGCGCCTCATAATTCCGGCCGCCTGGTTCACCGTAATCGCAGAATCTGGCCGGGATAGATTACGTAAGGATAACCGATCCCGTTCAGCTCAGCCAGGGACTGCCAGCTCGTTCCAAAGCGCCGCGCGAGGCTGGCCAGCCAGTCTCCAGGCTGAACGGTGTAGACGTCAGCAGGCGGAGCTGGTGTGGGGGAGACCACGGGCGAAGCCTTCACCGCCGGTTCTGTATTTGATGCGGCAACATTCAAAACCTGGCCTGGGTAAATGACGTAAGGATAGGCAATGCCGTTCAATCTGGCCAGCTCTTGCCAATCTAGATTACTTCAAGGAGCACGTGCCCTTCGCACAGCACCGCCACCAGAGCCAGGTTGATGACGTCGTCCTTGCCGACGATCACCTTCTGAATGTTCTCACGGATGCGTTGCGCAACAGTCGCAATCAATTGCGCCTCACAATTCCGGCCGCCTGGTTCACCGTAATCGCAGAATCTGGCCGGGATAGATCACGTAAGGATAACCGATCCCGTTCAGCTCAGCCAGGGACTGCCAGCTCGTTCCAAAGCGCCGCGCGAGGCTGGCCAGCCAGTCTCCAGGCTGAACGGTGTAGACGTCAGCAGGGGGAGCTGGTGTGGAGGAGACCACGGGCGAAGCCTTCACCGCCGGTTCTGTATTTGATGCGGCAACATTCAAAACCTGGCCGGGGTAAATGACGTAAGGATAGGCAATGCCGTTCAATCTGGCCAACTCCTGCCAATCTAGATTGTAGCGGAAAGCCACGCCAGCCAGCCAATCCCCCGGCTGCACGGTGTACGTGCTCACCGATGGGCGTTGCTTTTCGGGCGGATTGCCCTCGTAAACGATGGCACGGTTGCCCAGCACCGACCAGGAGTCCATGAAACTGGCGATTGGATACGACTGAAGCGCTCCATTGGATGCATCGATGACCTTCACCTGACTTTCTGTGTAGCCTACCGCGAGCATAGTGTGCTCGAAAGGCGCCACCGTTGTCGTTATCCCATCCGCTGCATGATATGTGACAGCCTTGCCAGACCACATACTGCCGATGATCCATACAATGACCGGCTTGCCAGCCGCAATCTCGGCGCGCAGGTCATCCCAGCTCATGCCCCTACGTTCGGCGGCAGGCAAGCCGTAAGATTGCAATACCGCCGCCACTGGAGGGGGATGAACACCATAGGATTTCGGTGGGATATTCCCCCAAACGCCATTTGGGTCACCCACGAACCCCGTCTCTGGATCATCGGTGCGCTGGAGACGTGAGAACACGTCGTCTTCACTCAGGGGCACACCCAGCGCAGCGGCCCAATCGGCGGCCGATCGGGATTCGCAGGTCAGATTGAACGCCTGGGCATGCCCTACCACTGAAGGTACATCCGCCGAAGGCGGCAGTTCTTCGGCAAACGCCGCGCCCTGGGGCGCTGCCGCCAACACGAAGACCAGCCCTGCTAATAATCGCCCCGCTACCGATATCATCCTCCCAATACTCATAAGCTTATTGTAATTTATTCCCGATGGAAGGCAAGTTATAATTTCTGCGATGGAAAAGCTGATCCAGGACACTTACCGACTGCTAGGTTTGCGCCTGAACCCCCGCCAGACGGCTGCACTGGAGCGCTACGAGCAGGAGTTAATCGACTGGAGTCAGCGCATCAATCTGACAACTATTCGCGATCCGGAGGGCATCCGCACCAAACACTTTCTGGATTCACTCACCTGCCTGCTCGCTTTGCGCGAGTCGCCGCCCAGCCGCCTGGTGGACGTCGGCAGCGGAGCAGGTTTTCCCGGCATCCCGCTTAAAATCGTCTGCCCATCTATGAAGGTCACCCTGGTGGAATCGGTGGGCAAAAAGGTCGAATTTTGCCGCCACGTGGTGCGAATCCTTGGCCTGGAAGGAATTGAGGTAATCCATGCGCGCGCCGAAGACGTGGGCCGTATGGCAAATCATCGCGAAGCATACGATTGGGCGGTGGCGCGCGCGGTGGCCTCTCTGCCGGTGCTGGTGGAGTATCTGCTGCCCCTCGTACGATTAGGCGGGCATGCTCTGGCGTTGAAAGGCGCCTCCGGCCCGGCTGAGGCACAGGAGGCCGAAAGCGCCATACAGATCCTTGGAGGGCGGCTGCGCCGGCTCATGCCGATTTCGCTCCCCGGTATAGCCGAAGAACGCTATTTGGTGGTGATCGACAAGGTCGCCGCCACACCCGCAATGTATCCCCGCAAAGCGGGCATTCCGGTAAAAAGGCCGCTCAGGTAAGAGGATTCGCTTCCGTCGTTTGCACCACGGCTCCAGCTTGGAGCCGCCAGACGGTGGCATTTTGCACGAAACTGGGGGTAAACAAGTGCAAATCCGTGGTGGTAAGCACGGCCTGCTCGCCGTTTGACAGGCCATCCAACAGATTACTCCTCCGCTGCGCATCCAGTTCTGCCAGGATTTCATCCAGCAGCAGCACCGGCCAGTGGCCGGTTCTCTCCTTCATCCAGTTCACTTCGGCCAGCTTGAGGGCCAAAAGCGCAGTACGCATCTGGCCGCGTGAGCCGTAATCGCCCAAGTCGATGCCGTTGACCAGCATGCGCAGCTCGTCGCGGTGCGGGCCGATGGTCGTCTGGCCGCGGGCGATCTCCTCATGACGAAGGGCCTTGAGACGCTTGGCGAAGCCTTCGCGGATTTCTTCGTAATCCCGTCCGCTGCGGTCGACCGGCGCATTGATAGGCAGGGCGTACTGCCCCGATGGGGATGGCAGCGGGTCATAGGAAGGCTGGTAAACCAGGCGCAGAATCTCGTCAGAACGGGTCAACCGCTGGTGGATGCGGGCGGCTTGCGTCTCCAGTTCCTGCACGGCATGAACGCGCGCAAGGATGATCTGAGCGCCCCGCTGGCTCAAAACGCTGTCCCAGAAATCCAGTTGATCCACATCACCGCCGCGCTCGGCAAGCTGCTTAAGCAGGGCGTTGCGCTGCGTGAGCGCCTGAGAATATTCGGACAGGGCCTGAGCGTAGCCCGGGACAACCTGCGAGAGAGCCAGATTAAGATAACGCCTGCGCTCCTCGGGTCCGCCCTCCAAGATACGGGCCATCTGCGGCAGGAAAATCACGGCGTTGAAATGGCCGATGGCTTCTCCCAGGCTGCGTTTGACACCGTCAAGCAGCACTTCCTTGCGCAGGCGCGAGAGGCCGTTGCCAACCGCCGTTTCCAGAATCAGGCGTGCTTCAAGGTGATGGCTGGTTGAACCACGCTGGTACTCTGCCACCAGGCGCGCCACCGCCAACGGCTCCTGAGCGGCAACGAAATTGATTAACTGGCGGTCGCTGTGCGCATGAAAAGATGTGAATGTGGCTAAATAATAGATGGCCTCCAGCAAGCTGGTCTTGCCCTGGGCGTTCTCCCCGACCAACAACAGCACCCGCCGGGGCACGTCCATGTCCAGGCGGGCAAAAGCGCGGAAATTCGTCAGGGATAAATGGGTCAGGTGCATGCCATGAGATCAGTCCGCCGGGATGGAGACTTCGTCCTCCTCAGGCTTCCAGACCTTCGTTGCGCGGTCGGTGAAGAGCACACCGTTGAGGTGGTCGATCTCGTGCTGAAAGATGCGCGCCAGCCATCCACTGGCTTTGATTCTGGCTGGCTTACCGTGCCGGTTCAGGCCTTTCACCACGATACTGGTGGAGCGTTCAACCTCGCCTACCAATCCTGGAATGGACAGACAGCCTTCTACGCCCATTTCAGTCTCTTGTGAAAGGGAGACAATTTCAGGGTTGATCAACACATACAGCCTTTTGGGCGCCGTCTCATCCTCATCGTCCCCATATTCGACCACGATCACCCGCTGGGAAACGCCCACCTGCGGCGCAGCCAGACCCACGCCCGGCGCTGCTCGCATGGTTTCCACCATATCATCAATGAGCGCCTGCAAATCCCGGTCGAACACAGTTACCTTGTGGGCTTTGCGCCTTAATACCGGATCAGGTAAAGTAACAATCACTCTTTGTGCCATGACTTGAATCCAACAATCTCGCCAATTACCAGACAGATATTTTTATCATTTTACCCTGAATTTTCAATGGAATCAGGGGGTTTTTGCTGCCGACGCATTTCCTCGACGGTGCGATGGTAAGTGGCGATCCATTCGGAGACGCGCTCACGCTCTGCGGCTGCGTCCTGCTCCTTCTTGCGCTCGATGTGCTCGAGCATACGCCGGAAGATATCCTGCTGCACCTGGGAGGGATTGTACACGTTATCAAAGGTCAGCTCAGCCGTGCCCACGCGGATGCGCACCGTGCCGTAATTGAGCAGCAGACCGATAATATTCGCCCGCGAGTATTCGATGGACAGGATACTTTCGAGCGGCGCGGAGCGCTTCTCCTCCCGGCCGAGCGGCTTTCGATAGATGTCCACGACCTGATCCGGGGTTAACTGGTAAATGTCATTTCGCCAGTCAACGTACTGGTAAAGATACCACAGTAAAACGAAGAACATAAAGATGCCGTCTACCAGCAACGTAGCCTGGACCGAAAAGAGCGCCAGATAGCCGAGCAAGCGCAGGACGCCCACGGCAATACCCACCAGCAACCAAAAGGCGGGCTGCCAGGTCTTGGTGATCAGCACGAACCAGTGCTTACGGTACGTCACCACGCCGCCCTCTTCGAAGCGCATGCGGTAGAAATTGGCAAATAGACGCTGGAAGAAGCCAGGCGCCACCGTCGTCTGCGCTGGTTTGACCTGTGACTGAGGGGTCGGGAGGATATCCGCCTGCGGTGTCTCCAGACCAAGCCGCTGGCGGATGGCCTGATTGATCTTCTGGCTTTCGGCTTCCTTGGAGGAGATCCGCGCACGGAACCAGTGCTCCTCGATAATCGGAGCGACCAGGTTGGGATGGTTCACATGGTGGAAAATGATCGGTCCGGTGTAAGTGCGCATGACTACATCGCCGTAGTCGAAAATGCGGCCTAGTTGGTCGGTGTTCACGCTCACGGAGAGCAGGGTCGATAGGGGAGCTTCATCACGGCTGTCGTAGATGCCGACGATCTTCTCCAGCCAGACCACGCGCTGGCTGGTCACCAGGTAGTAATCATTGCTCCAATCCAGGAGACTCCAACCAGCCCATAGCAAAGCCGCCAGCCCCAACCCTGCCACACCAACAGCCGTCCATAAGCCCATGCGACTGACCATTACGATCACAAAGAGCGTCATTGCAGCGAGGAGCAGCAGCAGCGGGAGGATCAAGTTTCGCATCAGAAAAAACGGATGCTTGCGGGCCATAAAATAAACGATTTCGTCGGGATTCAGCCATGGCATGGATACCCGCTGGGCCAAATGCCGGCTTGTAATGGCCACTTCCAGACTCAACCGCAGGCCCGGCATCTTCTTCAACAGCTCAATCATCCGCTCCTTCGGCAGGCGCAGCAAAACGGTATTTTCCTCAGCAGATACGGAAACATTCCGGCGCTGGTTTTTAAGCAGCGCCTCCATGCCAAAGTAATCCCCCTCGACCCACGAGGCAAGCTGACGCACTTCTTTGCCAAATATCTGTGTAACCCGCACGCGTCCAGAAAAGACGATGTACAGACTGGTGGCCGGATCGCCTTGATGGAAGAGCACCTCGCCTTTCGGCAATTCTACCGGCTGAAGCAAAGCGGCAATCTTTTCCACCTCTTCGGCACCAAGCTTGCGGAAAAGATGCATGGTTTTTATGTGCTCGCTGATCTCGTCCTGGGTATACGCCATGGATATAGTATATCCCATCCCCAGTAGAACATTCCACACCTGGGGCTAACCGCCGCCCGACGTCTCGGTGATTACCGGTCTGTATCCTCGCCCAGATAATCCTCCCTCCAGATTTTTCCACTGATCGCCTCGTACGCCGCCCCATATGCAGCCAAACCTTCGCCATACGCTGCATCCTGCAGAGCCATACGCGCGTTAGCGTCAATTGGGTCGGGTTCATATTGTGCCAGCATTGGGCGCAGATCGGCGTAGTGGTCGCGGATGATACAAGGAGCCAGCCAGTTTCCGCGCCTGCCATTCCCGCGTTGATAATTATCCTGCCAGCGTCGGATACTGGCGAAGAAAGGTTCGCGCCAGATATCATTCAAATCCTGACCGCGTGCGTATACATCGTGGATGTTGACCGGTGAAAAGGGCAAAAAAACGCACGGCGTCACAGCGCCGTTCCAGTCTACGTAGAAATAGCCGCCCCCTTTATACTGCCCTGCGGAGATACAGCCATATGAGGCCGTACCGTGGTTCCAAAAGTCGGCCAGGAAGATGTCCCGTTCCCGGATCAATTCCCATGAACGGCGCCACATCCATAATCTTTGTTGGGGCGTGGGCATCAGATCGAGGGTGAAAGAGCGCCCAATTGGCATGTAATGGAAAATCCAGCCATAAAGGGCGCCTTGCTTTTCGAAATAGAAGTCAATCACCTCATCCGAGAGGATCTCTTCCACATTTTGTCGCGTTGCCGTCAGCGAGATACCAAAAGGGACGCCTGCTCGCCGCAGGTGCGCCATCGCTTCCAGGATGCGATCGTACACACCCTCACCGCGGCGCGCCTCGGTGCTGCTGCGCAACCCTTCTACCGAGATGGCCGGCGTGAGGTTGGCGATCTCCGCCAACCTCCTGGCCATCCGCTCATCGATCAACGTCCCATTGGTGTACATCAGAAAGAAGCAGTCCTTGTGCTTTTCGACCATATCGAGCAAGGTTTTCCCTTGCGATCGATAAGCCATCGGTTCGCCGCCGCTGATGACAAAGAAACGCGCACCCCATAACCTCTTGGCCTCGCTGATGATACGATCGAAAACCGGCCATTCCAGCTTCTCGGAGGCTTTGCCTGCATCCGCATAGCAGCCTGCACAATGCAGATTGCAGGCCTTTCCCGGGCTGATGACCAGAAACGAGGGCGGAAAGACTCCAAAGCGCGCTCGAAATTGATTGGCGGCTTCGCGATCTCCTTGTTCGACTAATATTCCACGCACAAGGTTCTCGATCAGCCTGTGCACCACCTCTGGCGATAAATATCCATTTACAAGCCCCCTTTCGATGCTGTGAACCAGAGCCATTGCCATGCGCGAACGATCCTGGTTGACGCGCGCGGGATATTCGCCCCTCATGCAGGCACGCCTGGCGTCCTCGGCAATCCAGCGGTCAATCGCCTCGACCGCTGCATGACGAACAGGTGTAATGCGAGCGATCTGCAGGCCTGCATGCGCGGCCACCGACAGGAACACATTCAACAAGGTCTTTTCAATCCGTGTGAGCGCCATAATAGGACTCCTGAAAGTTATTAGTTGTTCAATATCAGGCTCGGATCACCGAACGTCCTATCGACATGCGATGATGGGCATTGCTTATAGGCTTTGTGTGCAAAGGATAAGATGCAGAAGCAACGCCCTTGCACCGAAGCAGACGTTTTTCAACTTTGCGCCAGGTCGCGGATTAGAGGGGTGGAGGTCGCTTCAGTAAACCGTAAGTATCCAGGGCCCGATCGGTATGGGCTTCTACCATCGTTTGAGTGATACCGCTAAAATGACGATACACGCCGGTATAAACTTCTTGATCATCAAGCGGTGGGATAAAAGAAAGGCAGGCCATACTCATGTGTATGGTATCTGCCGCTTGTTTGGAAACCCTTGCTGACATCACGGCGCCTCCTTTCTAGCCGAAGGCTTTCCGTAATTTGCTTGCTCGATTAATTATAAGCATAGGCCAAGCGATCAGCTTGTCAAGGGGAGAAAATTATTTCGCCTCCGCCCTGGAAAAGCCCCATTGGTTTTCCCCTGAATGCCTTACATTCTTATTCAGGCTTGAAGAATCGAAACACTTCGGGAAGGAAAGCCATTGGCTCCGGCGGAGGAGCACGGCTTACCCGATGGCTCAGGCCTACGCCAACACCTGGTTGCTGGCCAGAGCCATGATCCGTTCCTGGGTAGCTTCGCTGCGATTCAAGATGCCCGTCACCCGCCCTTCGCACATGACCAAGATACGGTCGCTCATCATCAAGATTTCGGGTAATTCGGAGGATATCATAATGATCCCGATGCCTTGGCGGGCCAGATCGGACATGATCGCATAGACCTCGGCCTTTGCTCCCACATCGATACCCCGGGTAGGCTCATCCAGGATCAATACCTTCGGATTGGACGCCAGCCACTTGGCGAGGACAACTTTTTGCTGGTTTCCGCCTGAAAGATTCATCACGCGCTGACTCAGGCTGGGCGTGCGTATGTTCAGCTTATCCACATACCCTTGCACCATGGTCTGCATGAAACCACGACGTACGAAAAAATTACGCGCTAGATGATCTAAATTAGGCAGGGCGACGTTGACCATCACCGATTGGCGCAGGATCAAACCATGCTGCTGGCGGTTTTCTGGCACCAACGCCAAGCCGGCTTTCAAGGCATCGCCTGGTGAGGTGATTTCAACCGGTTTGCCGTCGATCAGGATTTCACCCGAGTCAATCGGATCGGCGCCGAAGATGGCGCGGGCGGTCTCGCTCCGGCCTGCGCCGACTAACCCGGCGAAACCGAGGATCTCGCCGCGTTTTAGCGAGAAGCTCACGTCGTGGATCTTCCCCTTACGCGTAAGCCCTCGCACTTCCAGCACGGTATCACCTGTCGTCTGCGCTGTCTGTCGCACCATACTGCGATCGAGGATGCGACCTACCATCATCGCAATCACCGCATCGGGGGTAGCTTCTTCAATGGTCAACGAGCCAACCACCTTACCATCACGGAGGACAGTGATCCGGTCAGCAATCTGAAATACCTCTTCCAGACGATGAGTGATGAAGATGACTGCCAGGCCTCGCTTTTTAAGATTACGGATGATATCGAATAACGTCTTAACTTCATCTTCCCCAAGAGCGGAGGTTGGCTCATCCATGATAATCACCTGGGCTTCCTCCGCTAAGGCTTTAGCAATTTCCACCATTTGTTGTTCGGCGACCGAAAGGTTGCGTACAAGTGTATCGGGTGAGAAATGAGCGCCCACTTGTTGCAATAGTTTCTCTGTTTCTCGGCGCATGAATGCACGATCCACGATGCCAAACCACCCGGCGACATCCTTGCGCACGATTTCTCGCCCAAGAAAAATATTGGCCGCTACAGTCTGGTTGGGTGTTAAATTGAACTCCTGATAAATGATGGCGATGCCCAGTTTCTTGGCATCGTTTGGATCGACCGGCTGGACGATCTTCCCACCCAGAAATATCTGACCCTCGTCCGCGCGATAGACGCCGGAGAGAATCTTCATCAATGTGGATTTTCCAGCTCCATTCTCACCCAATAGCGCAGTAACCTGGCCGCCATCCGCCCAGAAATCGACCTTATCCAAAGCTTTCACGCCTGGGAAACTCTTCGAAATACCGTGCACTTCGAGCAGTGGATGATGGGTGGTCGCCTGATCCAATGCACGCCTCCTCTAAAACATTCTGGTAGTGCGGGGGTGGGTTGGGAAGAAACCCACCCCCGTTGGAAAGACAGAAACCGATTCTTATTGTGGTGGAGTCCAGCCCTGGGTGTTCCACTCGTGCGGGATACCCTTCTTATCGAGAGTGGCTTCGTAGTCCTTCAGTGTCTTCGCCGTTACCACATCCACGCCCGTATCGATGACACCATTGACCACGCCCATCTCGGAGAAGGCCTTATCCTTGCCTTCTGTGATGATCTTGTAGATCAGCTCCACCGATTTGTAGCCCATGTCATACTCGCGCTGGGCTACCGTGGCGTCGATCACCCCTTCCTTGATCCCATTGATGATGTCCGTCGTGGCATCGAAGCACACCAGCTTGATCACCCCTACCTTCTTCGCCTCTTTGATCGCTGTGGCCCATGCCGGACCGTTGTAGGCGTACACCCCAAACGCCCCCGCCAGATCAGGGTTCGACGAGATCGCCGAGTTCGCCAGCGACAGCGCCGTGGCCGAGTCCTCCTTGTCATTCAACGGCTCCAGCGTCGTGATCTTGGTCCCCTTGATCGCCTCAAGGAACCCATCCGTCCGCTGCAGCGCGTTCAACGCCGTGTCGGAACCGCGCCCAATCGCAACCTTGCCTCCATTCGGCAGCAGCTCCTTCATCTTCTCCCCGGCTATCTTCCCCGCCGAGAAGTTGTCCGTCCCAATGTACACCAGCGACACCGACCCCTGCACCGGCGGCGTGTCCAGCGTCGTCACGATGATCCCCGCATCCGCCGCTTTCTTCATCACCGGCTCCAGCGCGTTCGGGTCCGACGGCGCAATCGCGATCCCCGTCACCCCCTGCGCTATGTACGTCTCCATCGTCTGTATCTGCGCCGCTACGTCCTCCTTGGGCGGTACGAAGAAGATCACCTGGTCATCTTTCAGCCCCAATGCCTTCCCCGCTGCCCTCACCCCCAACTCTACGTTCGACCAGTACGGGTGCACCGATTTCCCAATCACCACAATCTTGATCTTGGAAACGTCCACAGCTCCGGGTACAGCGCCAGAAGGTGGAGTCCAGCCCTGGGTGTTCCACTCGTGCGGGATACCCTTCTTATCGAGAGTGGCTTCGTAGTCCTTCAGTGTCGCCGCCGTTACCACATCTACGCCTGTGTCGATGACACCATTGACCACGCCCATCTCGGAGAAGGCCTTATCCTTGCCCTCTGTGGCGATCTTGTAGATCAGCTCCACTGATTTGTAGCCCATGTCATACTCGCGCTGGGCTACCGTGGCGTCGATCACCCCTTCCTTGATCCCATTGATGATGTCCGTCGTGGCATCGAAGCACACCAGCTTGATCACCCCTACCTTCTTCGCCTCTTTGATCGCTGTGGCCCATGCCGGACCGTTGTAGGCGTACACCCCAAACGCCCCCGCCAGATCAGGGTTCGACGAGATCGCCGAGTTCGCCAGCGACAGCGCCGTGGCCGAGTCCTCCTTGTCATTCAACGGCTCCAGCGTCGTGATCTTGGTCCCCTTGATCGCCTCAAGGAACCCATCCGTCCGCTGCAGCGCGTTCAACGCCGTGTCGGAACCGCGCCCAATCGCAACCTTGCCTCCATTCGGCAGCAGCTCCTTCATCTTCTCCCCGGCTATCTTCCCCGCCGAGAAGTTGTCCGTCCCAATGTACACCAGCGACACCGACCCCTGCACCGGCGGCGTGTCCAGCGTCGTCACGATGATCCCCGCATCCGCCGCTTTCTTCATCACCGGCTCCAGCGCGTTCGGGTCCGACGGCGCAATCGCGATCCCCGTCACCCCCTGCGCTATGTACGTCTCCATCGTCTGTATCTGCGCCGCTACGTCCTCCTTGGGCGGTACGAAGAAGATCACCTGGTCATCTTTCAGCCCCAATGCCTTCCCCGCTGCCCTCACCCCCAACTCTACGTTCGACCAGTACGGGTGCACCGATTTCCCAATCACCACAATCTTGATCGGTTTCTCACCCGCGGCAGGCGGTTGGGTCGCCCCACCGGTAGGCGTGGCGGCTGGCTGACAGGCGGTTAAGGCCAGGGAAACCGCCACCAGGATGCCAAGCAAAACCATCACACTGCGTTTCATTTGGACACTCCTTTCTCCTCAAACGATCTAAATCTCGGGTATTGCACTGCTTTGGCTGATTGGAATTACATATTCTCGTGTCTCGGGCACCTCCTTGTGGTAAACAGGATAACGGATATGCTTCAAAACGCCGCCCCGTAAAGCCAGTTATCTACGGACACGGCGTAGGGTGTCGTATACGACCGCCACTACCAAAACAATGCCAAGGATAACGTCTTGCAGGTAAGAGGATACATTCAACAAAACCATCCCGTTTTGCATTACGCCAACGATCGCCGCTCCCAGGATGGCACCCAGGATGGTGCCTTCACCGCCCTGAAAGCTGGTCCCGCCGATGATTGCACCTGCAATGGCCCATAACTCATAGGCAGATCCAACAGTGGGTGTGCCCTGGCCGAGGCGCGAAGCCAGCAAAATGCCGGTCAGGGCGGCAAAAAAGCCGCTGGTGGCATAGCAGAACAGACGCACACGATCCACATTCACTCCGGAGAGACGGGCAGCTTCAATATTGCCACCGACCGCATATATTCGATAACCCAGCGGAGTGAGGGTCAGGATAACCGAATAGATACCGGCCGCGACTAAAAGAATTAAGAAGGATACGGGTATAGAAAGGATCGTCCCCTGGCCGAGGAATAGAAAGGACGATTCTGACGGGTAAACGATCGGGTAACCGCGTGTGATAAAGCTGGCCAAGCCGCGCGCGATCAGCCAGGTGCCAAGAGTGATGATGAACGCCGGTATGCGCAGCTTGGTGACAAACAATCCATGCCACAATCCGATCAAGGTTCCGATGACCAGCACAATCAAGATTGCCGGCAGCATGCCGATGGTCGGCAGACCGGCGACCCCCTTGAGCATCAGCGTGGCCACGATCACACCGGTGAGGGCGGTCAATGAGCCCACGCTCAGGTCGATGCCGTTGGTAATGATGATCAGCACTTCGCCGATCCCCAGCATGCCGAAGGTGGCAATGAAACGCATGATCACCGCCAGGTTGGCTGGCTTTACGAAGGTTTCGGGGCGCTGCCAGTAGAAGAACGCGCCCAACAAGAGCAGGGCGAACAGGACATTCAGCTCGCGAAATTGCCCTAACGAAAACCGGCGTACTTTTTTGGCTGGAAGGGCATTGGTCATAGGCACTCTCCACTCAGGCAAGAATTGGCTCACGCAAAATCTCATCCAGAACCAGGGCAATCGTGCCCATTACACATGCATCCGTTCCATGGGCGGATCCCGTGAAGCTCAAGCCCTGGCAGGCTGGTTTTAATGCATTTTGACAAACCGCGTTCTGCATGGCTGGCAGCAGATAGGAGCTGGCTAAATTCAACGCCCCGCCCAGAACGATCATCTGGGGATTAAATATATTTACAAGGTTGGCCACTCCAATCCCCAGGTTTACAGCCACCTCGTCTAACGCGGCCAGAGCGACCGTATCCCCCGCTTGCGCTGCCTCGATCACTGTCTCGAAAGTGATCGCTTTCAAATTGCCATTCACCATCTGAGAGATTTGGGAAACTGCGCCTGTCTCGAGGGTTTTTCGTACACGGCGGACGATAGCACGGGGGCCGACCAGTGTTTCCCAACAGCCGCGTTTACCGCAACCACACAGGTCGCCATCCGGCTGGATGGTCATATGGCCCACCTCGCCGCCATAACCATTGCTGCCCCGAAAGAGTCGGCCGCCTATCAGGATTCCTCCGCCGAGGCCTATGCCGGCGGAAAGGTAGATGAAATTGTCCACTCCGCGCGCGGCTCCAAAATAATACTCGCCTAATGCGGCTGCATTGGCCTCATTCTCGACGAATACCGGCAGGCCAAAACGATCGCTCCACAATGAGCGCAGCGGTATGTCATACCAACGAAGGTTGGGAGCAAAAACCAGCTTCCCTTCGTTGATGTCCACCAGACCCGGGACGCCTATGCCGATCCCCAATGGATTAAGCCTTTCCCGGCGACCGAAATCCAGCGCCTGGCTAGTGAGTTCGGCAGCCATCTGCAGGATTGCATCACAACCCAGCTGAGGATCGACGCTCACCCTTCTACGCCACAAGCCATTGGCGACAAAATCGGTCACCAGGATGGAAAGGAAATCCACACCAATTTCCACACCCACAGCGAAACCGCCGCGGGGATTGAGGGTCAGCAACATCCCTGGCCGGCCAATCTTGGCATCTTCGAGGTTGGTCTCTTGGACGAAGCCGTCATTGATCAGCTCACTTACGATGCTGGAGATCGTGGAGCGGTTCAATCCGGTCCGCGCAGACAGCTCGGCCCTAGAGATCGGGGCGCGTAGGCGTAGTGCGTCCAGGACTAAGGAAGTATTGACCTTGCGAACAAGGGCTTGATCTGCAGTTGTCGGTTTTACCATATCAATAAAGGGGACTAATTTGTTTGTTGTGCCACCAAACTAATTATAAGAAAATCCAATTAATTAATCAAGTACTTTTCCCTTCATAATCCGGGCTATTTCGAAGTCGAGTAGACAATTACAGGCCGTCATCACGACGAAGTCGATATGCTAAATTCTACAAATTCTTATCAAAATCACAGCCAAGATTACAAAAACTTCAGTTGACACAAACCCATTGTTTAAGCTAAATTCGTTTTGTTCGTTTCCGACTTACCCTATCAAAATGATTATTTTCGTGGGGATTCCTGTTGAGGCTGTACGAAGTCGGAGGCGGTGAATATACTCCATAACCATGCCAGTGGGCCATGCCGATGCTTTCCTGCCTGAGCGTTTCGCATCACCTCAACCCTCTCGATGTCCGCGAACGGCTGAGCTTCTATCCCGATGAAGTTGCCACGGTATTGGAGCAATTTACTGCCCGATCCTTCCCCTACCTGAACGCCGTCCGCGAACTGGCCATCCTATCAACCTGCAACCGCACCGAGTTGTACGCCAGCACGGACGCGGACGTCTCCACCACAGATGATCGCGCCGGTCTGTATGAAGCGCTGATGCGCATGCTGGCTGAAACGCGCTCACTTGACTGGTCGGAGCTACAGAACAGTGTGGAGTTTTTCTATGGCGAAGGTGCCAGCCTCCACCTCCATCGGGTGGCGGCTGGTCTCGAATCCGTGATCGTGGGTGAACCGCAGATCCTCGGCCAGGTCTCCCAGGCATACGAAATCGCCGTAAAGAAGAAAGCTGCCGGAGCAGTGCTGGCTAACTTATTTCGTTCGGCCGTCCACGCTGGTAAACGTGCGCGCAGCGAGACGGAGATCGGTCGCCGCACAGCCAGTTTCGGCTCGATAGCTGTGCGCTTCGCTGAGCAGGCCTGCGGATCGTTGGCCGGGCGTTCGGTGCTCGTTATAGGTGCGGGAGAGATGGCGCGGCTCGTGATTGCGGCGCTGCATGCGCGCGGCGTCCGGCTTGTTACGATCGCCAATCGCACATCCTCCCATTCCAGGCAACTGGCCGAGAAATACGACTACACCAGCGCAGCGCTGAACCAACTGCCGGATTTATTGGCCCGGGCCGAGGTTGTTTTTTCAGCCGCGAACGCCAACCGCTATTTAATCGGCGCAAGCGAGCTTTTGTCCGCATGGCAGAGCCGCAATGGACACAACCGCGTCATCGTCGACGCCGGCGTGCCGCGCAATGTGGATCCCGCTGTGCACAATCTGCCGGGCATTACCCTTTACGACCTGGACGACCTGGAATCCTCCCTACAACATGCTCTTGAGGGTCGGCGCGTGGAAATCCCCAAGGTGGAAACCATTGTTACCGAGGAAAGCTCAGCGTTCGAGGCATGGCTACGCGAATATCGCGTCTTCCCAACCATCTCCGCTATCCGCGAAACCGCCGAGCAGATCCGTCGCCGCGAAGTGGAAAAGACGCTCCGGCGTCTGCCCGACCTGGACGACGAGGCGCGTGAGAAGATCCAGCGCATGACCAAAGCCATGCTTCAGAAGCTGCTCCACGAGCCGACCGTGCGCCTGAGAGCGGAAGCACGTCGTGGGCGCGCCCAGGAATACGATGAAGTGGTGCGCCGTCTGTTCGGCTTGCCGCATGGGAGCCGCTCGTGAATCCCCGCCCGGTGACCTCCCTTTTCACCCACACGCTGACGCTGGGAACGCGGCCATCAGCCCTGGCGCGCTGGCAGACCGAACATGTGGTCAGGCTGCTGCAGGCCAGGTGGCCCGATCTTCGCTGCCAGATCCTGACGATCGAGACCGGCGGCGACCGCATGATCGATCGCCCCCTGCCAGAGATCGGCGGCAAGGGCCTGTTCACCCAGGAGTTGGAGGGCGCGCTCCTCTCGGGTCGCATCGACCTGGCAGTGCATTCCCTGAAGGATTTGCCCATCGAGCCGACACCTGCCCTGACTGTTGGCGCGATCTGCGCCCGCGAGGATGCTCGGGATGTGCTCATTTCGCGAAACCAGGTTACTTTTGCCGGCTTGCCGTACGGTGCACGGGTAGGCACCTCCAGCCTGCGACGTTCGGCCCAGATTCTGTCGGTCCGCCCTGATCTATCATTGCTTCCCCTGCGCGGCAACGTGGATACCCGTGTACGCAAGGCTTTAGCTGGCGATTACGACGCCATTGTCCTGGCGGCCGCGGGGGTAATCCGCCTTGGGCTGGAAGATCGGATCGGCCAATATTTGCCATTTGAATGGATGTTGCCCGCCCCTGGTCAGGGCGCCCTGGCTGTTCAGTGCCGCGCGAATGATCTGGCCGTTCTGAGGCTGCTTGAGGCCATCGATGATTCACCTACCCGCACGGCAGTTACCGCCGAGCGCGCCTTTCTCGCCGCATTGGGCGGAGGCTGCTCCGCTCCGGTTGCAGCCTACGCCGAAATCATAGGCGATGAAATCGCCTTGCGCGGGTTGATCGCCTCGATGGATGGCCGTCGGGTGATCCGCGTCTCAGGCAGTGGAGCCGATCCGACCATCCTGGGCTCCGACCTGGCCCACCAGGCTATCGATCAAGGCGGCGCGGATTTGCTACCATGAGAACGCTCGAAGGCCGGCGCATTCTTATCACCCGACCGCAGGACCAGGCGGGAGAATTGTCTCGACGCCTATCCGCCGAGGGCGCCATACCAGTGATTTTTCCCACCATCCGCATCGCTCCACCGCTGGATTACGAGCCGTTGGAGCGGGCCATCCACGATCTCAGGCGCTTTGATTGGGTGATTTTCACCAGCGCCAATGGTGTGGATGCTTTTTGGGAGCGCCTCTCCGCTGCCGGTCTGGACGCCAGCGCGCTCGCAGGTGTAAAGGTGGCGTCCATCGGGCCGGCCACCCGGGCCAGTCTGGCCAAGCGCGGTGTACAGGCAAGCTTTACCCCTCCGCGTTATGTGGCTGAGGAAATCGCGGCCGGCATCGGCGACGTACGCGGACGAGCCATCCTCCTCCCGCGCGCCCATATCGCCCGCCCTGCCCTGGCGCAGGAATTGCGCCGCAAAGGCGCTACGGTGACCGAAGTGGTGGCCTACCGCACCCTTACCGCCGAACCGGCTCCTGAAGCCCTGGTCGAGCTGGAACGCGGCCTGGATGCCGTCGTCTTCACCAGCTCATCCACTGTGACCGGTTTGTTCGAAATCTTGGGCCCTCGGGCTCAGAATATCCTTAAGGATGCGGTGATCGCCTGCATCGGACCAATTACCGCTCAGACCGCCCGCGAGCGGAATTTACGGGTCAGCATCACCGCCCAAGAATACACATCAACCGGTCTGGTTCGCGCATTAATAGACTACTATCGCTCTCAAAAAGAAGGTTCGCTATGACGCTGACGAGAAAAGAAGAAATACGCGCATCTCTTCACAATAACCTGCCCGGCTTCCCAGTGTCACGGCCGCGCCGCCTGCGTATATCGCCGCAGATGCGTGCGCTGGTGCGCGAGACCGCATTGGATGCCGGGGATTTCATTTACCCGTTATTCGTCACCCACGGGCGCCAGGTGCGCGAGGAGATTACCTCGATGCCAGGCATCTACCGTTGGTCGCCCGATCTGGTGGTGAAAGAGGCTGAAGCGGCGGCCAAAGCGGGCATCCAGGCCGTCCTGCTCTTTGGTCTGCCAGCCGAAAAGGACCCGGTCGGCCTGGAGAACTTCGACCCAGATGGCATCGTCCAGCAGGCCGTACGAGCGATTAAATCGGCCGTGCCGGAGATGCTGGTCATCACCGACGTGTGTCTGTGTGAGTACACCGATCATGGACACTGCGGCCTGCTCAATACGGGGGGCGCAGCCCGCCCCCAGCCCCACCTGCCCGAGGGTTATGTGCTCAATGACGAGACGCTCGATGTGCTGGCCAGGGTGGCTTTATCCCACGCCGAAGCCGGCGCCGATGTCGTCGCGCCTTCCGGCATGATGGACGGCATGGTGACCGCCATCCGCACGGCGCTCGACGGGCATGGCTTCGAAGGCGTGTCCATCCTGTCTTATTCTGTCAAGTACGCTTCCGCTTTTTACGGACCGTTCCGCGAGGCGGCCCAGGGAGCGCCTAAATTCGGAGACCGCAAGAGCCACCAGATGGATCCTGCCAACGTACGCGAAGCCCTGCGTGAGGCTTCCCTGGACGTGTCCGAAGGAGCCGATATGCTCATGGTGAAACCCGCTCTGTCCTACCTGGATGTGATCCACGCATTGCACCAGCATTTTCCCGAGCTTCCTCTGGCCGCCTATAACGTCAGCGGCGAATACGCCATGATCAAAGCCGCCGCCATGCAGGGCTGGCTGGATGAGCCTCGCACGGTACTGGAGGTGCTCACCGGCATTAAACGCGCCGGAGCCGACCTGATCATCACCTACCATGCCAAGGATGCCGCTCGATGGATGAAATGACTGAAAAACAACGTACCCTAAGCCTTTTTGCCGCATTGACCTTCAAGGACAGTTATTGGTCGCTTTCCCCCGGACAGCGCAGCGAGCTGGGGCGCGAATGGCTGGACGGACTGAACTCATCGGCCCGCAAAGTGGACCTCTACCAGGTGTTTCCTGCCCACGACGGCCTTGATCTGCTGGTCTGGTGTTCACTGCCGGCCAACGATCCGGGCGTCGCCGCCGATTTCTTTGAGAAATTTGCGAGCGCCACCAACCCCCACCGGGCTTATCTGGACGTGCGCCAGACGCTGTGGGGTTTCACCCACCCTTCGCAGTATTCACGCGCTTCTCGTTCGGCCCAGGAGATCGATCCCTTCGCCAGTTCCAGGTTGCGTTATCTGATCGTTTACCCCTTCGTCAAGACAAGTGACTGGTACGCGCTCGGCCCCGAGGCCCGTCAGGGCATGATGAACGAGCATATCCGCATCGGCAAACAATATACAGCGATCAAACAGCTCCTTTTGTATTCTTTTGGGCTCCAGGACCAAGAATTCATCGTGGTCTACGAAACCGACGACCTGGCGCTCTTCTCCGACCTGGTAGCCGAGTTGCGCGCCGCAGACAACCGCCGCTACACCCTGCGCGATACGCCGATCGTCACTGCAGTGCATCATCCTGCTAAAGAGACCCTGGCGCTATGGCAATGACATCCGATCAAAGTGCTGGGCGCTTTCTGCGCGCCTGTCGCCGCCAACCGGTGGATCGCACCCCGATATGGCTGATGCGCCAGGCTGGACGTTACCTGGCAGAATACCGTGAAATACGCTCTCGATACTCCCTCCTTGAGATCTGTCAGAATCCCGAGCTGGCTGCCCGGGTTACACTGCTTCCGGTGAAACGATTTCCCCTGGACGCCGCCATCCTGTTCTCCGATTTGCTTCTGCCGCTCATTCCGCTGGGCGCTAAGGTGGCTTACGGCGATGACGACGGCCCGGTGATTCAGAATCCCTTGCGCTCCAGGGCTGACGTGCGTGCACTCGTTCGTGCGGAGCCGCGCGAGGCACTGGCCAGTGTTTTCTTGGCCATCCGGGAGATCCGCCGCGAGCTGGGCGATCGTGTTCCGTTGATCGGCTTTGCCGGTGCGCCTTTCACGCTGGCCAGCTATCTGATCGAAGGGGGTGGATCGCGCAATTACCTGCGCACCAAATCGCTGATGTACAGCGATCCGACGACCTGGCACGCGTTGATGGAAATGCTGTCGGCTTTTTCGGCCGAATACCTCATCGCTCAAATCGAATCTGGCGTCCAGGCTGTGCAGGTCTTCGATAGCTGGGTGGGTGTCCTGGGGCCGGAGGACTACCGCGAATACGTTCTCCCCCACCAGCGATTGTTGTTCGAGCGCCTTCGTTCGAGTGGGGTGCCCGCCATCCACTTTGCCACAGCCGCCGTGGGACTGCTTGATCTCATCCGTCAGGCTGGCGGTGATGTGATTGCCGTGGATTGGCGCGTGCGTCTGGATCAGGCCTGGGAGATGCTCGGCCCGGAGCGAGTCGCCATTCAAGGCAACCTTGACCCGGCCGCTTTGCTGGCACCGCCGCAGGAAATCGAGAGACGCGTCCTTTCGATCCTGGAGCAGGCCGGCAACCGCCCAGGACACATTTTCAGCCTGGGACATGGCATTTTGCCAGAAACGCCCGTCGAACACGTAAGCCTGCTGGTCGATCTCGTCCATACCCTGTCCGTCAGGGAGGCGCGGCCATGACAGTCCTCGGCGTATTGGTTATGGCTTATGGCGGGCCGAACAGCCTCGACGAGGTAGAGCCGTACCTGCAGGACGTGCGCGGTGGGCGCCCGACTCCGCCAGAGGTGGTCGCAGAGATCAAAGAACGCTACCGCGCCATCGGAGGGAGTTCCCCGCTCCTGCCCCATACCCTGGCCCAGGCGGCAGCCTTGCAGCAAGCCCTCGATCGTTTGGTGCACACCGACGATGTCGCCTTCAAGACGTTCGTGGGTATGCGTCACTGGCACCCTTACATCCGCGAGGCGCTGGCCCAAATGTCGGCCGAGGGTATCCGCCGCGCGATTGGCCTCGTCATGGCGCCGCATTATTCCGCCATGAGCGTCGGCGCCTATTTTCGCAAAGTGGAAGAAGCTGGCTTCCCGGTCGAGGTGGCGCCCATCGAGAGCTGGCATCTGCTGGATAGTTACCTGCAGACGCTGGCTCTGCGCGTGCAGGATGGTCTGGCTCGTTTCCCAGTTCGCGAACGAGCTGGCATTCCGGTGCTTTTCACCGCCCACAGCCTGCCCGCACGCATCCTCGAGAATGGCGACCCCTACCGCGACCAGCTCCTCCAAACCGTCGCGGGGGTCATCGCACTTCTCGGTCCGCAGCCGCATGAGTTTGCCTTCCAATCAGCCGGACGCACCGCTGAACCCTGGCTGGGACCGGATGCTGGGGAAGTGATCCGGCGATTGGCCGAGGAGGGTTATCGGAACGTGCTGGTCGCTCCGATCGGTTTTCTGGTCGAGCACGTTGAAGTGCTTTATGATGTGGATATCGAATACCGCCGGCTGGCAGAATCCCTGGGCATGCATCTGGAGCGTATTCAACTCGTCGATGCGGCCCCCGAGATGATGAGCGGCCTGGCTCGGCTGGTGGCGCAGCGGGCTCGTGAAAAAGGCTGGCTGCGATCGGGAGAGTCGTAATGCAACAAGGGCGCATGTACCAGGTAGTTGTCGTGGGCGGTGGCATCGCCGGTCTGACCGCAGCCTATCGGTTGGGTCGGCAGCTTCTGCCAGGCGAAGTCGCGCTCGTCGAAGCTGGCGATTATCTGGGCGGTAAGCTCCTTACACTGCATCAGGATGGCTTTTTAATTGAAGCCGGACCCGATTCTTTTCTTTCAGCCAAGACAGCCATCCTGACCCTCTGCCGGGAGCTGGGCCTCGAAGCTGAGCTCATCGGCCCGCTGCAGGCCAATCCGCGCACTCTGATCCTTCACCACGGCCGGCTCATTCCGCTCCCCGATGGCTTGAGCGGGCTTGTGCCCACCCGCCTCAGCCCGATGCTGACCACGCCCTTGCTCTCACCCTTTGGTAAGCTGCGCATGTTGCTGGAACCATTCATCCCACCCTACCGGGGAAATGGGGACCAGACGGTGGCCGATTTTGCCGCCCGCCGCCTGGGGCGTGAAGCCTACGAACGCCTGGTCGAGCCGCTGATGTCCGGGGTGTTTGCCGGCGATGGGAACCGCCTCAGCTTGGATGCGGCTTTCCCGCAACTACGCTGGCTGGAACAAAAATACGGCAGCCTGGCGCGCGGCACACTGGTCTCACGGCGTTCGCGGAAGTCGAACGGAGCCGGGACTGAGCGCCGCCTGCCTGCTTTCATGGCTTTCCAGGATGGGATGGGGCGACTGGCCGAGGTACTGGCCTCTCGGCTGCAGCCGGTCGAGGTGCGGTTAAACACGAGCGTCGCCGCCCTCTACCGGGACGCATCCGCGGGGATATTCCACCTGCAATTGTCAGACGGCCAAATGCTGAATGCCCGGGCGGTCGTCTTGGCAACCCCCGCCGATACGTCCGCCCGCCTGCTAGCGCCAATGAGCACGCCCCTGTCCACCGCGCTGGCAGCCATCCCCTATGTCTCTACCGCCACGGTGTCGCTCGCCTACCGCCGCGAGGAAGTGACTGTTCCTCTCCGTGGACACGGTTACATCGTACCGCGCGCCGAGCATCGCGACGTAACTGCCGTGACCTGGGTGAGCAACAAGTTCGCCGGTCGAGCTCCTCACGAATACGTCCTAGTGCGCGCTTTTCTCGGCCGCGCCGGGCAGGAAGGCATCCTTGAAAAGGACGACGCCGGATTGATCCAGGCCGTGCGAGACGAACTGCGCGCCAGCGTCGGTCTCGACGCTTTGCCTTACGGCGCATGGGTGTTCCGCTGGCCGGCGGCGCTGCCCCAATACGATCGCGGACACCTGGATCGTATGCATGTTATCGGCCGCGAGCTCGAAAAAATACCCGGATTGGCGCTGGCGGGCGCCGCCTACCACGGAGTGGGTATTCCCGATTGCATCTCCTCCGCTGAAACCGCCGCCGGACGTATTCTTTCGGGTTTACAACTATCTGCAGAGGTATCCCAAGCGTGAGAACGGATAATTCTCGAGACCTGTTCGAAAAAGCTCAGCGCCTGCTGCCCGGCGGCGTCGATTCGCCTGTGCGCGCCTTCCGTGCCGTCGGCGGCCAGCCGCTGTTCATCGACCGCGGCCAGGGCCCCTACCTGTTCGATGTGGATGGAAACCGTTATGTCGATTATGTCCTTTCCTGGGGACCATTGATCCTGGGGCACACTCATCCCCGTGTGATCGCTGCACTGACCGAGGCTGCCGGTAACGGAACCAGCTTCGGCGCGCCCAGTCCCCTGGAACTGGAATTGGCACGATTGGTGATGGAATTCATTCCGACCGTGGAGATGATCCGCTTCGTCAATTCTGGCACCGAGGCGGTCATGTCCGCCCTGCGTCTGGCGCGCGCCTACACCGGCCGTTCCAAGATCGTCAAGTTCGAAGGCTGCTATCACGGCCACGCCGACCTGCTGCTGGTGAAGGCCGGTTCAGGGGTAGCCACCCTCGGACTGGCGGACACTCCCGGCGTCCCTCAAGGTGCGATCGCTGATACCCTCCTGGCACCATATAATGATCTTGAGGCGACAGCCAGGCTCTTCGATCTCTATCCCGGACAGATTGCGGCGGTGATCGTCGAGCCGGTGGCAGGAAATATGGGGGTGGTGCCTCCGCAACCCGGTTTCCTGGATGGATTGCGCCAGCTCACCGAAGCCTCCGGCGCCTTGTTGATCTTCGACGAGGTGATGACGGGCTTCCGCGTCCATCCGGGTGGCGCCCAGGTCCGCTTTGGCATCCGCCCTGACCTGACCACCCTCGGGAAAGTGATTGGCGGCGGGTTGCCCGTAGGCGCTTTCGGCGGGAGGCGCGAGATCATGGAACTGGTGGCGCCTTCAGGCCCGGTCTACCAGGCCGGGACCCTCTCCGGCAATCCGCTGGCGATGGCCGCCGGCATCGCCACGCTGAGTGAGCTGAAACACTCTGGTGCGTGGGAAGCGATCGAAGACCGCGCCCGGCAACTGGAAGACGGCCTGCAAGAAGCCATCCAAAAAGCGGATTTCCCGGCTCGGGTGCAGCGCGTCGGCACGATGTTCACGCTCTTCTTCACCCGCAATCCGGTAATAGATTTCGCCACTGCTCGCAGTTCCGACCTGGAAGGATTTGCCGCTTTTCACCGGTCTATGCTTGATGCGGGCATCTACCTGCCCCCTTCCCAATTCGAAGCCAGCTTCGTTTCTTCGGCGCATGGGGTTGACGAGATTGATTTGACCGTACGGGCAGCCGAAAAGGCGCTTAGAACTCTACAGAACCGCTGAGTCGATTCGGCCTGGATAGACCGGCAACTGCCAGCAGACCTTTATGGATAATGGCGCACGGATTGGTAGGATCCAGCGCGGATCTCCACCGCGGCTATTTGTTCAAGTTTCATTATTAAACGTTGACGCAGGGACAAGTAGTGATATCATCTATATAAATTAATGCAGTAATTCAATGAAGTAAAATTCTTAATAAAAAAGGAAATCCCATGGCTAATACCTTAAGTGGATGCGCAAAAGTTGGAGTTTTCGTGGATATTTCCAATATTTATATGAACGGCGGTCAGCGCATGCGCTACGATGTGTTGCGTCATTACGCTCAATCTTTTGGGATGGTGCAGCGCCTGAACGCCTATCCTTCCTATGACGCAGAACGCGCCGAGGATGACCGCGAATATCGTGACAAGACCAACGCTTTCCATGACGTGCTGCGCAGCTTTGGCTACCACACATCGATTAAACCCGTGCGCTGGTACATCGATCCCGACACCGAACGCCGTTTCGGTAAGGCTAACGCCGACGTGGACATGGTCATCGATCTGATCTCCCAGGCACATAACCTGGACCATATCATCCTGGTCACCGGGGATGGCGATTTCGTGCGCCCGATCCAGTATGTGCGCAACCTGGGCTGTCGGGTCGAGGTGCTGGGCTTCGACAATGTCTCTCAAGAGCTGCGCAAAGAGGCCGACGTCTACACTTCGGGGTATTTGATTCCCGAATTGATCCCTACCAACCCGCGCAATGTGACGTGGGGAAGTGTGGGATCCACGGTGCGCGGGGTGTGCTATTATCACCAGGCTGACGAAAATTATGGCTTCCTGGCCTTCATGGAGAAGATATCCCCATTAGCCTGGATCAGCGACCCACGCCTGCCGGATTCGCCCTATAAAGCAGTCTTTTTCCACGACACGGCTCTGCCGCCCAACATCAACCCGAACTCACTGCCCAGCCGCCACATCATCTTCGAGTTCGAGATTGCCCAAACCGAGCGCGGTTTCGTTGCCGAGAACATGCGCGTGATCGGTTCGCGCGCAGACTCGACCTCCGACCGCATCACGAAGAGCGCGGTACGGGGCCGCGGTATCGAGCGCGAGCCAGATCAGACCCAGGCCACCTGGCGCAGCAGTCTGATGCCTTTCTCCTCTCCTACCGAAAACTGGCCCAACCTTCCCAAAGATGAGATCGGGACGTATGAGGATGACATCGAGGAAGAAGGAGAAGAAATAGATCAGGACGTAGTGAAGGAAGAAGACGAGGAAGAAGGGAAAGGAAAGGAAAAATAGAAAGAAGACCTCCGAAGTCTCGTTGATGGACGGGGAAATCAAACTTCTCCGAGTTTATCCAACCTTATCAGGGACTTCGGAGGTATGAAACTCAGGAAAGCAGACTTCCGAAGTCCACGACAAGGACAGCGCAGTTTGGAAAATAGATTGAGGATGCCCATCAAGCCACGAGACTTCGGAAGTCATGCTGTATCCGACCTCCGAAGTCTCGTTGATGGACGGGGAAATCAAACTTCTCCGAGTTTATCCAACCTTATCAGGGACTTCGGAGGTCTGAAACTCAGGAAAACAGACTTCCGAAGTCCACGACAAGGACAGCGTTGTTTGGAAAATAGATTGAGGATGCCCATCAAGCCGCGAGATTTCGGAAGTCGGGCAAATCACACGTACGCAATCATCATCCCCGGCTCTTCCAGCAGCGCCTTAATCGTCTGCATGAAGCGCGCCGCCGGAGCGCCGTCCACCAGCCGGTGGTCGAACGCCAGGCTGATCACCATCCTCTCGCGCCGCACCAGCTCGTCGCCGACGTACATCGGCCAGGAGCCGATCCGCCCCACCCCCAGGATGGCGCATTCCGGCAGGTTAATCATCGGGGTGAAGCCTTCCACATCGTACATGCCGAGGTTGGTGATGGTGAACGTCCCGCCGCTGAGATCGTCGGGAAGGGCGCGGCCTGCGCGGGCGCGTTCAACCAACTCGCGCAGCTCGCTGCCCACCTGGCGCAAGCTTTTACGGTCGGCGTCGCGCACCACCGGCACCAGCAGGCCGCGCTCGGTGTCCACCGCCACGCCCACGTTGACCTGCGCCAGGCGCACGAGCGTATCGCCGTCCAGCATCACATTCATGTACGGGTGCCGGCGCAGCGCCGCCGCGCACACCTTCACCAGCAGATCATTGTAGCCGGGGGCGAAACCCCATTCGCTTTCCACCTTTTCTTTAAGCTGCTGGCGCAGCCGCACCAGATTGGTGACATCCACGTCCATGAACATGGTCACCCGTGCGGTCGTGCGCGCGCTGGCCGCCATACGTTCAGCGATCACCGCGCGCACGCCCTTCAATGGCACGCGCTCCGCTTGCTCGATCCCACTTGCCTCCTGAGCAACCGCAGGCGCCGCTGCGCGCAGCGCCCCCTGCACATCGGCTTTGGTGATGAAGCCGCCCTCGCCCGATCCGGGCACCTTGCGCAGGTCGACGCCCTCCGCCTCAGCCATGCGTCTTGCCACAGGTGTGGCCCGCGGCGTCTGTCTGACGTAAGCCAGCACATCCCTCTCTACCACACGCACGCCCCCGCCGCCCGTCGGCGTGACCAGGGTAGCGTCCACACCCTTTTCGCGGGCTGTGCGTCGCGCACGCGGGGAGATGAATTTCTTATCCTCCGGCGCTGCTGCAGTTAATGCGGCTTCGACCCTCTTCGGCGCTGTTTCAGCGCCTGCTGCTGCGCTGACCGCCTCTGCGGTCTCGGCTGCCGCTGGAGCGCCGCCTGCCTTGAAGGCGTCGCCGGGCGCTCCAATAACCGCCACCACGGTCAACACAGGCAGCACATCGCCCTCTTTATAGGGGCCCAGATGGATAACTCCATTCGCGTTGGCCTCCAGCGGGAAGACGGCCTTGTCCGTCTCAACTTCGGCCACCTCCTGGCCGAATTCAACCTGCTCGCCGTCCTTGACTTTCCACTCGAGCAGGGTCACCTCTTCGACCGTCTGCCCCAGCTTGGGGATGAACAGTTCTTCGGCCATCAGCTCACAACCTTTCTGCACGCCTCGATGATCCTTTGCGTGTTGGGGATCGCCTGATCCTCGAGCACTTCGGCGCGCGGGACGGGCACGTTGGCCGAGGCCACTCGCACCATGGGCGCGTCCAGCCAGTCAAAGGCCTGCTCGTTGATCTGCGCCATGACCTCGTTGATGAAGCTGGTATTCTCGTAGGCTTCGGTCACGCCCACGAAGCGCCCGGTCTTTTTGATCGAGGCTACGACCGTGTCGATGTCGAGCGGTTTGAGGGTGCGTAAATCGATCACTTCTACGTCAATGCCCTCTTTGGCCAGAATCTCGGCCGCCTCCAAGGCGCGCAGTACCATGCGCGAATAGGTGACCAGGGTCACATCCTTACCCGGCCGCTTGATATCCGCCACGCCAAACGGGATGATGTAATCCTCCTCAGGGACAGGGCCTTTCTCCTTGTAGAGCATCTTGTGCTCGATGAACATGACCGGGTTGTCGTCGCGGATGGCCATCTTGAGCAGACCCTTGGCGTCGTACGGCGTGGACGGCATTACCACGTATATCCCGGGGAAATGCGTCCACAACGACTCCAGGCTCTGCGAGTGGTGCGCAGCAATCGCCCGTCCAGCGCCGCCCTCGGTGCGGATGACCATCGGCACGGTGGTCTTGCCTCCGAACATGTAGCGATTTTTCGCGCCTTGGTTGGCGATTTGATCCATGGCCAGTGGAGTGAAGTCCACATACATGATCTCGGCAACCGGCCGCATGCCCGCCATGGCTGCGCCGACCGCTGCCCCGCCAATGGTGGCTTCTGAGATGGGTGTATCGATCACCCGTTCCGGGCCAAACTCCTCGAACAGGCCGCGCGTGGCGCCGTAAGCTCCGCCATACAACCCTACATCCTCGCCGAAGATGAATACGCGCTTGTCGCGCAGCATCTCCTCGCGCATGGCCTCGGCCAACGCCTGGGCGTACGAGATCTGGCGCATATTCGCATCGTGGCGTACGCGTTCGCGCAGCTCTTTCTCCTTCCGAACATCCTCATCCGTCCACGGGTCTGGCGCGTACACGTCGGTGTAAGCATCAGCCGGATTCGGTTCAGGCGAGGCGGCGCTGAAGCGCATGGCTTCCGCCAGTTTGGCGCTTACCGCCTCCTCCAGGGCGTCCGCCTCTTCCTGGGAGATGATCCCGGCTGAGATCAATTCCTCGCGAAAAGTCTTGACCGGGTCGCGTTTCTTCCACTCATTTTCTTCCTCACGGGTGCGGTATGCGCGCGGGTCGGAATGGGAGTGACCGAACCAGCGATAGGTCTGGCATTCGATTAACGATGGCCCCTGCCCCTGCCGCGCGCGGTCCACGGCCTTTTTGACTGCGCCGCGCACCGCCAGCGGGTTCATCCCATCCACCGTCTCGCCCGGGATGCCGTAGGCGCAGGCGCGATTGGCGATCGAAGGCAGCTTGCTGGCTTTCTTCCACGGCACGGACATGGCGTACTGGTTGTTTTCAACCACGAATACCACCGGCAGATCCCATAACGAAGCCATGTTGAGCGATTCGTGGAAGTTGCCCGTGTTTGCCGCGCCATCGCCGAAGAAACAAAGCACCACACGATCGGTCTTCATCAGCTTTTGCGCCAACCCCGCGCCAACCGCGACAGGGATATTGCCACCTACGATGCCGGTTGCGCCCAGGTTGCCGTGCGCCACATCGGCGATGTGCATCGAACCGCCCTTACCCTTGCAGTACCCGCCGGACTTGCCCAGCACTTCGGCCATCATGCGGTTGAAGTGCTGCTGCTTCTCTTCGGGTGTTTTCGCCGCCCGGTCGCCGTGGGCATGGGCGTGGCCATGACCGCGGTGCGTGCTGGTGATCAGGTCATCGTCACGCAGCGCCGAGATGGCTCCTACGGCTACCGCCTCCTGTCCAGCGTAGAGATGGGATGCGCCTTTGAGTTCGGCCTTACTCAGCAAGTTGGCGATGTTGTTTTCCAGCGCCCTGATTTCGAGGATCTGGCGCAAACAGGTGACCAGCTCTTCCTTGGTCAACTCCTGTTCTTCGATCATGGCCGAGATCTGTTCCATCGTTCTGATTGACTGGCTATCCATAACTTAATTGAACTCCTGTATATTACATGAATATCCACCGGCAAGGCTGCTCTCTGAGCGCTGTTCGGTGATCAATGTTCTTTGTCCGCAATTTTCATGTAGTGGATGACTCCGCGCTTGCCGTTAATCATCCAGGTCGGGTCGGCGGCGGATAAGGCTTCCGCCTGGCCAGGCCTTAGCCCGACAATGATTTCTCCTTTAAGCGTCCGCAGGGCGACCAGCGAGGCCGGGAAATAACCGGCGGCATCCTCCATGCGCGTGGTAGGCGGCCAGTGGCGGTCGTCCAGCAGCCGACGATAGTTCACGTCTCCTTTGAGCACGACCAGGTCTGCCTGACCCAGTTCGTCCCGCAACTCATCCGGCATCTGACGAAACATTTTCCAGCTCGTCCAGAAGGGATGCACGCGCAGTTCCAATCCCCCGTTCCTCAAGGCAGCTTTCAGGCGTGAGGCCAGTCCTCGGCCGGCCGGGGTCTGTCCCTTCGAAAGCAAGTCCAGCATGGTATGTACATCCTCCACCATGGCATCCGAGACGAAAAACGGCTGACCTTTCAGGTGGAAAACGACCTTTCGCGACCATCCTTTTCCGAGCAGAAAATCCGCCAGCGCCAGATCGAAGAGCACATCTGACCCAACGTTGTCGCTGATGAAGTCCACCCGCTTCACCCCGGCGGAGAGGGCGGCCTGCACAACAGGTGTGTGATCGATGAGCACATTTGCGACCATCCTTTTCCGAGCAGAAAATCCGCCAGCGCCAGATCGAAGAGCACATCTGACCCAACGTTGTCGCTGATGAAGTCCACCCGCTTCACCCCGGCGGAGAGGGCGGCCTGCACAACCGGTGTGTGATCGATGAGCACATTCCGGCTCTCCAGGCGCGCAGAAAGGCCGCTGCGAACCTGTTCTTTGACCGTGAAATTGCTCAAATCGGCCCGGTTGCCCCACAGTGAGGAATAGACAAGCGCCTCGAAAGCCATTTCAGGCGGCAGCGCGAATAGATCATCCCATTCGGCCGACAGGCGCCCGACCTCTGCCTCCATCTGGCGGAGCTTTTGCGCAGCGAAGGGATTATGTCCCTGCCAGGGACCGCGCTGGAAATACCGGACCGCTTCGAGCAGCCGGCGGTAAAAGAACGCCTCGGCGAAATACCAGGGGATTTCCAGCCAGGTATGTCCCTGGTAGCGCTCCAGCTCGGCGTTCCATTCGTCTACGTCCGGCGCGGCTTCGCACAATGGCTGCAGCGACCGTCCCGCAATCTCGCCTCGAAAATCCTCTAAAGCCGCCACGATGTCCGCAGGGTAATCGTTATCAGCCAGCACCTGGCGGATGATAGCCGGCTTGCGCTCCACGATCGTGGAGCGGGCGAAGGAGCCTTCATCGGAGGTCATCAGCGGAGGAGGCAGGCTCATCGCATTTCCTGCCCGCCAGTGACATTGATGGCCTGACCGGTCATGTAGCTGGATTGGTCAGAGGCCAGGAACACCACCACGTTGCAGACGTCATCATAGGTGCAGGAACGCTTCATCGGCACCTGATCGATGTACTTTTGGCGCACCTCTTCCTCGCTGATGCCCCATTTGCGGGCATACTGCTTGAACAGCGAATTTGGCCCCTGTGTCCACAAAGGTGAATCGAGCAGGTTGCCCGGACAGACGGCGTTGACGCGTACACCGTGTTCTGCCAGGTCAAGGGCAATGCTTTGAGTCAGCCCGATGCCGCCGAATTTGGAGGCGGCGTAGGCCGAATTTTTATAGCTGCCCTTCTTGCCCGATTTCGAATTGATCTCGATGATCACTCCCTTACCCTGCGCCTTCATCACCTTTGCAGCGTGCTTGGCGCACAGAAAATAACCGTAGAGGTTGACCATGATGACCGCCAGCCACTTGTCCGCGGGGAACTCGCTGATCTCTTCCGCGATCAGGATGCCGGCATTCGCCACCAGGATGTCCAGCCGCCCGAATTCCTCAACCACCTGGTTGATCATGGAGGAAACCTGGTCCTCTTTGGTCACATCCACCTGCACGGCCAACGTGCGACGATCCGTTTCGGCGTCAATGGCCCTGGCAACCTTTTGGGCATTTTCGACATTAATATCAGCCACAACCACATGGCAGCCCTCTCTCGCCAACCGCCAGCAGATGGCCTCGCCCAGTCCCTGCCCGCCGCCTGTCACCAGCGCCACACGATCTAGTAACTGCTTATCCATTCCGTCCGACCATCCAATGATGAAATCTGATCTGGAGCATCGCTGCTCCGTATTACCCGCAATACGTCAACAAAAAGCTCATGCAATCAATGCGCAACGAAGAGCGCAAAGCTGCACCCACGCCACAACTTTGCAACCTATCCTTTCTATGCGGCGTTTCATGGCAACATCAACCTAAGGAATTCCTCTTCAGCCTCCTTGGTCCACTCGCGGCCATCCCGCAAGCGTGCGAAGACGCTGGGCATCTTCTCCCTCAGATCGGGCAATGCAGTCAAAGGCAGCTCTTTGATATTGGGGTAGATGAGGATCTTGCCCGGGAAGGAGGCATCCTTGATGGCTTGCATACCATCGCGGGCAGCGCTCAACGAGCCAACCGCCGCCACGGAGCGCATCGGGGAAAGCTGACCCTCATTTGTCCGCTCCAGGACCAATTGCATGTCGCCCAGCATCGAAGCGGAGTGGCCGATCACCCGCACGCCGCGCAGGTAGGCGTCGCTCAGGTCGAGCGATGCCATCGTTCCGCGCGCCACGCCGGCGAAGACGTTCATCACGCCCTGCGGAGCGATCCATCCGGCCGCATCGGAAATGATCTCCGATACGGGCACCAGTACGACGATGTCATCGAAGCCCTGGGGTCGGAAACGGTTCATCACTGCCTCATATTGTTCCGTGTGGCCTGGATTCACACAGATGAACTCGATGCCTTTACGCCGCGCTTCGGCGCCAAAGCTCGTCTCGAGCTCCGCCAGCCGCCCGTCGTGGACGTCGGTGCAGACGATGACCGCTGGTGGGTTGAAAAACTCGACCGCCCGCTGGACATGCATGCGCCCCATCGGGCCGCCCGCGCCGATGAACCAGCTCCGCCCTCCAGGCTTCAAGGCTGAGCGCACCGGCGGTTGGGTGTAGGCTTCGGCGATATCTCTCCCCGTGCTTCCCACATATACCCAGCGATTGTAATGCACCCGCCCAATGTCTACACGCACCCTTCGGTGCATGGGCCGTGTGGACATCACCGCGAGCACGCCATGGTAGGCCAGGTGAGGGCTGACCGTCTCAACGATCTCTGGATGCGCCCCCAACAGGATGATATCGTCGACCAGCTCAACCGGTGGATTGGCGGGATCGGGGACCTCCATCACTTCAACGCCCAATTCGGCCGCCCGCCGCCGGAGAAAATCCCCAAATGGTCCGACCGTTTCGGTCAGCAGTAAACGGGCCGGATGCGCATCCGGATCGAAGCCGGCGCTGAGGGTGAATTCCCTGTCGTCCCCGGCGCCGATGACCCACAACGTGCCGCCCGGCTTGATCTGGGTGCGGTATTCCAGACGGTAGGCCGCAACCACGCAGGCCCATGGCTCCGCCAGCGCCACATCCGCATAACTCCGTTCCGGCGCCACCGGGATCAGGTAATTGCCGTGATCGCTCTCCATGACGCGCTTATCGATTACCGAATATTGGGATAGCCCTCCCTGCAGACCGTACCCATAAGCCATTGGCACCCCCTTGTAGACCACGTCGGTCTCCAGGGTGAAGCGATCGCCGACGTGGTACCGGCCGCGCAGGTTCTCGCCGACGCCTACCACGGTGAAACAAACTTCATGGCCGAGGACCACCGGTTCTTTGCGCATATCGCGCTGGATGCGCGGGTGGTCCGGTCCCAGGGCGATGACCTTGGTGTCCGAGAAGCATAACCCGCAGGCGTCATGGCGGATCAGGAGCTCGTCTGGACCATAAGACGGCATGGGGACTTCGATCGGACGCCCATCCACGCCCATATTTTCAAGTCCGGCGCCGTACAGCGGCCACAAGCGATAGCTTTTTGGCAGCGGGGTCTGGCCGGAGCGGTAAAGCTCTAATTTATCGATCGTGAGTGTTTCTTCCATGAGTTCAACCTCTTTCGACTAACCATTAACAACCGCCAGCACGTCTTTGGGGGACATTTGCGGCGATATCCTCGACAGCATGTCGTTAGCCATGTCTGGATGCAGTTGGCGCCCCAGACGTGTATAGAAAGCATTGCGCTCGCGGCGGTCGGGCAGGCAGGTACGCGCCCATTCACTCTGGTAGCCCATCCCTGCGCAGCGCTGCGCGAGCGTGTGCCCATAGATAAAAAAGGCCCCATCAATGAAAGCAGCCCGCACTGGTCCAAGTTCGGGGGCGTCAAAGTCGTCCACCAGCTTTTGTCCTGGGCTGTTCATTTCCGTACCCACGTTGATCGGCAGGTTCAACTCCTGAGCAAGGCGCACCACCTCGTACAGCTTACGCACCTTCGCCTGCCTGGTTTCCCGATCAAAGATATTCCAGTTGCGATCAGGAATGATGTTCAGCGCTGCCACACCCTTATCGATCATCAATCCAAGCAATTCCTCGATCGACTGTTCGCCAGCCGAGGTGCCGTCCAACCAGGCATAGCAGGGCAGCGCGCCGCAGGCCACAATCAACCGGTTGACTTCTTCTACCGTGGGGAACGTCTCGGCTCCCGGCTGCACATAACCCACTCCGCCGCGCTTCATCAGTCTGGCCCGCACCAGATTGTAAAAGCGCGCCTCATCGCCCATCAACGCGCTGATTTGCTCCTTTTCCATACCCAGTTTCAGCGCCCAAAATGCCGCCGGTTCGGGGAGCTGTTCCTCGGCTGCACGGGTGATGGCCGTCAGCATGTGGCGCTCGGTGGCGTTTCCAGCGGGGGTGAGGGGCAAGACTGCGCGGTCGTAATCCACGCACAAGGGAGCCAGGTAATCGTTCAGGCGAGCGAGCATGTCCCGGTTGCGCCTCTCCGCGCGCCGGCGCATGTCTTCCAGGATCGACCCAACCTGCACTGGCGCTTCTCGGCGACTGAAACCGATGCCCATATAGTAGGCCACGCCTGGCTCGCCCGGCGAATTGAGCTCGCGATTTGAGAACTCGGGCACGTACACGCGCGTTTCCATTCCAGCACTGCCGCGCACTCCAAGGAGCTGGCAGGCTTCCAGGAATTCGTCCACCGCGTCCAAAACGTCGAAATCTACGATACCGATAGCCTTGAACCCGCGCCGGAACGCCAGCCAGGCCAGCCCGGTAGGTGAATAACCGTAGGCGTTGAACGAGAAGAAGGTGTGGCAGTGCATGTTAACCGCCTCGACTTCAGGCGGCCGGGGTATCTCGTCTCTCCGCACCATGGAAATCAGCTCGTACAGCGCCACCTGGCGGCGTTGCAACGAAAAATCGTTTAATTGGTTTTCCAGATCACGAATGGACATACTTCCCGATCAAGCCAGACCCAATTGGCGTCGGCGGTATTGCTCGTCCGGGCGGGTGTGGATGCGATCCACGTCCCGTTGGGAAAGGAAACGCGGTCCGCCAACGCTGTAAGTGCCCACCAGTATGCGTGCGGCCTTGACGGCCATCGCCGTCACATCCAGGACCTGCTGGGCCGTCTCGCCCAGGGCGATCAAACCGTGGTTTTGCATGATCAGCACGCGCGGGCGCTCGCCGTAGTGTTCCAAATATTCCTCCACCAGGCGCCTGACGGTGCGTGCCAAGGGGATCCCCGGGTCCGTATAGGGAACAAGCACTGGCGCAACGCCGCATAAAACGACCTCGTCAGGAAATAAGCGCCCCTGGAAGGGTTCGGGGAAGGCGTTAGAGCATGCCAGGATATTGACCACAGTGGGATGTGTGTGGCCGACGAAGTGCACTCCATCCAGTTTCAGCAACACGGCATGGAGCAAGGTCTCCACAGACGGGTGCAGGCGGTTTGCCGGGTCCACTTTTGCAGCCGCCAGCGTGGCTTTGACATCGGCATCGTCCAGCTCGTTCTTTTCCAGCAGGGTTTCCACGCGCTCGAAATTCAGGCGGACAAAACCGCCGGCGTCGATGCTGGCCATGTTTGCACCGCTGGCTTTTACCCAAAAGCTGTGCTCGTCCGCGATGGCCGAAGTGTTGCCTTCACCCAGGATCGCGTAGTCCAGCTCTGGGCGTCCGAGCTCCCGGGTAAGCTCGACGAGCTGCTCGAGATTGCCTGAATCACTCATTCATATCCTCTCCGCAAAACAGAATACAAAATGGCCAGTTTAGGCCCATCTACCGATATACAATCCATTGATCAACGCTCATCTTCACACAGGGTGAAATGGATGCCTGCCAGCAGCAAGCGGTTGATCCAATCTTCGCTAAGACGGCTCTCTGTGTAGAGCTGGGTGATGCGCTCGACCCCCGCAAAGGAGGTCAGGTCAACCTTACCAAATTTACTCGCATCGATCAATGCGTATACCGCGTCGACCGTTTCGATCATTTTTTTCTTCAGGATAGCTTCCTGGAGGTCCACCTCAGTCATGCCATTTTCGATGGAAAAGCCGCTGCATGAGACGAACGCTTTTTTAATGTGCAGGTTCTCGAAAATGCGCTCGCTGAGCAGGGTAGTGATGGATGTGCCATCGGGTCGCAGCACACCGCCCACGAGGATCACCGTATTGTACGTGTTCTTGGCCAACTCGATGGCTACTTCCACGCCGTTTGTCAAGATGGTCAACCCGCGGTGGCCGGTCAACTCCTTGGCAAGGTAATAAACGGTGGAGCTGGCGTCGAAAAGGAGCGCATCGCCGTTTTGGATCGCCTCTGCAGCTTTGCGGGCGATGCTCCGCTTGGCGTTCACATTAGCCTTCGCGCGCTCGGTAAACGATGGACTGTGCCCTCCCTGGCCGTCCAACAACACCGCCCCGCCACGCACCCGCATGATCATGCCTGAAGCGGCCAGATCGTTCAAATCGTTGCGAATCGTCCCCTGCGATACCTCGAGAAAATCCGCGAGCTGATCGACGCCAATGCCCGGCCGATCTTTCAGGAGGTTAAGGAGTCGCTGCCTGCGCTCGAAAGTGGTCACAGCATGACTCCACGCACAAAGACGGGCCTTGGGATATCCAAACCGTCCCGTTCGCCCTTCGGTTCATCCATGACTATGCCGACCTCTCGCTGTCATGATTGTCCATAGACGCCGTATCGCTTCACCGCTGATATGAAGGCTTCCACGTTCTCCATGGGCACATCCGACTGGATGATGTGCGCCGGCGAGCACATATACCCGCCGCCGGCGCCCAGCACGCGGATCTTCTCCCTTACGTCTGCTTCGATTTCCTCAGGAGTAGCGTAGGGCAGCAGCCTCTGCTGATCGATAGCGCCCCAGAAGGACAGCCGGTCGCCGAATTTGTCTTTAAGTTCCTGCGGCTCATGTCCCGGCACGTCTGGCTGGACTGGATTGAAGACCTCCAGACCAACCTCGATCCAATCGCCCAAAATGGGCGCTACAGCTCCATCGCAATGTTGCATGATCAAGATGTTGGGGTTGGCAGCCTTCAATTCGCTGTATATCTGGCGATAACGCTCCTTGAAATAGCGCCGCCACATGCGCGGAGAGATCAGCATGCCGTTCTGCGCGCCAAAATCATCGCCAGCCCAGATGCCGTCCACGCCCATCGAGATCAGCTTCTTTCCCACCGCCAGGGCGAAGTCCTTGCACTTATCCATCAAGGCTTCGAGGTATGCAGCTCCCTCGGCCATGTCCACCAATAGCTTTTCAGTGCCGACCAGCTGCTGCATCATATCGAACATCGTCAGTTCCATATCGCCGACGATGAAGTAGTCCTGCTGATATTTCTGGATTAACTCGGCGGCATCGTCATAACGGCCATCCGCCAGGGGGTCGGGAAAAGGAAAATCCTCGACCTGCTGCGGTTCGGTAACATCGGCCATGGGATGGTGGATAACTTCCATATAAATGGGTCCCTGTCGCATGACCATGCCAAATTCGTTGATGATGTTGCCATCTTTGTCTACGGGGTGCTCGTATCCACGAGGCAGGCTCGCGCCAACGATCACGCAATCACTGCCCATCGCGATGCGCAGTTCGTTTGCCGAAATCCGGTAGGTTACATCTTCATAATAGGCTGTGGTGTAGTGAGCTGGAATTCCATACTTCGCGCTAAATGCATCGGTCAAAGATCGGCACAGGTCAAACTGAAGTGGGACGCGATCCGGGATGCCCGTTCGTCTTAAGGCGGTCAACACCCGTTCCTTAGAATTCATGATCGTTTCTCCTCATCCCTCCCGCTGCCGGCGGGCAGACTAATCCAGGTGAAAGACCTCTTCCAAAGCCTGCATGCTTTCGTCCGCATGGGCACCACCCAGATTTTCGAAGAAAGGCGCCATGGCTTCCTGCCAGCGGGCGTTGACGTCCTCTTTCGCCATGCCGGCCAGGGCCGCATCGAAGCTTTCCGGCGTCTCGAAATAGCCGAACAGCAGGCCGTCCTCGCGTAAAAATAATGAGTAATTATGCCAACCAGTGCGCCGAAGCGCATCCAGCATCTCCGGCCAGACGGCCTTGTGGCGTTCCTTGTATTCCTGTATCTTATCGGGCTTCACCTTGAGGAGAAAACCTACTCGTTTCATGTTGATCTCCAAATTCAGCGCAGCATCCATCATTTCGAATTAGTCGTTGGAGGCTTCCAGAACCGATCTTGGGAAGGGACCATCTCGATGCCAGATCGAGAACGGAAGCCTCCTTGACTGTAGAGTGGCTGAGCGTGTCAGCGCATACGCTTACTTGGTGGCCGCCTCCACGTTATCCTTATTGTAGATCGTAAACGGACCCATCAGCACGCGTAGACCCTTATCGCGGGTCGGATCTTTGGTGATGGTATAAGTGCCCATGCGGCCGGCTTCGAACACCTCGCCCTCCTGGCCCTTTAATGCTCCAGTCGCAATTAAATACGTCAGGTAGTAAGTGAGGTATCCCAGATCTGTGAAAGACCATAAGGCGAATTCAGGCGCGCAACCGTTCAAGGTGAACGAGACCATCTCGCTGGGCAGGCCCAGGCCGCTGACCTTCACTTTGTCGCACAGTTTCTCGTCCTGCATGGCCTTGGCCGCCGCAGCAATGCCCACCGTCGTCGGCGCCATGATCAGCTTCATGTCCGGATACTTGTCCACCAGCGCAATCGCCTCTTTGTAGCTCGCCTCCGACTGGTCCATCCCATACACCACGTCCAGCAGCTCCAGCTTGCTGTACTTCGGATCCGTCTTCAGCACATCCTTCAGCGCCGCGATCCAGGCGTTCTGATTGGCCGCATCCGGCGAGGCCGACAGCACCGCAAACTTGCCGCCGTCCGCCCCCAGAATGTCCAGCGCCATGTCCGCCATCACCTTGCCCGTCTCTTTGAAGTCTACCTGGGCCACGAACACCTGCTCGCCCTCCGCCGAGGGAATCGGCGAATCCCAGGTCACAAAGGTGATGCCCTTCTCACGCGCCTTCTGCGCCGCCGGCGCAATCTGGTCGCCAGCGTTGTTCGACAGCATGATCGCGTTGACGCCCTGCGTGGTCGCGTTGGTCACGATCTCGATCTGCCCGGTGACGCTGTTCTCCGGCGTCGGCCCGAGGAATTGCAGCTTTTCCGGGTTCTGCAGTTCGGCTGCGGCGGCTTCAGCACCGTTGTGCGCCTGGTCGAAAACTGCGTTGCCCAGGAACTTGGGCAGCAGCACCATCTTCACCGCCTTGCCCGGCGTCGCTTTCACGGGTGTTGGGCCGGCGGCCGCGCCGCCAACCTCCTTGTCGATGTTATCCTTGGTGTATTTGCTGAAGGGACCCATCAGCACGCGCAGACCCTTGTCGCGGGTTGGATCTTTGGTGATGGTATAGGTGCCCATGCGGCCGGCTTCAAATTGCTCCCCTTCCACCCCCTTGAGCGAACCGGTCGCGATGAGGTAAGTCACATAGTAAGTGAGGTATCCCAGGTCCTTGAAGCTCCACAAGGCAAACTCGGGCGCGCATCCGTTCTTGACGAAGGACGCCATCTCGCTGGGCAGGCCCAGGCCGCTGACCTTCACTTTGTCGCACAGTTTCTCGTCCTGCATGGCCTTGGCCGCCGCAGCAATGCCCACCGTCGTCGGCGCCATGATCAGCTTCATGTCCGGATACTTGTCCACCAGCGCAATCGCCTCTTTGTAGCTCGCCTCCGACTGGTCCATCCCATACACCACGTCCAGCAGCTCCAGCTTGCTGTACTTCGGATCCGTCTTCAGCACATCCTTCAGCGCCGCGATCCAGGCGTTCTGATTGGCCGCATCCGGCGAGGCCGACAGCACCGCAAACTTGCCGCCGTCCGCCCCCAGAATGTCCAGCGCCATGTCCGCCATCACCTTGCCCGTCTCTTTGAAGTCTACCTGGGCCACGAACACCTGCTCGCCCTCCGCCGAGGGAATCGGCGAATCCCAGGTCACAAAGGTGATGCCCTTCTCACGCGCCTTCTGCGCCGCCGGCGCAATCTGGTCGCCAGCGTTGTTCGACAGCATGATCGCGTTGACGCCCTGCGTGGTCGCGTTGGTCACGATCTCGATCTGCCCGGTGACGCTGTTCTCCGGCGTCGGCCCGAGGAATTGCAGCTTTTCCGGGTTCTGCAGCTCGGCTGCCGCTTCCTCAGCGCCCTCGTGCGCCTGGTCGAAAACCGCGTTGCCCAGGAACTTGGGCAGCAGCACCATCTTTACCGCCTTGCCCGGCACCGCCTTGACGACCTGGCCGGTGGGGGGAGCCGAAGGCTGGGTTGGTTGCTCCGCAGCCGAAGGCTGGGTTGGCGCTGGTGGCTGCGTCGTCGCCGCTGGCCCACAGGCCGAGAGCACCAGCATGAGCACGGTTGTGAGCACGATTATCTTTCTGAACATCTTCATCCTCCTTCCAGACGAACACATTGGTTTTTATTCGTAGTTCGGATCAAGCAAAAGCCGGTTTTCGATCGTCCCTCCTCCTTTCTTTTTTTATCCCTGTTGTTCTTCAATTCCCTTAACCCGCTGAGCGCGACGTCGGCGGCTCCAACTGCTGCGCAATTCGCGGAACAGATTCGGACCGAGCACCGAAAAAATCAGCAGTGCGCCGATCACGCCTGTTTGAGTCTCTCCGGTGACGTTGAGCAGCCCCATGCCGTTGCGTAAATTCAGGATGATCAGGATCGACAGCAGGACGCCAAACATCGAGCCGGAGCCGCCGAAGATGCTTACCCCGCCCATCAGCACCATGGTGATGACATCGAGCTCGCCACCCTGCGCCGTATCGCCTCTCATTGAACCCAATCGCGCGGCCAGCAGCAGGCCCGCAAATGCAGCGATGAAACCTGAGACGATGTAAAGGATCATCTTCACCCGGCGCACGTTCACGCCCGAGTAACGGGCTACGTCCTTATTGTTGCCAATGACGTAGACATACCGGCCAAAAGCGGAGTACTGTAAGATGACGATCGACACGATCAGGAGCACGAAAAAGACGATCAGGGAGAGCGGGAACGGGCCAATGAGCGGTTCCTGACCGAGACGATCAAACCAGGCAGGATAGTTGCCTACCGAACGGTTCTCCAGCAATACATGAGCGAACCCGCGAAAACCGATCAATCCGGAAAGGGTGACCACCAATGACGATAGCCCGACATACGAAACCATGAAGCCATTGAACGCGCCCGCCAGGATGCCAATCAATAGAGCGGCGCCAATGTCATAGCCGAGCGGGATGCCTTTCTCCCACATGGCGGCCATCACTGCACCGGACAGCCCCATCACTGAGGCGACCGAGAGATCGATCTCGGCGTTGATGATGATGAAAGTCATTGCCAGAGCGACGATAATCTTTTCGATCTGCAGCTCGAACAGGTTCACCTGATTGTCAATCTGCAAATAGAATGGCGTCCGGACGGCATTGAAGGTGAAAATGACGATCAGCAGCACCAGCAACAACCCTTCCCAGCTCCTGAGCCGGGCAAAGCTACGCAACATGGCTTTTCTCCTTCACCACCTGGCTTTTTTCGCTCTCCGTTTTGCTCTCCAAACCGGTGCGCGTCCAGATATCGCGCAGGCGATTGACGATCACAGCGTCGATCGTCACTGCCACAAGGATCAATACACCCAGGAGAGCATCGACCCAGAAATCGGAAATCACCAACCAACGCAGCAGGCTTTGTTCCAGCAAATTGATCATGAAGGCGCCCAACGCGGCCCCGATTATCGTGCCCACGCCGCCATTCGTGCTTACTCCTCCCACTACGGCGGCTGCAATCGCCTGCATTTCCATTCCTTGCGCGGCGACCACGGTCAAATCGCCGTAGCGCACCATGAACATGAACCCGCCTAAGCCGGCTAATGCTCCGCACAGCACATAAGCGACGAAGATGATCTTTTGAGCCGGCAGGCCGCCGATGCGCGCCGCCTCCGGATTGGATCCGATGGCATACAAGCGCCGCCCATAAGGTAGATAGGTGATCACAAGTTGAAATACGACAATAATCACCAGCGCGCCGGCAACAACCGGGCGGATGCTGAAATCGCCGATTGAAAATAACTGGCTACCGCCCAAATCCAGCACCCATTGGGGAAAGTCGTTGGTAACCACGATCTTATTGCCCGGATAAGCCACTAGAATTGAGCGGTAAATGGCCATCGTACCCAGGGTCACGATGATCGACGGCACTTTGCCATACGATACCAGCAGACCATTCAGCATGCCCATCAGTATGCCCATGCCAATGGCGATCAGCAGTGCGAAGCCTGGCAGGATTTCAGGATGGAAGGAGAGTTGTTTTCCCACGAAAAAGGCCGTCAACCCGACGATCGAGCCGACCGAAAGGTCATAGTTACGGGTCAACAGCACAAGCGTCTCGCCGATAGCCACGACGGTGATAATGGCCACATCGCTGGTCACGCGGTTGAAAATGCGCGGGCTGAAATATCCTTGAATCTGAGAGCCAAAGAACAGAAAGATGGCCACGATCAGAACAACCAGACTCAATTCGCGAAGTTGCTCGGGACGAAAGTATCGCTTGATGGTATCCATTAGGCCGTCTCCGTAGCTCCGTTGTTCTGCCCCATGGCGGCGCTGAGCACCGCTTCCTGGGTGGCTTGTTCCCGCGTAAATATGCCCATTTGCCGGCCTTCACGCATGACCAGGATGCGGTCGCTCATGGCGATGATTTCGGGCATATCCGAGGAAATCAGGATGATGCCTAAACCCTGGGCAGCAAGTTCGTTGATGATGTGATGCACCTCGGCTTTCGCACCCACATCGATGCCACGGGTAGGCTCGTCGAGGATTAGAATCTGGGGGCGCGTGTTCAGCCATTTGCTCAACATGACTTTTTGCTGGTTCCCTCCAGAGAGCATTCCCACCATATGCTGCACCGAGGGGGTGCGTATGTTCAACCGTTGTTTGAATTGCTCGGCGGTGGCAAGCTCATCCTTCACCCGCACCAACCCCATTCGCGTCAGGTATTTGTGCAGCATGGGCAGGCTGATATTATTGGCCACCGACATCGACATGGTCAGGCCGATCGACCGGCGATCTTCCGTCATATAGGCAATCCCGCACCGGAGGGCTTGCTCCGGTGAGCGAATGGTTTGCGGCTTGCCGTTCAGGATGATCTCCCCTTCATCGGCCGGCTCGACGCCAAAGAGCGCCAATCCAACATCGGTGCGCCGTGAGCCCACCAGCCCGGCAAAGCCCAGCACCTCGCCGCGATAAACATCGAAACTGATATCCGAGAAGACGTTTTCTTTGCTCAATCCACGCACCGACATCAGCAGATCGCCGTGCGCGCCGTAACTTTTTTCGAAAAATTCCTCGATGGTGCGCCCCACCATGTCGCGGATGGCGCCTTCGCGGGTACACTCGCTGCATAGCCGCGTAGAGATGCGCCGACCGTCCCGGAAGATTGTCACCCGATCAGCGATGTCGAACACCTCTTCCATACGGTGGCTGATGAACAGGATCGAAACCCCCTGATCGCGCAGGTTGCGCGCCAGCTTGAATAATTGGTCGACTTCATGGGCCGAGAGAGAGGCGGTCGGCTCATCCATGATCAGCACCCGCACATTCAGCGAAATCGCCTTGGCAATCTCGATGGTTTGCTGGGCGGCCAACGTTAACCCGCGCGCGGCCATGCGCACATCCAGCTTGACGTCCAGCTTGGAGAGGATCTCCTCGGCTTCGCGATACATTTTCCCCCAGTTGACGAACAATCCCTGGTCGCGGTGGGTGATGAAGATGTTCTCGGCCACATTCAGATCGGGAAAGACCATCGGCTCCTGGTAGATGGCGGCAATGCCGTACATCTGCGCCTCGACTGAATTGTTGACCTTGATCGGCTTACCGTCCAGGAATATCTCACCCTCGTCAGGCTGGTATACGCCGGTCATGATCTTGATCAGGGTGGATTTTCCCGCCCCATTCTCCCCCATCAAGGCGTGTATCTCTCCCGGATACAGCTCGAGGGAGACATCATCCAGCGCCTGGGTCATGTCAAACCGCTTCGAGATGTGCCTCATTTCCAGAATGGGTCTTTCCATGATTTCTCCTTCGATCAGTCCTGCGGGACTTCAATCGTCGAGGCGGCGGAGGGAATCTCGCCCTCTTCTTCGCATGGGATTTGCGAGGAGATGGCTTCTTCTCCACATACGGTGACCGGTATGCATGCCGATTTAAAATAATCAGCGAAATCTTGAGGGATTTCGCTGTCGGTGAAGAGGTGCGAGATTTGATTCAGGCTGGCAAAAGAGCTCAAATCCACCTTGCCGAACTTGCTGGCGTCCACCAACGCCACAACCCGCTCGGCGCAGCGGATCATCTGCCTTTTCACATCCACCTCGCGGATGTCGATTTCGGTCAGACCTGCTTTGATGCTGATACCCGAGCAGGATACGAACGCCGTCTTGACATGCAGCGAGCGGAGCACCTGCTCAGAGAGCGGCCCGGTGACCGAATCGCCCCCCGGACGGATGATCCCGCCGATCAGGATGACCGTGTGCATCGGATTCTGAGAGAGGGCCATACCCACCGAGAGGCTGTTGGTCAGAATAGTCAGGCTGCGGCGGTTCTTCAAGAAGGGAATCATCGCAAAGACGGTCGTACTGGCGTCCATCAAAATCGAATCGCCATCCTCGACCAGCGTGGCAGCGACGCGCGCGATGCGCTGTTTCTTTTCGGCATTGACCAGCGCGCGCTCGGCGAATGAGGGGCTGACAAATTGGGTCTCATCCCTTAACACGGCGCCGCCGCGAACCCGCGACAGTTTCCCAGCCCTCTCCAGCGCGTCTAGATCATTGCGCACCGTACCCTGAGAAACCCCCAGACGTACGGCCAGATCGGAGACCTTTATCCCCGGTTCTTGCCGCAGGAGAGCCACCAGACGCTGTTGCCGCTCAAAAGAAATCATTCAAACGACCAGCCGCGATCCAATTGTTGAAATTTGCCGGAATTTGTATATTGACAACCTTATAATACAATATTCGTCAATAAGAGTCAACTATATTTAAGGTTTTCAACATCATCGACCAAATGTGGGTTACAAACGTTGCGCCAGCACCTGCTTCTCGTAATCCCTGATCTTTTCCAGGTAAGCGTATCCCACCGGCGCGCCCTGCGTTCGACAGTGATAATCCCACACCGCCCCGAAAGGCAGCGTTTTGATCTCTTCCATCAGCGCCAACCGCGCGGTGAAATCGCCGGTGGTCTCAAGGCGCTGTAGTTCAGCAGACGGTTCGAGCAGCGCATACAGAAGCGCGCGCTGCGTGTTCCGCAGGCCGATCGTCCAGGCAGCCACGCGGTTGATGCTGGCGTCGAAGTAATCCAGACCGATGTGCACCCGCTCCAAATAATCGCCTCTTACGATTTCGCTCATGATCGCCGCCAGATCTTCGTTCAGCGTGACCACATGATCGCTGTCCCAGCGCACGCCCCGGCTGATGTGTAGTTGCAGCCCGGGAAGGTACAGCAGCGCCGCTGAGATCTTGTCCGCAATGCTCTCGGTAGGGTGGTAATGTCCAAGGTCGAGGGTCAGCAGAATATTCCGCGTTATCGCATAGCCCAGGTAGAACTCGTGCGATCCCACCACGTAGCTCTCAGAGCCGATGCCGAACAGCTTGGGTTCGACCGCATCGAGGTTGTACCGGCGGTCGATTTTCTCGGCCAATATCTGATCCAGCGATCTGATCAGCCGCTCGCGCGGCGACTTGCGGTCTGCAGGGGTATCCTTGTAGCCATCTGGTATCCAGATGTTGGTCACGCATGGTGTTCCCAGCGCCCGACCGAACGCCTCGCCGATCTTGCGGCTGGCGATGCAGTGGTCGATCCAAAACCTGCGCACATCCTCATCCGCGTTGGAAAGGGTAAAACCGCTTTCCGCCATGGGATGCGAGAAACAGGTAGGGTTGAAATCCAGACCGTGACCGTTGGCTTTGGCCCAATCCACCCAGGCTGAGAAATGCTCCGGGCGCAGATGGTCGCGCTCCACCTTGCGACCGCCGGTCTCGGCGTAAATCGCATGCAGGTTCAGGCGGTGCCTGCCTGGAACCAACCGATAAACAGCATCCAAATCCTGGCGCAACTCTTCAGCGTTGCGCGCCCTGCCGGGGTAGTTGCCGGTCGCCGCCAGGCCGCCGCCAAGCTCGCCTTCCGGGTTCTCGAAACCGCGCACGTCATCGCCCTGCCAGCAGTGCAGGCTGATCGAAATACGCGTTAACCGCTCCAAAGCCCGATCGGTATCCACCTGATACGCGGCATAGCGCTGACGCGCCAGTTCGTAAGCGGCCTGAATGGATCGATCATCCGGCTCGATGCTCATATCCCCTCCTGTCAATCATGGATTATCGGCAGTGAGCTCGAGGAGCTTGCGGTATCCGGCTTCCCATCGCGCGTCACCGTCCGGTTGGTAGTAATCGACCGGGAAGGATGCGCGCACCGCATCCCGTCCAGTCTGAATATCCGGCAGGACGCCAAGGCCGACCGCTTGCATGAGGAAGTTGCCCACAGCAGTGGCTTCCACCGGCCCGACCACGCACAGCCGGCCCATCGCGCTCGCAGCGAACTGGTTCAACAGGCGGTTCCTCGTCCCGCCGCCAAAGATGTGCACTGGCTCAAGACGATAGCCAACGACTTCCTCCACCCGCTCGAGCACCCAGCGGTATTTCAAGGCAATGCTCTCTAGCACACAGCGCACAATATCGCCCTTGGTTTCGGGCACCGCCTGGCCCGTCCGCCGGCAGTAGCTCTGCACGCGCTGAGGCATGTTGCCCGGCATGAGGAAATCCCCATCATCAGGGTCGATCACAGCCTGGAAGGGCTCTGCCTCGGCGGTCAGTTCCGTGAGCTGGTCGTAGCTCAACTCCTCGCCCTGCCGCGCCCAGGTACGCCGGCATTCCTGCACGATCCACAGGCCCATCACATTCTTGGATAGCCGCCACTTGCCCCCTACGCCGCCCTCGTTGGTAAGGTTGTAAGCCAGCGTCTTCTCATCCACTGCGGGCAGATCGGCTTCGGTGCCCATGATTGACCAGGTGCCCGAGCTGATCCAGGCGAAGTGCTCGCCCTGAGCAGGCACGGCCGCCACCGCCGAGCCGGTATCATGGCAGGCCGGCGCCACGACCGGGATGGGCTTTGCATCCAGCTCTTCACACAGGTACGGCTGAAGCATCCCCAGCACGCTGCCGGGCGGTACAATTTCGGGAAAAATACCCGCTGGAATGCCAAGCCGCTCGAGCATGTCCCGGGCCCAATCTCCCTGGCGCGGATCGTAACATTGGGTGGTGGTGGCGATGGTGAACTCGCCCGCCGCCTTCCCGCTGAGCCAGTAGTTGAACAGGTCCGGAACAGTGAGGAAGGTATGCGCAGCTTCGAGCTGCGCTGGACGGTTTATCGCCATCGAGAACAATTGGAACAGGGTATTGATCTGCATAAACTGAATACCGGTGCGGGCGAATATCTCCTCCCGCGGCACACGCTGAAAGGCGGCTTCCATCATTCCATCGGTGCGCCGGTCCCGGTAGTGAAACGGGTTGCCAAGCAGACCGCCGTGCCGGTCCAGCAGAGCGAAATCCACCCCCCAGGTGTCCAGACCGATGCCCTGCAGCTTTCCGCCGGTTCTGGCCAGCGCTGCAGCGATGCCCGCCTTAATCTCCGTCCACAGCCTCAGTACGTCCCAATGAATGCCATCAGGTAAAGCTACCGGGCCGTTGGCGAACCGGTGCAGCTCGTCGATCTGGATGCGCCCGCCTTCGAGCGTGGCCAACATGGCTCGCCCGCTTTCCGCGCCAAGGTCAATGGCCAAAAAATGAGTCGCGTCACCCATGGTCTCTCCCAGGCAGGATATCGATTTTCAAGGACGAAAAATACACGAATCAATTGGGGAACGGTGCAATCCGCTATGCACAGTATAGTAAGCTTGTCGGCTTTTGTCAATTTTCTGGCGTTGTTTGTTGTTTAAAGCTCAGAAATTGGCGATTTAATATGCTTCTTGTTAATAATGCACATTTTTAAATAGCCATCCTTTTACCCATTGACAAGCGCGCATATTGAGCTACAATAGCATTAGGCAAACGTTTGCATTATTTCGGGGTGGTATCTACCTTTCGGGGGTCTTATGCCTTACCCGCAAGCTTTGCTCCTCTCTTTACGTAAAACGGCCAATCAAATCCGGCGCGAGACGATCCGTATGATCTATAACGCTGGAAGCGGTCATCCGGGCGGCTCTCTCTCCGAAGCAGACTTGCTGGCTGCCCTGTACTTCCATAAACTGCATGTCGACCCGCAAAACCCGCTCTGGCCGGAGCGCGATCGCTTCATCCTCTCCAAGGGACACGCCTGCGCCGGCCTCTACGCCGCCCTCGCCCTGCGCGGCTTCTTCCCGCCAAGCGAACTATTCACCTTCCGCAAGATCGGCAGCATCCTCCAGGGCCACCCGGATATGCGCAAGACACCTGGAGTGGAAATGAGCGCTGGCCCTCTGGGCAACGGTCTGGGAGCAGGCGCCGGAATGGCTCTGGGAGCACGCATCACGGGCAAAGACTACCGTGTCTTCGTCCTCATCGGCGATGGGGACGCTCAGGAAGGCAGCACCTGGGAAGCCGCCATGCTGGCGGGCTTTAAAAAGCTCAACAACCTGGTGTGCATCTACGATTACAACCGCTCTCAGGTGGACGGCCCCACGGCCGAGATCCTTTCTCTCCATCCTCTGCCGGATAAATGGCTGGCGATGAATTGGGAGGTGAAATGCATCAACGGCCACGACATGGCCCAAATTCTGGAGGCGCTGGATTGGGCCACCGAACCGCGCGAAAAGCCGGCCGCGATCATCGCCTATACCCTCAAGGGCAAAGGCGTCTCGTTCATGCAGGATAATCCAGCCTGGCACGGCAAAGCGCCAAACCAGGAGCAGGCCGAACAGGCTCTGCGCGAGCTGGAGTTGGAGGACTTTCATGCTTGAGCCGCAGCGAAAAGCCGTACGAGCCGCGTTCGGCGAAACGCTCGTCCGATTGGGAGAAGAGATTCCCAACTTAGTCGTCCTGGACGCAGATATTTCTTCCTCCCTGCAGACAGGAGAATTTGCCCGCCGCTTCCCCCAACGGCATATCAATTTCGGCGTCGCCGAGCAGAACATGATGATCAACGCGGCCGGGCTGGCTACCACCGGCCTGATCCCGGTTGCCTGCACCTATGCGGTCTTCGCTACCATGCGCGCCTGTGAGCAGTTGCGCAGTTTTATCTGCTATGCCAACCTGAACGTTAAGATCGCCGCCTCACACGGCGGAATCGAAGTCGGTTGGGATGGCCCCACCCACCAGGCTACCGAAGACGTGGCCATCACCCGCGCCATGCCCAACATGACCGTCGTTGTGCCCGCTGACGCCGTGGCTGCCGCGGCCCTGCTTCCTCAAGTGATCCGCCATCCAGGACCGGTCTATTTCCGTATGGGCCGCAACCCTGTGCCGGTCATTTACGCCAACGAGCAACCGTTCCTGCTTGGAAAAGCTGTCCGTCTGCAGGCGGGAGAAGATCTCACCCTGGTCGCCATGGGTGTGATGGTTTCGATCGGCCTCGAGGTCGCCGAGCGTCTGGCCAGGCAGGGCATACGCGCCGGCCTGATCGACATGCACACCGTCAAACCCCTTGATGTGCAGTCCTTGGTGGAAGCAGCCGAGCAAACGCCGTTGATTGTCACTTTAGAGGATCACAACGTGCTCGGCGGGTTGGGTTCGGCGGTGGCTGAAGCGCTTTCCACGCTTCGCCCTACCAGAGTCCTGCGCATCGGCGTGCCGGACGTCTTCGCCGAATCCGGTGCCCCGCAGGAGCTGTTCCGTAAATTCGGCATGGATGCTGAGAGTGTGACTTCCAAAATCCTGCATTCCATTGCCCAAAACTGAAACGCGCGAGGTAGGATGACGATTGACGACGCTTTCCAGATCGACATGCTGCGCAAAATGCTCCTGATCCGCGCCTTCGAGGAGCAGGCGCGCGATTTCTTCATGCGCAATCTGATGCGCGGCTCCACCCACATGTACATCGGCGAGGAGGCCGTGGCGGTCGGTGTGTGCAGCGCCTTACGCAAAGACGACTACATCGCCAGCACCCACCGCGGGCATGGGCACAGCCTGGCAAAGGGCAGTGATCCGCGCGCCATGATGGCCGAGCTGCTCGGCAAGGATACCGGCTACTGCGGCGGAAAAGGCGGTTCGATGCACATCGCCGACCACAGTCTGGGTAACCTGGGCGCCAATGGCATCGTCGGAGCGGGCATCGGCCTGGCCACCGGCGCCGCTTTTGCCGCCCGCTACCGCGGTGAGGACCGGGTGGCGGTGGCGTTCTTCGGCGATGGGGCCATCAACCAGGGCATCTTCGCCGAGGCGGCCAACATGGCTGCCTTGTGGAAACTGCCGGTCATTTACGTGTGCGAGCGCAACCGCTTCGCTGAGTTCAGTTACACGGACCGCTACTTCTCCGACCCCGATTTGACCAAGCGGTCCATCCCTTACGGCTTCCCAGGGGTTGAAATTGACGGGAATGACGTCCTTGCAGTGTATACCGCAACGGAAGAAGCAGTCGCCCGCGCTCGCAGGGGGGAAGGACCGACCCTTATCGTGGCTGACACCTATCGGATCATGGGTCACACCATCGGCGACCCGCTGACTTACCGCGTCAAGGGCGAGGTCGACCAGTGGTTGTCGCCTGAGCGCGACCCGATCGCCCGCTTCGAACAGCACCTGCTCGCCGAGGAAATCACCAGTTACGAAATGATAGAAGAAATAAAAAAGGACGTCCGCCGAACGATCGAAGCCGCGGCCGAGTTTGCCCTCGCCAGCCCCGAACCTCAGGAAGCGGCTCTGTTCGCCGACGTCTACGCGCCCCAGGATGGGAGGGCTGTATGAGCGATCGCATCATCGAGTACCGCGAAGCGTTAAACGAAGCTCTGCTCGAAGAGATGGAGCGAGACCCGAACGTTTTCATCCTGGGCGAAGACGTCGGTCAATATGGCGGAGTCCTGAAGGTCTCGAAAGGTGTTTATGAGCGTTTTGGCCCGCTGCGCGCCGTTGATACACCCATCTCCGAAAACGGCTTCACCTCCATCGGCGTGGGCGCTGCACTGGCTGGCTTGCGCCCGGTGGTTGAATTGATGTACATCGATTTCGCCTGCCTGGCCATGGACCCCATCGTCAATCAGGCAGCCAAGGCCCGCTATATGTCCGGCGGGCATGCCCATGCGCCCATCGTCTTCCGCACCCAGGGTGGCGCCGGGCGGGGGAACGCCGCCCAGCACTCGCAGAGCCTGGAAGCCTGGTACGTCCACGTGCCCGGTTTGATCGTCATTCAGCCATCCACGCCGTACGACGCCAAGGGCCTGCTGAAATCCGCGATTCGCAGCGATGACCCGGTGGTTTTCATCGAGCACAAGCTGCTGTACAATACCAAGGGGCCTGTGCCCGAAGGGGAATATCTGGTGCCTATCGGCGCGGCAGACGTCAAACGCGTGGGCCGGGACCTGACGGTTGTGGCCACCTCCCGCCAGGTGCTGCACGCGCTCGCCGCCGCCGAAAAACTGGCCCAGGAGGGCATCTCTCTCGAGGTAGTCGACCCGCGCACCCTCAAACCGCTGGATGTGGATACCATCGCGGCTTCGGTCAGGAAGACCCACCGCCTGCTGGTGGTAAGCGAGGGAGCCCGTACCGGCGGCTTCGCCGCCGAGGTGATGGCCCGTATGTATGAAGAAGTTTTTGATTTCCTGGACGCGCCCATCGTTCGTCTTACCGCCGAAGATGTGCCTTTGCCCTACAACGGCCGGCTGGAAATGCTGGCCATCCCGGACGAGGCGAAGATCGTCTCCGCCGTGCGAAGTTTCTTCGCCTGATCCTTTGTCACTTTAGGGTAGCGCATGAAGCCCGCGACAATTAAGGAAATTGCCCGTCGACTCGGGGTAAACCCCTCCACGGTGTCGCGCGCCCTGGCCGGCAGCACGAAGGTCTCAACGGAGACGCGCGAACGGGTCATGCGTCTCGCGCAGGAGCTTAATTACACGCCTAACCTGTGGGCGCAAAATCTGGTTGGGACTTCATCCAACCTGATCGGCTGCCTGGTGCTGGAGCTCAGCAACCCCTTCTACGTACCGGTGGTGCGCGCCATCCAGAGCGTCGCCTCGCAAAAGGATTACATCGTGTTCCTCGGCGAGTCCCAGCGCCAGCTCGAAGTGGAGAAAGCTGCCATCGAGCGCTTTCGGCGCATCCGCGTGGCGGGCATCATCGCTACACCGGTGCTGGTCGAGGTAGAGCACCTGCGCTTGCTGGAAAAAGAGGGCGTGCCGGTCGTCTTGCTGGGGCGTAGTGCGCCGGGTTTTTATTCCGTAAACGTGGACAACCGGCGCAGCGGTGAGATCGTCGGGCGTCATCTGATCCGCTGCGGCCATCGCGCGATTGGCTACGTCTACAGCGGCGAAGCGCACAACCTGCCCGAGCTGCACCGCCTGGAGGGCCTGAAACGCGCCCTGGCTGAGGCGGATCTGAACCTTGAGCATACGTACATCGTTGGTCGGAACGATCTGGGCGGCGGTGAGAAAGCTGCCCGGCGCTGGCTGGCCCAATCCCAGCGCCCCACGGCCGTGTTTTGCTCCAACGACATGCTGGCCATGGGCTTCATCTCGGCTCTCCTTGCCGAGGGTGTTCATGTGCCAGGCGACGTGGCCGTGGTCGGGCATGACGATGTGCCTTTCGCTTCCCTTTTCAAGGTCGAATTGACCACCGTCGCCATCCCCAAGGAAGAGGTTGGACGCACAGCCATCAACATCCTCCTGGACCGCATCGAAGGAGGTTCAGCCTCCGGAAAACCGCTAGACATCGTCCTGGAGCCTTCCCTGGTCGTGCGCCAATCTTGCGGCGGGAGGAGCTGATCTCGAATGGAGGCCTGTTCTTGCGGCCCTGTCAACATTAGGAGCGGACAATATGCGCTTCAAAGATAAAGTGGTCATTGTCACCGGCGCGGCCCGGGGTATTGGACGGGCCATCGCCGAAGGCTTCGCCCGTGAGGGCGCCCGCGTCGTCATCGCCGACATTCTTCGCGAGGAGGGCGAGGGCACCGCCGCGCGCCTCGCCGAACTGGGCGGCCAGGGCTTGTTCATTCAGACCGATACTTCCCGCAAGGCAGACGTCGATGCTATGGTGCAGAGGACCGTGGATGAATTTGGGCGCATCGACGTGCTGGTCAACGACGCCGGCATCTGCCCCTTCGAGGATTTTCTCACCATGAGCGAAGAACTGTGGGATCGCGTCCTGGATGTCAATCTGAAGGGCTACTTCCTCTGTTCCCAGGCGGTCGCGCGGGTGATGGTTGCAAAGGGCATCCGTGGACGGATCGTGCACGTCAGCTCGATATCAGCGATCGTCGGCGGCGCCCAACAGGCGCACTACTGCGCCAGCAAAGCCGGCATCAACCTGCTCTCCGCTTCGATGGCCATCGCCCTTGGCCCGTACGGCATCACCAGCAACTGCGTCCTGCCCGGCCCCATCCTGACCGACATCAACCGCGAAGACCTGTCCAACCCCGAAAAGGCGGCCTACTTCCAGAAGCGCACTCCCATCAAGGGCATCGGCGACCCCGAGGACGTGGTCGGTCCGGTGCTGTTTTACGCCTCTGACGAGGCCGCCTACTGCACCGGATCCACCCTGGTCGTTGACGGCGGCATTCTGGTGAATTTTCAATAGGAAACGGAGGAGACCATGGAACTGGCCGGACGCGCGGCCATCGTCAGCGGGGGCGGTTCGGGCATCGGCCGCGCCATCGCCCTCCGCCTGGCCCAAGACGGCGCCGCCGTCGCCATCCTGGATGTGGACGTCCCGGGGGCGGACGGCGCAGCCGAGGACATCCGCTCCGCTGGCGGCAAGGCCATCGCCATCGCCTGCGACGTCTCCGATCCAGCCCGGGTTCATGCGGCCGTGGACGAGACGGTGGCCTCTTTCGGCGGACTGCACATCCTGGTCAACAACGCCGGAATTTGCCCGCTGCGACCTTTCGAAGAGATTACCCTGGAGGAGTGGAACCGCGTGCTGGCCATCAACCTGACCGGCGCCTTCCTCCTGTGCCAGGCTGCCCTCCCGCACCTGCGCCGCGCTGGACCTCGCGGCCGCATCATCCATATCGGCTCGCTGGCCGGACAGACCGGCGGCGTGGCAGTCGGAGCACACTATTCCGCTTCCAAGGCCGGCTTGATGGTGCTCACCAAGCAGCTTGCCAAGCTGCTGGCCCCCTATGGGGTGACGGCCAATAACATCGCTCCGGGCACCACCGACACCGCCCTGACCCGCTCCTGGCCGGCGAAGACCCGCGCCGCCCTCCGCCGCCAGATCCCCCTCGGACGGCTGGGCCAGCCGGAGGACGTGGCCGCCCTGGTTGCCTTTCTCGCCTCGGATGAGGCCAGCTTCATTACCGGCGCAACCATTGACGTGAACGGAGGCCTGCACATCGACTGATGGCTACCCAGGTGATCATGCCCAAATTGGGTCTCACCATGACCGAAGGCCGCATCCTCGACTGGCTCAAACACGAGGGCGAGCCGGTCAGGGTCGGCGAGCCCCTCCTGGTGGTTGAGACCGACAAAGTTGCCTTAGACGTGGAGGCCAGCGCATCCGGCGCGCTCTTGAAGATCCTCCACCCGGCGGGCGATGTGGTGCCGCTGGGAACGGTCATCGCCTTCATCGGCGAGCCCGGCGAACCTTTGCCCCAAGCGCCCCCCTCCGAACCTGCCGCCCAGGAGAACCAGGCAGAGGCTGCCATCCTCCCTCCTGCGCCCCCAGCCGCGCCCGCCCAGCCGGCCCCGCCCGTCAGGGTCTCGCCGTTGGCCAGAAAACTGGCCGCTGAGCACGGCATCGATCTCTCCACCCTGCACGGCAGCGGGCCGGCGGGCCGCATCGTCGAGGAGGACGTGCGGGCGGTCATCACCGCTGCCGCGGCGGCGGTCACCCCGCCCCCGGCTCCCGACGAGGCGCCTTACCGCGACCTGCCCCTCTCTGCCGTCCGCCGCACTTCCGCCCGGCGCATGGCTGAGAGCGCCCGCAGCGCGCCGCATTTCTACCTGACGATCGAGGCGGTGGTCGCCCGCCTGGCCGGGCTGTTGCGCAGCCTCCAGCCGGATTTCGCCGCGCGCCTGGGCGTCCACCTCACCTACACCGATTTCTTCCTGCGCGCCCTGGCGCTGACCCTGCCGCACCATCCCTTGCTTAACGCCGCCGCCGGCGATGAAACCGTGCGCTGCTTCACCACCGTCAACCTCGCTCTGGCCATAGCCGCCCCCGACGGGCTGGTCGCGCCGGTCATCCGCTCGATCGAGGCGCTCTCCCTCGAGGAGATCGCCCGCCGGCGAATGGAGCTTGCCGAGAAGGCCCGCTCGCGTCGCCTCACCCCAGACGACCTGACCCGCGCCACCTTCACCCTGACCAACCTGGGTATGTACGGCGTGGACGAATTCGCGCCCATCCTCAATCCGCCGCAGAGCGCTATCCTGGCCGTGGGCGCCGTCTCCGAGCGCCCGGTGGGCGAGGGCGGTCAGGTCGTGCTGCGGCCCACCGTCCGCCTGACTCTGGCTGTCGATCACCGCGTCGCCGATGGCGTGGATGCAGCCCTTTTCCTGAAGGAGCTGCGCGCTCTCCTGTCCACCCCCGAAGCCCTGCTCAAACCAACGTGATCAACGACCATTGCCACGCCGATCGCGGGCGCCCGGCCAAACAGGGAGGGGAGGCTGATGGGATTTGCAAAGGTACCATCCACATGAAAATCTTCGCGGCCTGCGCGGTGCGTCAAGAAACATGCAAGAGACGGCTTGAAATCGTCATCAACCAGAAACACTTTGGGAGGATGCCAGCATGGAATACCTCGTCGACGTCTTGAAAGTCGGTCAGTTCCCCGAGACACCCGGCGCCGAAATCTACTGGATGTCCCGCTTCCGCGATGACCAGTGGGAGCCGCTCAACGTTTACGCCATGCTCGTGCGCGGCGGAGGCCACACCCTGCTGGTCAACAGCGGCCCGCCCCTCGAGCGCCTGGAGTGGCTCAACCGCATCTGGGGCGCCGGCACGGACATGCGCCACCAGCTCGTCGTCCACGAGGACGACCGCATCGAGAACCGCCTCGCCGCCCTGAATGTGACCCCCGACCAGGTCGAGCACCTCATCCTCACCCCCCTCCAGCCCTACGCCCTGGGCGGCGCAGTCAAATTCCGCAACGCCCAGATTCACGTCAACCGCAACGGCTGGGCCGACATGTTCGCCCCGCGCTACAAGAAACATCCCCACGACGTCATGCCCGTCTGCTTCTCTCCTGAGGACATCCACTATTTCTTCGTCGAAGCCTGGGAGCGCCTGGACATGATGAAGGACGAGTGCGAGATTCTCCCCGGCGTGAGCGTCTTTTGGGTGGGCGTGCATCACCGCTCCTCGGTGGCGGTCAAAGTGCAGACCAAAGACGGCGCGGTGATCTTCTCCGACTGCATGTTCCGCTACGAACACATCACCGAGAACCGCCTGTTGGGCATCAACGAGAACATGTACGAGGCCCTCGAGGCCTACGCCCGCATCCGCCGGGAAGCCGACATCATCGTGCCCATGTACGATCCGCGTGTCCTGGAGCGCCACCCCGGTGGGCACATCGGCTATTGATGGGAGGGAAAAAATGGACTTGATCAGACGAGAGCAGATACCTGTGCGCCCGCTGCAGGGACGGGATATCCAGACCGCGGTGGGCAAGGACGGACTGGTGGCCAGCGCCGCCATGACCATGGGCTGGGCCCACTTCTCCTTCGAGCTCGGCGCGGTCGAACCGCACCAGCATGCCGAGGAGCTGGTTTACGTCCTGCGCGTCCGCGGCTGCCGCGTGCGGTTCGGCCCCGCCCGGGATCGGCTCGACGGCAGCCTGGAGCTGGAAGAGGGCATGCTCCTGCACATCCCCGCCGGCGAGTACCACAGCTTCGTCTGCGATCCGGGCGGCTCCATGGAGGTGCTTTTCTTTTACGGCGGCGTGGACAATATCCGCCCGGAGGAGAAGGGGGACGGGTAGCGCATACGCCCCCACGCGTGTGGGGAAAACGATGTACCAGCCGTTACCGAAAAAGGTAGACCAAACAATCGTTTGGTTTTGAATATCGTCAGCAAGTATAGCGGCCAGAAATTTACCCGCGTCGAGGATATTCCCCTAAATGAGGACGGTAGTCCTCGTGTGCTTAGCCCTGATGATATTCATATTATTGACGAGGTGACACAAACCCTCAAAGATGCGGATGGCAATGAAATCATGCCTGGCTACACACTCTCGCCAAACGGCGATTTTATTGATATAATTCATGTAACCGATTGGTCAGGAGATATTGAATATGGAGAATGGCAGCGAAGAGCAACCGCATTTGAACAAGAATTGCACGCTAGAGGAATTTCTGCGCGCATGGAACTTGGAGCGCGAGAAACTTGGCTTGCCTCCCGTGATGCCAGCCCCGCCACCGCAAAACACGGGTACTCGGAGACTGTCAGTGCTCTTCAGGCCCGCGCCCCGCAACAAGTCAGAGAAGCCACCCAGCGAGTAGAAAACGTCCCGTATCTTTACGGGGTTGTCCCCAATTTCCCGCATACAGTCGAGCCAGTAGAGCCATTTCAATATGGCTCTTATACGGTTATCGCCAAGATAAATGATGTCAATGGCGAAACCGTAGCCTATGCCGTAAGAGGGCAAAATCCTGGCCGCCCCATTCCGACGCGCGACGGTTCGATCCACCTGTTGGGTCTGGATGCCAAAGACCCGCAGAGCTGGGTCTTTGTCAAAGATGGCAAGCTGCAGTCCTTCAAAATGTTCGATCCCACCGACCCGCCCGAATTAACGGCATTTGGGCCAGTAGATATGGGAGGGCTGCCGGTTACGCTGCCAGAAGGCAAGCTGCTGGACGAAGTCTATAGCGAGACCCTGCGCCCGCTGCTGGATCAGATAAAGCAAGAAGTGTTGGACAGCTTCCGTAAACCAATGCTCAATCTCGTCCAGGACTTACCCGACGACTTGCTGTCTGAGGTATATCGCTATAGGTCCACCCCCACGCGTGTGGGGAAAACCCGCCTTCGGTCTGGGGAGCTGACCTTCAACCCGGTCCACCCCCACGCGTGTGGGGAAAACTAGGCGTCCCCATTTTTCGCGCATGCGATCGCCGGTCCACCCCCACGCGTGTGGGGAAAACTACGGCTACGATCTCTCCGTCCAGGGTCTCCACGGTCCACCCCCACGCGTGTGGGGAAAACGTATCGCCCAATTCCGCATCCAGCCTGCTCATCGGTCCACCCCCACGCGTGTGGGGAAAACCGCTGATAGATGGCGGCAAACCTGCCGCCGAGACGGTCCACCCCCACGCGTGTGGGGAAAACAGGTTGACCCGCAGTCTCCGGATGCCCATTGCCGGTCCACCCCCACGCGTGTGGGGAAAACACAATCCACCCCATTAACTGCGCCTCATTTATCGGTCCACCCCCACGCGTGTGGGGAAAACGGCCATGACGTACAGGTACTGACCATACGTCGGCGGTCCACCCCCACGCGTGTGGGGAAAACCTCTCCATGCCATATGGCGTTGACCCCTCGTTGAGGTCCACCCCCACGCGTGTGGGGAAAACGCACTCATCCTCACTCGTGAACAGCTTCAGAAAGGTCCACCCCCACGCGTGTGGGGAAAACGCCTGGCGCGGCGATAATGACCCGTTGGCCGAATGGTCCACCCCCACGCGTGTGGGGAAAACGGTTCACCCACCCGTTTGCGGTGCGTGCGACGAGGTCCACCCCCACGCGTGTGGGGAAAACGGACCCGGCAGGGGCGAAACAACGATGCGATGCGGTCCACCCCCACGCGTGTGGGGAAAACATCTGTTGCTCAATATTGAGCCACAGTGACGGAGGTCCACCCCCACGCGTGTGGGGAAAACTATACTGTTAGCCTACTAGATACCGTTAACTTAGGTCCACCCCCACGCGTGTGGGGAAAACGCAGCCAATGAACTGAACATTAGAGCAGTCAGCGGTCCACCCCCACGCGTGTGGGGAAAACGAAAACCCACTGCACTCAACTGTGTGGATGTCAGGTCCACCCCCACGCGTGTGGGGAAAACATCTGTTGCTCAATATTGAGCCACAGTGACGGAGGTCCACCCCCACGCGTGTGGGGAAAACTGTCTACTGCTGAATTCTGGCTCAACCTGGGAAGGTCCACCCCCACGCGTGTGGGGAAAACGGCAGTCCACTGCGAGGGCGATTGACGAGATCAGGTCCACCCCCACGCGTGTGGGGAAAACTTTAAAACGTCTTTTAATTCCTCTTTGGTATACGGTCCACCCCCACGCGTGTGGGGAAAACACGCTGCGATCCAGCGGGGCGATCTTCGCGAGCGGTCCACCCCCACGCGTGTGGGGAAAACGATGGCGTGCGTATGCTAGACCACAAAGTTGTCGGTCCACCCCCACGCGTGTGGGGAAAACTCGACACTGATGGTCAGTGAGCCAGCCGTGATCGGTCCACCCCCACGCGTGTGGGGAAAACTCAAAATGAATTGCATACCGGGCACGTCGGCGAGGTCCACCCCCACGCGTGTGGGGAAAACAAGAAAACCAACGGGGTCAAGCGAGCCGCAATCGGTCCACCCCCACGCGTGTGGGGAAAACCGAGCGTGCTACAATGGCGGTGCGGCAAAACTAGGTCCACCCCCACGCGTGTGGGGAAAACGCCTGGCGCAGTTCGGCCGGCCGCGGAAACCACGGTCCACCCCCACGCGTGTGGGGAAAACATAGCTCAAGCGGCCGATCGCCGGCCCATGAGAGGTCCACCCCCACGCGTGTGGGGAAAACTCTAGACTATGCAAATTGGGGTCGAATTCGATCGGTCCACCCCCACGCGTGTGGGGAAAACGGTTAGAGGTGCACCAGATGCACCTCTAGAGGAGGTCCACCCCCACGCGTGTGGGGAAAACTTGCCTGACGTATTCCCGGCCGGTGGCGAGTCAGGTCCACCCCCACGCGTGTGGGGAAAACCTCGCCGACCATTGTGAAGATGCCCCCGATGGCGGTCCACCCCCACGCGTGTGGGGAAAACGCTCCACGGCGAGGCGCACTGGGAGGGCGACGAGGTCCACCCCCACGCGTGTGGGGAAAACTATCTGGCGGCGTAGATAATCGCCGGATGCGGAAGGTCCACCCCCACGCGTGTGGGGAAAACGCAATGAGTGTGCCGTCTGGCTGAATGACAATCGGTCCACCCCCACGCGTGTGGGGAAAACTTTATTGGCCTCATCAAGAAACGTTTTTATATCGGTCCACCCCCACGCGTGTGGGGAAAACCATAATGCGGTTACGACCGGGGCATCATGGAAACGGTCCACCCCCACGCGTGTGGGGAAAACTGGCCGCGGCGCAGAATATCACAAAATCTAAACGGTCCACCCCCACGCGTGTGGGGAAAACGGCTGCAGCAGCACTCTTACGCTCCGGCACACCAGGTCCACCCCCACGCGTGTGGGGAAAACTTTAGCGAGATGAAAAAAATGAAAAAAATCGTAAGGTCCACCCCCACGCGTGTGGGGAAAACACAAAGTAGCCGCCAAGACTGTCGGTCGACTCCGGTCCACCCCCACGCGTGTGGGGAAAACACACTAAAACCATTAGCCAAGTCGGGAGAGGAAGGTCCACCCCCACGCGTGTGGGGAAAACGAGATTTGCCGTCGCACTGGCTACGCATGGGGCACGGTCCACCCCCACGCGTGTGGGGAAAACGCAACGTCGTGCATCCGGCAAAGCAGCCACAAAGGTCCACCCCCACGCGTGTGGGGAAAACTCAGGCGGTTGATGAGCGATGACCTGATCTTTAAGGTCCACCCCCACGCGTGTGGGGAAAACATATCCTCAAACTGTTACTACGTGGCACCCAGCGGTCCACCCCCACGCGTGTGGGGAAAACTCAGCCAGGATGCCGCGGATGCCGCGCTGCATCGGTCCACCCCCACGCGTGTGGGGAAAACTGCCCAGGGCGGGTTTTGGTTTATTAATTATGCCGGTCCACCCCCACGCGTGTGGGGAAAACCCCTTGGGCATCCATACCCGGTATCCTGCGCGATGGTCCACCCCCACGCGGGGAGCGACATTACTGGCCAGTCCACCTGGACATGACGGATGCGTTTCAATCCACGCCCCCACGCGGGGAGCGACTCGGCGATTTTCGTCATGACGCGGCGTACTCGTAGTTTCAATCCACGCCCCCACGCGGGGAGCGACCGATCTTGCTCACATATCGCTTCCGGTCAAATGCGTTTCAATCCACGCCCCCACGCGGGGAGCGACGCGAAAGCCCTCCCCATAACGACCCGATACGATGGTTTCAATCCACGCCCCCACGCGGGGAGCGACCATACCCTTTTGTGATAGATGGCGCAAGCTGTTCGTTTCAATCCACGCCCCCACGCGGGGAGCGACGCCCTCGTAGACGTTGGTGGAGGTGGCTTTGGGGTTTCAATCCACGCCCCCACGCGGGGAGCGACGGCTGGGCGTTATTGATCAAGATCGGGAGGTGAAGTTTCAATCCACGCCCCCACGCGGGGAGCGACTGCGCGTTTTCAACACCCTGCGCCAGGCAGGGTGGTTTCAATCCACGCCCCCACGCGGGGAGCGACGCGCAGGGTGTTGCCCGATTTGTATTTTAGGCAAGTTTCAATCCACGCCCCCACGCGGGGAGCGACAAATACAATGGCAGCGCATTCTCAACCGGGTCAGG
>Ga0078972_1001845_pt1 | contig 75195 bp, 67 predicted proteins | sample YelNatPaOPGAMG01_FD_67568 | JGI IMG/M metagenome (GOLD analysis project Ga0078972, IMG submission 67568) | Hot spring thermophilic microbial communities from Obsidian Pool, Yellowstone National Park, USA - OP-RAMG-01 (SPADES assembly) (version 2) | ecosystem: Environmental > Aquatic > Thermal... | reverse complement strand
AATGGTGCCCAGAAAAAGCCTTATACCTCACAGATAAAAAACGGATTCCCCAAAAAACACGAGTAAACACAGTTAAAAAGTTATTAGTTAAAATGTAGCGCCGCCAAGCATAAAAACTTCTTAAAAACCTTTTGAAAAAAAATAGGAGTAATGGTTGTCCAGAACCTTCTAAATACGCAGCCTTTATTGCGCAGCCTCTCTCAATAGTTTCTCCACTTCTTCCTCGCTTGGAACCACACCCTGCAATTTGACAACCCCGCTGATCGTCAAGGCCGGCGAGGATAAAACCCCGTATTTCCTTGCAACTTTCCCAGAAGTGATGTTTAGCTTTTCAATCTTCACAGAGACCCCAGAAGATTTAAGCTTCTCAGCAACGGTTTCAACGATTTTTCTTACGGCTTGGCAGCGGACACATGGAGGTTCCGGACCAATAATCTCTACATGTACCTCTTTCAAACTTATCACCTAAACGAATTTTCCTATCGCAATATTTAAATATTGCTGTAAACTGTTCTCTTCACCACGATGCAACACAAAAATAGAGAAGATACGCCGTGGATAATGAATTGTTAACTTGTTGTGTATTAAAATCAAAAACCCCAGGCGCTCGCGTATAAGGAGGAGATGTTATTGTTAGGGTACGCTGGAACAGTTTTGCATGTAAACCTTACAAATGGAAGAACATGCTGTGAACCGTTAAATGAAGAGCTTGCCAGAAAGTACCTTGGAGGTTTAGGGTTAGGGCTTGCCTTACTATTTAAGCATTGCCGTCGAGGCGTAAATCCCTTCGAACCCGACAACCCGTTGATTTTAGCAGTTGGGCCTTTAGCAGGAACTATGACGCCCGCGGGTGGAAGCGGCCATGTTTTTGTGGCTAAATCTCCACAAACTTTCGGTGCGGGAGTTGCAAGGGCTTTTGGACACTTTGGAGCTGAATTGAAAAGGGCTGGTTACGACGCAGTTATAATTTATGGAAAGGCTGACAGGCCAGTTTACGTTTGGATCGACGATGATTCAGTTCAGATTCTAGATGCTTCAGCATTATGGGGCAAATCCCCAGCTGAAACCGAAGAAGCTATCAGAGAAGAGCTTGGCGATTATCGCATCCGCGTGGCCTCGATTGGTCCCGCCGGAGAAAGGCTTGTCCGGTTTGCCTCAATAATAAGCGATAAGACGAGAGCTGCAGGTAGAACAGGGTTGGGCGCTGTTATGGGTTCAAAAAATCTGAAAGCCATAGCTGTTCGCGGAACAGGAGACGTTATGGTTGCCGATGTTGAAGGCTTCAAGGAACACGTTAAAGTTCTATGCGGGAAAATGAAAAATCCCACTATAGAAAGATACAAAGCTTTAGGAACAATAAGTGAAATCTCCCTCTATAACGCTTTACACGCTCTACCTTCAAGAAACTATAGCAATGCACATTTTGACGACGCTGAGGTTATGGTGGAAAAATTGAGTAAAAGCTTCACTATGAAAGCGAATGCTTGCAACTCATGCCCCATAGGATGCGAGCACATATACACGGTTCCACATGGGCCATACAAGGTAGTTGAAGCCAGAATAGAATATGAAACTTTATGGGCTATGGGGCCGAACTGTGGAATCAACCGTTTAGACACTATAATTGAAGCTGTGGATTTATGTAACTATTATGGGTTGGATGCAATAAGCACCGGAGTAGTCGTGGCTTTCGCCATGGAATGCTATGAAAAAAGCATTTTAAACGCAGCTGAGCTGGATTTCGTGAAAGCCACGTTTGGAAGCTCCGAAGCCCAGATAAAACTTATCCATAAAATAGGCAAAAGAGAAGGAATAGGCAATATTTTGGCTGAAGGGGTAAAGCTTGCAGCCGAAAAAATAGGTAAAGGTGCAGATAAGCTAGCTCAACACATTAAGGGTGTTGAAACCGTTGGATACGACCTAAGAGCTTTAAAGGCGACGGCGCTGGCTTGCGCAGTTTCATTCAGAGGCGACTACACCTTCAACGATCTCCAAACCATAAACGCCTCAAATAAACCAGAAATGGTAAAGTTTGTGAAGGACTTGGAGGACCAGCATGCAGTAATGGACTCGTTGATGATATGCAAATTCAGCAAACAAGCATATTCCGGCGGTTATGAAGACTTTGCCAAACTTTACATGCTTGTAACAAGCTTCGAGACAACCTCTCAAGAAATGATGGCTGCAGGCGAAAGAATAATCAACATGGCGCGCCTATTCAACATACGCGAAGGCCTCAGAAGAGCTGACGACCATTTGCCATGGAAAGTCATGAACGTTCCAATATTTGACGAAGGCCCAACTAAAGAAGCATACGTAAGCCTACAGGAACTCAACTTAATGCTTGACTACTACTACGCGGCCAGGGGATGGACAAAAGAAGGCACGCTGGCGCCTGAAAAACTGAAAGATCTGGGGCTTGAAGAGTTCGCCAATCAAGTTTATGCAAAGCTCAAATGCGGTGAATAATTTTGAAGATGAAAGCAGAATTGAAAAGTTACGCTCCAATAATCTTTCTTTTGCTTATCATAATGGGGTTAACATTTTGGTCTACCATGTCAGGGGTTGGAGCGGAGAAGGGTTTACCGTCCATAAGCCCTTTTAACGGTGTTCTACTTGCGGTCGTTGGGCTTGCGGCTGGCTTAGTCGGCGGGATTATTGGAACCGGCGGCTGCAGCGTTATGTTGCCCATACTTCACCTGTTGCTTGGTTATCCAGCGCCAATAGCGGTGGGCACAACCCTATTCGCCGTAATATTTACAGCTGTTTCAGGAGGCTATGGACATTTGATGCGTGGAAACATAGATAAAAAAGCCATTTTATGGCTTGGCGTTTTTGGCTTGATTGGAGTGCTTTTCGGTTCATGGCTTTTCATTCAACTTTCCACCCAAACCTCCTTGCTTGGATTAATTTTAGGCTTAGCCTTCCTTTGGCCTGCTTTTCGGATGATGTGGGAAAGCCTTACAGCAAAGAAAGAATCAGCGAAAACAAGTACCATCGCAGGGTCGAAGCTTGCCATGGGAATTTTCGGGTTTATAGTTGGCATTTTCACGGGTTTAGTTGGTTTGGGCGGAGGCTACGCCCTTGTGCCCGGATTAATTTACCTGTTCAACGCGCCTGTTCCCATAGCTATGGGAACATCATTAGTAACCATGATACCATTAACCAGTGTTGGCGGAAGCATTAAACTATTAGAGGGCTTCGTGTTTCTAAACGCAGGATTAATTCTTGCAGCCGGCGTGGTAGTTGGCGCACAAGTTGGCGCCGCATTAACCAAACGCTTCAAAACAACAACGCTAAAACTGATTTTCGGCCTATACTTCCTTTACGTTTCAATGAAATTTATAACAGGCTATTTTGGAATATCCATATGGTAAATGATAAACAACACACACTTTAGGCCACTAAACCTGCTTCCAACATTATTTCACGTGCTGACCATGAATGAAATTACCGACAACAAAGCGATTTAAAATGTTATCTAAAAGCATTACAAAATGCGACGGCGGATAGCCAAACCCTTAAGCCACACCAAACGCATCAAATAATCTATATGCGCGCACGCCCAAGATTCCTAAGATAGACAGTTGCCGTCAAAAGGGATTTAGCCGCCAAATTATCAAACCAACGCCGCACATCCGCATCCTCAAGCAAATAAGCGTACTTAGCCCTCAAACCCCATCAAGTAAAAAATTGTTGGAAGTTTTATTTAAGGATCCGCTTAAAAAATTAAGTGGACCGGGGGGGATTTGAACCCCCGACCTCCTGAGTGCAAGTCAGGCGTTCGTACCAACTGAACTACCGGCCCTCATAACTTTTGAATGCTTAAAGGTTCCATGGATATTTAGTTTTTGTCTTTACGACTCTTACAAAAAAGAAAAAGATTGATGGTCATGCGTATTTTCTATATTTGTTAGCCTAATATCTTCGTCTTGGTGGTCTCTTCTTGGACCAGCATTCTCGGCAGTAAACTGGCCTGTTTGGGTCAGGCTTAAATGGAACTTCGCATTCCCGACCGCATTCAGAGCATACTGCTTTGTACATCTCTTTCTCTGACATCGACTATTTCAACTCCTTTTTCTATGTTTATGTGCAGAAGAAACTTCATGCACGATGCACGTTTTCACTATGCAGTTGCATATAAGAATTGTCATCAAAAGGGTACAAGTGCGACCTGCCCCTGCGAATCAAAAAGCCTTGGAACACTTTCGTAAGCATAAAACCTAAAAGCTTTGACATGCAATATTTTCATAAATACTCATTCTGGAGAGAAAAAATCATGATCGCATTTAAGATTGTAAAGATCACGCCACCCGACGGGTGCAACATAATTGTAGGCATGGCGCATTTTATAAAAACAGTTGAAGACCTCTATGAAGCCGTAGTCAATTCAGTACCGAACGCGAAGTTTGGCGTAGGCTTCTGCGAAAGCTCCGGATCCTGCCTGGTTAGACATGAAGGTAACGATGTGGAGCTGAGAAGGCTTGCTGCTGAAAAAGCTTTCGAAGTAGCGTGCGGTCACAGCTTCATCATCTTCCTGAAAAATGCTTATCCAATTAATGTCTTAGACAAAGTCAAGGGTGTTCCAGAAGTCTGCACAGTTTTCGCAGCCACAGCGAATCCAATGGAGATTGTTATTGCCGAGACTGAGCAAGGCAGAGGAATAATAGGTATAATCGACGGCGCAAAGAGTAAAGGAATCGAAGACGAGCAAGAGGTACAGAATCGCAGAACCTTCCTTAGAAAAATCGGCTACAAATTTTAGATTAGGCACGATTGTCTCAGATACGTCTCCTTCTTCTAAGCGTAAGCTCAGGGCACAATCACCTTTTCAATAGCGCATAGGGGGTTTTGTTATAGGTAAACGGTGAGGAGGAAGTGATTGCAGGAAACTTTACAAAAAAGACGGGAAGTTTACTATTAAGTTAGACTATGCATTGCGATCCCTGTCATGCTGCAAAAAGAAGGGTTTAGCTTCTTAAAATTCCACGATGATGGCACATTAATGAAAGCCGAGGAACAAGTTTCAGGTTCCTTTTTTAACGCAAAATGTGCAATAACCGCTTGGAAATTCGGCATTGCGCATTCGTATGTAAAGCGAAAGTTTGTATTAGAGAGCCACATGTAACAAAAGCTTATTACACACCAAGGTTCACTGTTGAATGCACTTGAGTTGAGGTGTTCTTGTTGGAGGATAGACAAAGCAGCGTTGAAGATACTTTTCAGAAGCGAATTCTGTCCCAGCAAACGCTTAGGGCACGGATGGACAAAATTAAGCACAAAGTCGCCGTTATCAGCGGGAAAGGCGGTGTTGGAAAAAGTACTGTAACAGTCAACCTAGCGGTAGGTTTTGCACGAAACGGCCGCGAGGGTAAAATCGGAGTCTTGGATGCAGACATTCACGGTCCAAGCGTACCTAGACTTCTAGGTTTGACGGGACAGCGCGTAAGAGCTGGACCGCCAGGCGTGTTTCCAGTCATAGGGCCGTTAGGGATCAAAGTGGTGTCGATTGATTTCTTTTTGCCAGAAGAAAAGACACCGACAATCTGGCGTGGCCCATTGAAGATGACGGCGATGCGCCAGTTTTTGTCAGACATTGTCTGGGGAGAACTTGACGTGTTGTTCATAGACTTGCCACCCGGAACTGGAGACGAACCATTAAGCATAGCACAGTTACTACCGGAAATTGACGGCGTAGTAATTGTCACGATGCCAACAGAACTGTCACAGGGAGTTGTGAAGAAAGCTATAACTTTCTCTGAAAGACTTGGAATGCCCATAATAGGCATAATTGAAAACATGAGTTGGCTTGTTTGCCCGAATTGTGGAGTCAAAATTGATGTTTTCCAGTCCGGTGGAGGAAAGCGTTTGGCAGAAGAAACGAGAATACCTTTTCTTGGAAGTCTACCCATTGACCAGCAAATCAGTCGAAGCTCAGATGAGGGCAAACCGTTTATAATGGATAAACCTGAATCAACTGCGGCAAAAGCATTTAACGAAATCATTGTGAAAATTGAAGCTTACCTGAAAGCAAAGGAAAAAGGCGTCAACGATAAACTGTAGTACCAAGAAAAGTTTTCTAAAAAACGAAAGAGAAAGATGTGGAGAGGCTTAAGCCTGTCTCTTGCGAGTCGCTGCTACTCCTTTGAAAGCGTTATTTCTATCGTTGAAACCATCCGCGACCTATTTTCGCCTTCTCTCGGTGGCATCTCTGCCGTTCCAATGGCTATCTTCGACACCTTAATGTCCTTGATAAAGCGATTGCGAGTTATCTCAGCCACGTCAACAGCAGTTGTTATCGCTTGACCTCTTGCCTTCAGAGTTATCTCTTTTGTTGCACCGGAAGAGAACGCTGTTATTATAGCCAGCACATAGCTCATTGGCGGTTTGTTTCCAACGAAGATGACATCTGATTTTTCGGCCATTTTCCTATTCCTCCTTTTTGTAGTTGTTTTGTTGATGTAGGATACGCCCAGCGCCGTCTCTCCTTTAGGCACTGAACGTTACAGCTCATATACACGAACTTGCTTATAAATTCAATCGAGAATTAACCGAATATTCCTTGCATCGTACATATTTCTGGCGGACAAACCGAATCAAATTCGGGCATAAGAAAAGAACCTTCATGTCACAAAGCTAGAGAAACGGCGCCAAAGCAATACAAAACTTTTTAATCGAGTGTGAAAAATTACATTCGAATGAAAATGTCCTGTCATTCAAATAGTTCACAGCACCAATATTTTGAAGCGTGAGGAATCTTGAAGCTCAATGACTTAGGCTTTTCACGTGACATCATAACGGAAACCATAGTTACAACGTACAACTTCGACAATACACCTAACGCGGCGCCAATGGGGACCACATTGCTGAACTCGCAGATGCTGATTCTTAGACCTTACGTTGTTTCCAACACTTTCGCCAACCTTAAAGCTAGAGGTGTGGCTGTCATAAACGTCACCGAGGACCCGTGGCTTTACTACTCCACAGCCTTTAAGGAAGAGGCATGCGGAAAACTGCACGGAACGTTCCGAAAAGCGTCAGTTGTCAACGCTCCAGTGATTAAAAGTGCAGATGCATGGGTGGAAGTGGTCGTTGGAAGGATAGTTACGCCAGCTGCTGACAGAGCGGAAGTGACGTGTAAAGCTCTTCGGATTCACGCACGAAAGAAAGTTCCTCAGGCGTATTGCCGAGCTGTAGGCGCAACTATCGAAGCAATTGTGCATGCCACACGTGTAAAGGCATACCTCGAAAAGGGAGCAGACGAAGAGGTTTCAAAATTAATGGAAAAAATCAAGTACAACCGCGATGTAGTCAATCATGTCGCAACAAACTCGCAATACGCCCACATAATGAAAAACCTAGCGCGACTGATTGAATTGTGGAGGAAGAATCGTGAAAGTCTATGTTAAATCCCCAGCCAGACTTCATCTTGGGCTGATAGATGTGCATGGAGGGCTCGGGAGAATGTTCGGCGGGCTAGGCGTAGGAATCGATAGACCAAACGTGATCCTTACGGCATACAACTCTGATGCAATGATCATTAGAGGCAAAAAAACAGAGCTTACAAAAGTGCTGGTACAACGGTTCCTCGATTTTTATGATGTAAAAGCGAACGTTGAAGTCGAAGTAAAGCAGGTTATACCTGAACATAAAGGGCTTGGGTCAGGAACACAGATGGCGTTAGCCGTTGCGACAGCGCTTGCGAAACTTTTCAGCATAAACGCTTCAACCGAGCAATTGTCATCAGCCATGGGCAGGGGACAGAGAACCGGAATAGGCACAGCAGTTTTTGCAAAAGGCGGTTTTGTAGTTGATGGAGGAAAACATGTCGCAAACAGGTCGCCAACGAGCCCACGTTCACCTATAATCCTCCGACGCCCATTCCCAGAAGATTGGCGCTTTATAGTAGCTGTTCCAGACGGAGGGACAGGATTGGCAAATGATGCGGAAATAAACGCTTTCAAAAAACTCTTCCCAACCGAAAACGAAAATGCAAGTAAGATATGCCGATTGATAGTGATGAAGCTTCTCCCCGCACTTGTAGAGCATGACATCGTAAGCTTCGGCGAAGCTTTAACAGAAATTCAAGAAGCGATTGGCGAAAGCTTCTCAAGCGTTCAAGGAGGTATATATTCAAGCGAATTAGTAACAATGGGTGTAAAGTTTATGCATGAACACGGCGCACGCGGCGCCGGCCAAACTTCTTGGGGACCTGCTTTTTTTGCACTCGTGGAAGAAAGAAAGGCAGAGAATTTGAGGGCGAGGGTACAAGCTTTTCTGAATGAGCATGGTGGAGGAAAGGCATTCGTCGCCGCACCAAACAACAAGGGTGCGCATGTCAGAATCTTAAGAACCCCCGAATAAGCAGCATGGTTGATGAAGGATGAAAATACTACTGGTAACAGGAACCCTCGCCCAAGCCGATGTAAGACGCTACGCACGAGAATCAAAGGTTGCACATAAGGTTCTGGCGTTGCCTATCTCTGTCGCTGCACTTCTAACGCCAAAGCAGGTAGCCGAGGCGCTTCAAAAGGAAAAACCCTCCGATTTCGACATTATATTGGTTCCAGGTCTAATCAGAGGCGACGTTGCTGAAATAGCTGAAGAGTTGGGCATACCAACATTTAAGGGTCCAAAATACGCAGCTGACTTGCCGACTGTGCTTGACGCGGTAGATAAAACGCAACTTTCAACGATAATACCGGCATGCGAAATACTTAAGCATGAGCTTCAACGCAAGGCCCTGATGGAGCTTGAGGAAGTCGAAAAGCACAAAGATGAACTTTTGAAGAAACCTGGAAACATGATTATAGGCAAAGTAGCTGTTGGAAAAGACTTTCCGATGCGTGTTATGGCTGAAATTGTTGATGCACCGTCGATGTCTATAGAAGAAGTGCAGAAAACGGCCAAAGAATATGTCAAGCACGGCGCAGACATAATTGACATTGGAATGCTGGCAGGAGGGCACAGGCCTGAACAGGCCAAAGAACTTGTTAAGGCGGTCAAAGAAAGCGTTGATGTACCCATTAGCATAGACACGCTCGATCCATGCGAAATAAAAGCTGCTGTCGAGGGAGGTGTTGATATGATACTCAGCGGTGACGCGGGAAACCTCGACGAAATAGCGCCTCTTGTCGACGATAAGGCCCTCGTCATCATTCCCACAAATCAACGAGAAGGTTACTATCCAGAAAATGCATGGGACCGTGTCAAATTCCTCGAGAAAATTATTGCACATGCAAGAAAATTCGGGGTCGAGAAGGCTATAGCGGATCTAGTACTTGCACCGGCTAACATATTTGAGTCCTTGATTGCCTACAGAGAATTTGCACGTAGAAACCCTGAAACACCAGTTTTTGTAGGAGTTTCCAACATCACAGAACTAATAGATGCGGATTCTGTAGGGGTAAATGCGTTGTTAGTTCGACTCGCCTCCGAGATCGGTGCGAGTATTCTGCTAGCAACTGAAAAGAGCATCAAAGCCAGAGGAAGCATCAGAGAGGAAGCCACTGCGTCCAAAATGATGTTTCTCGCAAAGAAGAGAGGAACTGTTCCTAAAGACCTTGGTATAGACCTCCTATTGTTGAAAGATAAGAGAAACGTGGAAGAGCCCTTTGACCCAGGAACTGAAGCAAAAGTCGAAGTCGTTTCAACACAAGAAGAGCCCAAACATGTGGTGCTTGATGCTGCAGGCTCATTCAAGATAATGCTGGACAGGATTAATGGAAGAATCGTCGCACTTCACTTCGCTGGAGCTGCCCTGACTAAACCCCAAAGAGCAATTGTAGGTTCAACGGCTGCAGCTGTTTACACCAAGATATTAGAACTCAAGCTGGTAACCAGACTTGACCATGCGGCTTACATTGGTAGCGAGCTTATGAAAGCAGAAATTGCATTGAAAACTGGGAAAAACTACATTCAAGATCAACCGCTATTCATGTAAGCCATACACAGAAATTCTTAACGCAAAGTTCAAAATCGAACTACACAACCGTTCCTTCTATTGCAAGATGAGATTTCTTAAGTGTACGCACAAGAGGCACTCCGATCACTACGGCAAGAACGATCAAAACGAGTCGTTCCCACGGATAAAGGAAAAACACGGTTGCCCACACCGCTTTGAAGTTCGCAGCATTCCAGCCACCAATAGGTTGACCGAAAACAACTTCGTAAAGTATATTCCCAACCAGATGCTGCATCATCGTTCCAACAAATGCAAGCACCGCAAGCCCTGCCGACAGTTTTAACGGAGCAAGCGATTCGACCCAACGTACTGCGTTCCTGCCCACAGGCGAAAGCAACACAAGAAAGGCCAATATGTGTAGCCAAGCAAACGGGAAAAGTAATTTATTGCCTAAAATTTGCACTTCAACAAAGAAACTCGTGTAAGGACTTAAAAGAAATATAAAAAGCAACAGCAAATTCAAGGTCAGTACTGAGACCCACTTATGCCTAACGAGGAGACCAATAGACACCGTGTTTGCCAAAGCAGGAAGAAAATCTAGACCCAGAAAGACCACAGGTTTACCAAAACCCACCGCGAGAAAAGTGCCCAACACAACACTTAATCCCCCTACGTAAGGACCGAGTATCACTCCATAAAGCGGCGCTATTACGTCTGACAATGAAAATCTGGCTCCTGCAACCCCGACCATTGGAATTGTCTGCACCAATCTGAGAACTGTGTACAAAGCTGTGAACACTGTAGCCAAGGCATAAACTTTTGTTTTCACGTTCAATCTTGCGGTGTCCTTCAAATAGTTCCATCCATTTGAAGTTTTCTTCACTGGAGTGTAATTTTTTACACTCCTCTAATAAAACTTTCCATCCGAATCGCTACGAAACTATACCTCACAGTCAGCAATTATCCGCGCCAGAATAGCGCTAAATAGCCCTAAAACCTCTCAAAATCAAACCTACGGCGCATAACAGCCCAAAAGCCGATTTCTTCCTTGAGAACACGGATTTCTCATAGAATAAGCCTATCAGACCGATACGAATTAACACATTTTTAAACAGTCAGAAAATAACCTTCAAGAGCATGGCAGCATTTTTACAATACCGCGACCATTCAGCATGTGAATGAGAAAAAACTGTTTGTTAATATGAACGAAAAGGCAAGTGCTGTTAAACAAAAGCCTGAAGAGTGAAGGAAGCCAAGTGAAAACAAGATATAACGGTACTGTGCTGTCGAATGGAACGATTTTGAAAACAATTGTGAAATCTTATAAAAGAGGGGCGATACTCAATTACGAGATTGACATGCCATCACTGACTCCAAATCCTTTACAAACTAAGTCCAACACGATCTTCATGCATTCACAGCGCAGCTGCGAAGGACCAGAAAATCCCACTAAGAGGAACACAATTGAAGCCTGAAAAGATTGAACGCTCCGGAGAAAAGGCATCACGACATTGGAGGAACTAGAGCGGTGACTGAAACTACTAAAGAAGCAAAGTACCTTCAGGCTTTGCCTAAGAGAGAGATTGAAGAAGCTCGCGCCATGATTAAAGCAGCCTCCGTGAAGATAATTGAAGAGAACCTTCAAAGAATGAGGAAAACTTGGCCTAGACGACCAAAAGAAATTGAGTACTTCGACGAAATAGCTAAATTTAGCAAAAGAGAGGAGGAACTTCTGAAGGCAAAAGAGGAAGGGAAGAAAGTCATAGGCTACTTTTGCATTTTCGCGCCGATAGAGCTGATTCTCGCTGCAGACGCCATTCCAGTTCGAGTGAATTCAGGCTGGTATGATCCTGCAAAGTTTGGTGACAGAATCGTGCCTGTTGAAGTGTGTCCTGTGATTCGTTCAACAATAGGCGCCAAAATGGTCAGTCTTTCTCCATATCTTGAGTTAAGCGACGCAATACTTAGCACACTTACATGCGACGGAATGACTAAACTGAGCGAGATAATAAGCGATTCGAAGCCCGTCTGGACCATGGTGCCCCCACGAATTAAAGACTCGGCGCAAGCAATTCGTTTTTGGAGCGAGCAAATAAGGAGCGTTAAGAAAAAGCTTGAAGAGTTCACAGGAAACAAAATAACAAGAAGAAAACTGAAAGAAGCAATAGAGATCACGCAGAAAGCCACGAAAGCCTTCAGAAGGCTGCAACAAATTCGAAGCGGGCCGCCGGTGATCATGGGCAGAGACGTCATGCTAGTAAATCAAACAAGCATGTGGGATAACCTCGAACGCTGGACCGCGAAGACAGAAGCCTTATGCGAAGAGCTAGAAAAACGCGCCGCTCAGAAAAAATGGGCCTGCCCAACAGACACACCCAGAGTTTTGATTACAGGCACTCCTATGTTCTGGCCAGACAACTGGAAACTCCCCGCCATAGTTGAGGAAGCAACACCTCAAGGAATCATAGTTGCTGATGAACTGTGTTCAAGCGACCGATTTCTTTATGACCCAGTTGGAGTGGACGAATGGACGGAAAATGACATGCTTAACGCCATTTCAGAGAGATACCTAATGGCTTCCACATGTCCATGCTTTACTTCCGAAGACGGAAACGAAGACAGAGTCAACTGGCTTTTGAACAAAGTGAAAGAGGCAAAAGTCGACGGCGTGATCTACTGCGTTGTGCATGGTTGCATGCTCTACGCCATGGAATACACGCGCATCAAAAGAGCACTGGATAAAATAAACATCCCCGTTTATTATTTGGACACAGAGTACACACGCGAAGATGTAGGGCAGATAAAGACGCGAGTTGAAGCTTTTCTTGAGATGTTGACTGCAAGGATAGAAGTTTGAGAGTAGATGATGCACATGATAACCGCAGGGATTGACGTGGGAAACCAACGTGTCAAGGTAGTAATCCTCAAAGATGGAAAAGTAGTAGCGAGAGGACAAGCCTTCGCAGGCTTCGACCCATCAGACGCTGTGAAACACATATTTTCAGAAGCATTGAATGAAGCTAAAATGCAACGGTCTGACGTGGCACATGTGACCGCGACAGGCGCAGGCATGGAAAACGCGCCTGAAGCAGACAGCACAGTAAGTATGATGGGAGCAGATGCAAGGGCAGGGGTCTACATGATTCCTTCGGCTCGAACAGTCATAGACGTTGGAGCAGAAGAAGCACGAGCAGTAAAATGTGATTCTAAAGGGGTGATGGTAGACTTTGTAGTGAACGAAAGGTGCGCTGCCGGCGCTGGCGCGTTCATCGAAGCAATGGCGCGAGCTTTGGAGGTGAATCTCGAGGAAATGGGTCCAATCTCGCTCAAAGCGGAACGAGCGAGCTCAATTAACGCGAACTGCGTGATTTTCGGCGAATCCGACGTGGTAACACTGATTCACAAGCAGGAATCAAAAGCTGAAATCGCACGCGCAATATTCGATGCCATGGCTGACAGAATTTCCGCAATGGTTCATCGCCTCGGCATCGCGCCAGATGTTGTGTTAGTCGGCGGCGTCGCCAAAGATGTTGGGTTTGTAGCCGCGTTGAAAAGAAAGCTCGGTATCGAAATCTTGGTTCCTGAATATCCAGAATACACCGGAGCGTTAGGCGCTGCCCTTGTCGCCAGAAGTCGTGTTAAGGAGGCAGTTAAAGAGTGAACGAGCAGGAGAAAAGCAAGGACTACTGGAAATGGCAGGAGTATCACCGCATAATGCCAGAAAAGAAATGGGGAAATAAAAGTCTTGTCACAGCCGGCGTCGACGTAGGTTCTGTTGGGTCTAAAGCCGCCATAATGATCGACGGCGAACTCTACGCTTACGCCATAGTACGAACAGGCTCAAACAGCCCTGACAGCGCTAAACGCGTATTGGACTTCGCGCTTAAGGATACTGGACTGACACTCAAGGACATCAAGTTTATAGTTGGAACAGGATATGGCAGAGTAAACGTACCGATGGCAAACAAAGCGATAACGGAAATCGCGTGCCACGCCAAAGGCGCAAACTACATATGGGGATCAAGTGTCCGAACAGTCTTAGACGTGGGAGGACAGGATATTAAGGCAATCCGCTGCGACGAAACCGGGAAAGTTGTATCATTCCTGATGAATGATAAATGCGCAGCTGGAACGGGCAGAGGAATGGAAGTTTTCGCTGATTTGCTCCAGATTCCAATTAACGAAATAGGTCAAGTTTCGCTTCAAGTTAAAGAAGAACCGCCGCCAGTAAGCTGCACATGTGTAGCTTTCGCCAAGACTGAAGCGCTTAGTCTGCTACGTAAAGGCTGGACAAAGGAAAAGGTTTTAGCAGCTTACACACGTGCGATGGCTGTTCGAATGGCAAACCTCATCAATCGTGTAGGTCTTGAAAAAGAGCTGGTGGTCACTGGCGGGCAATCTAAGAACATAGGGATCGTTTCACGAATCGAAAGTATACTCGGTGTGAAGTGTCTTCCAACGCCTAATTGGCGTGAAAACGGAATAGACCCGATGGTGGCAGGCGCCATAGGCGCCGCATTGTTTGGGAAAGCACTTTACGAGAAGGCACAGAAAAACTAGCAGAAGAGTGGCACGGTTATAATCGCATATTACGGCTATAGCGATGGTTCGGGGGAATACTTTATAGTAGTTGACATGGAAAAATGCAATGGTTGCGCTGAATGCGTTAGGAAATGCCCGCAGGGGGCACTGGAAATGACGATAACGATGGTTGACCTAGAAGACAAGAAAGTGGTCGCTGTATCTGAAGGGCACCGCAAAAAAATCAAGTACACCTGCGCACCATGTAAACCAGAAGAAAAGAAAACTCCATGCATCACAGCTTGCACCGCAGGTGCCATAACCTGCATATGGAAGACGAGCTGAGAACTGCGCGCATCCCTTTTTGGCGAATGCCGAATTCCAACGATATGCAACGCAGCGTTTATCTTTATGATGACTTTTTAATAATAAAAAAGTTGAAGGCGAAGAACCTTAGTTCTTGGGGATCTGCGTTTATGGGAAGCTTGACTGAAAAGATTATCAAAGAACATCTTGTCGACGGAAAAATGGTTCCTGGCGAAGAAGTAGGCATAAGAGTGGATTACACACTCACGCAGGACTCAACGGGAACATTAGCATACCTTGAACTCGAAGCGATGAAAATTGCTCATGTAAAAACGAAGCTCAGTGTAAGTTTCGTCGACCACAATATGCTACAGAACGATTATAGAAACGCTGATGACCATCGCTTCCTTCAGACTTTCGCTGCGAAATATGGCATAGTCTTTTCTCGTCCAGGCAACGGCATATGCCATCAAGTGTACCTTGAAAGATTCGCCAGACCTGGAGGTTTACTCTTGGGGAGCGATAGCCACACACCAACAGCTGGAGGCATGAGTATGATCGCAATAGGCGCAGGGGGACTTGATGTGGCGGCAGCAATGGCAGGCGAACCCTTTTACCTTGAGATGCCAAGTATAACAGGTGTCCGTTTGGAGGGGCAACTGCAACCTTTCATCTCAGCCAAAGACGTTATCTTGCACGTACTTGGCAAGTTAACCGTGAAAGGCGGTCTCAACAAGGTTCTAGAATACTACGGACCAGGCGTGAAAACACTTAGTGTGCCCGAAAGGGCAACTATTACGAACATGGGAACGGAAACAGGAGCCACAGCATCCATCTTCCCGTCAGATGAGGTCACAAAAGCCTTCTTGAGAATTCAAGGAAGAGAAAATGACTGGTTCGAGTTGAAGGCTGACGACGACGTGAAATACGATGATGAATTCGCCGTTATTCTGAATGAGATTGAGCCTTTAATAGCGCTTCCACACAGCCCAGACAACGTCAAACCCGTAAGTGAAGTAGAAGGAACCCCCATAGACCAAGTATGCATAGGCAGCTGCACGAACTCTTCAATTCGTGACTTAAAGACTGTTGCAGCGATCCTCAGGGAACGCAAAGTCAACGACCGCGTAAGCCTAACGATATCACCTGGTTCACGACAAGTGCTAGAAAGCTTGGCTTCTACAGGAGACCTTGCTGACCTTGTACGCGCAGGTGCAAGAATACTGGAATGCGCCTGTGGTCCCTGCATTGGAATAGGGCAGGCTCCCCCCTCAGGCAGCGTTTCGCTTAGAACGTTTAATCGCAACTTCAAAGGCAGGTCTGGAACACAGGATGCAAAAATCTACCTGGCGAGCCCTGAGACGGCGGCGGCTTCCGCGATCTTCGGCGAAATAACTGACCCACGAAAACTCGGGAAGCCTCCGCATATAAACTTGCCCGACAAGCTTTGGGTGAATGATAACATGCTTGTGTTTCCATCCTCGAAACGTCGTGTGAAAATCGTGCGAGGGCCAAACATCAAACCTTTGCCAAACTTTAAACCGTTACCGAGTATTGTCCGTGGCGAGGTGCTGCTTAAAGTCGGCGATAACGTTTCCACAGATGAAATACTTCCAGGCGGCTCAGAGGTCATGGCGTTGAGAAGCAATATTCCTGAAATCTCCAAGTACACTTTCATCAATGTTAAGCCAGGATTTGCTGAAAAAGCACGTCGTAAAGGCGGTGGTTTCATCCTTGGCGGCGAAAACTATGGGCAAGGCTCTTCAAGGGAGCATGCAGCGTTGGCGCCAAAGTATTTGGGCGTCAAAGCCGTAATAGCCAAGTCCTTTGCAAGAATACATCATGCTAACCTATTGAACTTTGGAATACTGCCCTTAACTTTAAAGCAAAAAGACGACTACGAAAATATCTCCGAAGACGACAAGCTTGAAGTGAAAACCAACTCCTGGGGCAACAACGTTATAATCAGGAATATCACAACCAACGCCGAGTTCGAAGCAAAACTCGATATTAGTGAAAGAGAAAGGGACATCCTTAAGGCAGGGGGAAAACTGTCGTACATAAGAATGAAACAAAAAAGTATGCATTTAGCTTGCTGAAAAGAAACCCAGGTTATTCTTCTTTTTCCTATCGCATAATGGTCTCGCGAAAAAAGGACGGGTTTCTGCTTTTTTGAAGTCATGTAAACATATTCAACAAAAATTATGTGTAACAAGTCCCTGCAAAAGCGGAAGACAATTACTGTGTCGAGCGCGAGGCGTCGCGACCACTATGGTAAATTTCATTGCGTCATAAAAGTCGGATAGAAACATGCGAAGTATTTAAGTTGAATGTTGTTCAATTGTTAAGTATTAAGTATGGAGAGAATAATCTGTGGAGCAAAAAAGTGACGCTTTAATCGCCTACAATGTTTTGGAAAAGAAGATTATCAAGAACGGTTTCTGTACGCTTTGCGGCGCATGCGAAGCAGCTTGCCCAACATATGCTCTTAAAGTTGAAGACGAAAAACTTGAGCGCCTACATGATTGCTCAGAATTTCTGGACTTATGTCCAATATGTTACGAGATATGTCCGCATTCTGAAGCGCTTCTACTTAGATGTTTACGCTTCGTTGCAGATGCACCTGCCAGGAATGAAGCGTTAGGATACTACAGAAAAGTACTTTTGGCGCAGTCAACAGACGCAAAAATGAGAGAACAAAGTCGCGGCGGCGCCGTCGTAACTTCACTGCTTTCCTACGGCATGGCGGAACATGTGTTCGACAGTGCAATAGTTTCTAGAGCGGAATTGGAAAACCCTGCTAAACCAAAGCCGGCCGTGGCATTAGTGCCGGACGATATACTTTCAGCTGTTGGCAGCAAGTACTTTCCATCCTCTGTTGCCCAAGCCTATGGCAAGGCGGTTCAAGGATATGGAAAAACGCGAATTGCCTTTGTAGGCGTTCCATGCCATGTTCTTGCGCTTCGCAAAATGGAAGCGTGGCAGCACAAGCTGATTGATAGCCTTAAAATAGTGATAGGCTTGTTCTGTTTCGGCACTTTTTCGCTAAACCCTATGCTAGACCATTTGGCCAAGAAGTACAACGTTAAACCTTCAGAAATTAGACAAATGCGTCTTTCCAAGGAATTCGTCGTTCAAACAGATAAAGAAACAATTCGCATTCCAATGGAGGAGATCGCAGAACATATGCTTCCGAGCTGTCGGACATGTATGGATTTTACGTCTGAACTTGCAGATATATCAGTCGGAAGCGCTTATCCTTTACCTGACTGGTCCACCGTGATCATCAGAACCAAGGCTGGCGAAGACTTCTTTTACGAAGCCGTAAAAGAGGGCGTGCTAAACACGTGGGTAATTGAACAGGAACCACGCGTATTTGAACGCGTAGCAAAGGCTGCTCTTGAGAAACGAAACAACGCACTCGTGGAGGCGAGCAAGATGGAAGAAGCTTACGGGTATCTTCCAGTTAGAATGCTTCGAGAGACAGAAGAACTTGCGCTCTTTAAGGCAGAGCAGATAATGACGAAGGACGTAAGGGCAGTTAAGAACAAAATGACAGTATCTCAACTTCTCGACATGATGGCGAAGGAACGGCATATGGCGTATCCCGTGGTTGATGACTCTGGCACTCCTGTGGGATTTGTCACCCTCGAAGAAGTGTCTGCGATTGCTAAAGACAAACGTGAAAATACACAGGTGGGTTCGATAGCACGAAAAACGCTTGTGACAGTTGAACCTGAAGAGACTGCACTGGAAATCTTCAGGAAAATGAGCGCAAACGAGACTGGAAGAGTACTTGTTGTACGCGCGAAGGAGCCTAAGAAGATTCTTGGTATCGTAACAAAAACTGATTTGATGCATGCATTGATTAGTCACGCATAGGCATGTCACATCTGCATTTGGAATAGAAATGCCGCTCAAACATTCCTAGACCAAAAATGAATTAGACCGATTCGCAACATATAACAACGATTCAAGTAGGTTCTTCACAAGATATGTTCTGTGACGTCCTTAATATGGAATTTGGGAAAACGATTAAAAACCGTAACATCGACTACCATAATGAGGAGCGCGCGTGCAGAAAGACGACATGCAGCTGGAGCAACGCATCAGAGTTGACCAGCGAAAGCTGGCAGTGGTTCTTCCTGCACTGTACGCTATGGTTCTCGCAGCATTCTGCATAATCTACAACGTGATTCCTGGACCAGAATTCCTATTTTTGATCTTCTTCATCTACGCGGCATACAACCGGTGGAGTCGTCAGTTTGTGAAGGATTGGATACCTTTCCTAACCTTGTTTGTTTCGTACGAGGCTATGTATGGTTTGGTTGGCGCTGTGGCGCGCATTGTTCATGTTGTTGAACCTTTAAACGTCGAACTATTGCTTTTCAAGGCGCTTCCGACATTGGTTCTTCAAAACGGTTTCAGGATGCCTGCACTTGACTACATTGGTGCGGGTTTTTATTCAGCACATTTCTTTGCGCCGACAATATTTGCATTTGTATTGTGGAAAACAAACTCGAAGAATTACTGGAAATACACAGTTGCCTTCGCCGTCTGCACATACACGGCACTTGTGACTTTTCTGGTGTATCCTGTTGCGCCTCCTTGGTACGGAGTCAGCGGAGTTACGCGTGTTCTTTTTGACGTGGACAAGAACATAGGGGTTCCAGTTTACCGCACTATTTTCGATTTTATTCAGCCGAACCAGTTTGCAGCCTTCCCAAGTCTTCATTCAGCATTTCCCTGGTTAATCTTCCTGTTCGCTTGGGAAAACTGGAAGAAGAAAGCATTACCAGTACTGATCTTTCCAATAGGCGTTTGGTTCAGTGCGGTCTACCTTGGTGAACACTACGTTATTGACGTAATTGGCGGTGTGGTCTACGCAAGCGTGGCTTTTGTGCTTGCAGAACGGATGCTTCCGCATGTGTTGTTATGGAAGAAACGGAAAGCAACACAAACGGCAGAAATAAAATAGTTAAAGGAAAAAGTAACACACAACGCGCTACGGAGCTAGAAGCCTATGAGCAAGACGTAGGACAATCATAATGGGCGAATGAGCAGTATTGAAGGTACTTTGTATCGATTCTCCCGTGAATTTATTCATGGGATTCTTGCTTCTTTAAAGTTTCATCAACATTAATCGTAGTTCCACCTTAAGAGCAAAGACTCTGCCAGGAGCCAACAACCGCTAGTTTCCGTTTTCATCTGGCGCTAAGGACTGACAGAAACCTGGTAATGGCTACGTGTGACCTCCTCCCTCAGCCTGAAGGCTGGGGCTTCCACTTTTTCTTCGTTTTACTCCTGCACCGCCTCTGCCTTGGGGAGCGTTTTGCGGAATTTTCGGTTCCTGCTTCACCAACCAGACTCGGTCCCTGCTCCGAAGAGCGGGTTACGGAGGTCGCAGTCTCCACGGGCTTAGATTCGGGGTAGCCCCTCCCTATTGTGCATTATATACGTTGGTAATGGCTAAAAGTTTTTCGGCTTTCATCCCCAGCCTGAACGCTGGGGACTTCCCGCCGACAGAGTTAAAGGTTACATGGACTATTTTGGTAGTTGAAGAAACTATGGAAACAATCGTGTTGAAAGTTAACCCACAAAGACCAGAACTTGACAAAATTCGCATCGCTGCAGAGTACGTCAAGAAAGGTGGTCTAGTGGCTTTTCCAACTGAAACTGTGTATGGGCTTGGAGCGGACGCTTTGAACACTGGAGCTGTACTGTCTCTTTTCAGGGCAAAGGAAAGACCCTTGGATAACCCGCCTATCGTGCATGTTTCGAAGACAGAAGACGTCTACGAGTTAGCCTCTCAAGTACCGCCTGAAGCTGAAAGGCTGATGGCAAGGTTTTGGCCAGGTCCGTTGACACTGGTGCTTAAACGTTCAAGCAAGGTTCCAACCGTAACAGTAGCAGGCCTAGACACTATAGCGGTTAGAATGCCGCGACATCACGTTGCATTGGCCCTTATTCGTGAAAGTAGCTGCCCAATAGCTGCACCAAGCGCGAACATCGCTGGAAAACCAAGCCCGACGTGCGCCAAGCATGTTCTAGACGATTTAAACGGCCGGATACATGCTGTCCTAGACGGAGGACCCACACACATAGGCGTCGAATCCACAGTGCTAGACCTAAGTGTAGATCCGCCTCAAATTCTAAGACCTGGCGGCACCTCAATTGAGCAGCTCAGAAAAGAAGTGGATAACGTAATTTTTCATCCATTTGCAATCGCAGAAAAGGAGTTGCCTGTCGAAAAGGCGAAGTCTCCCGGAATGAAGCACAGGCATTATGCGCCCAATGCGAAAGTCATTCTTGTGGAAGGCTCTCTTCTAGATGTGCCTGCTAAAATAAACCAGCTGGCAGAAACATATCTGCAGCAAGATATGAAGGTGGGCATACTCGCCACAACTGAAACTGCAAGCGCGTATAAGCGTGGCACTATCAAAGTAATGGGAAGCCGCTTTAACCCTGCGGACTTGGCGAGGAACCTTTTTGCGCTGTTGAGAGAGTTCGACGACGAAAAAGTGGACATAGTCGTGGCTGAAGGCGTACCAGCGGAAGACCTTGGCGTGGCAGTAATGAACCGTTTACGCCGAGCAGCAGCTTACAACATCATCAAGACTGAATAGAGAGAGAAGCCTTATATCAGTGAGGTCACTGTTCGATTTGAGACGCCAATGCATTGAACAAAATGCATTATGAAAAAGAAATGGTGAAAATATTGACGCCAGAAGAAACTGTTCCTGTGCTAGTTCTGAAAGAGGGAACTGGTAGGACAACTGGACGCGAAGCGCAGAAGAACAACATAATGGCTGCAAAAACCGTGGCTGAAACTGTTAAAAGCACTCTAGGTCCATGTGGCATGGACAAGATGCTTGTAAGCAGTCTCGGTGATGTAATTATCACAAACGATGGCGCTACAATAATGAAGGAACTTGACGTCCAACACCCCGCTGGAAAAATGCTGGTCGAAGTTGCCAAAGCCCAAGATAACGAAGTAGGCGACGGAACAACAACCGCCGTGGTCCTTGCAGGAGAACTTCTCGCGAAGGCTGAAGACCTGCTGGACCAGAATGTACACCCAACAGTCATAATTGAAGGTTTTAAGAAAGCCGGCGAAAAAGCCCAAGAAACCTTAGCGGGCATCGCTGTTCCTGTCTCCATAAAAGACGATAAGGTACTCGTGAACGTCGCGATGACCACGTTGGCAAGCAAAGGTATAGTTGTGGCACATGAACACTTTGCAAGGCTTGCAGTCGATGCGGTAAAGCAGGTCGTGGAGGGGGCAAACGGAAAATTCAAGGCAGACATAGATTTGGTTAAGATCGTGAAGAAGCATGGCAAGAGCCTTGAGGAATCAGAACTCGTCAAAGGAGTCGTTGTCGACAAACAGATTGCAAGCATTCAGATGCCGAGGCTTGTTGAAAATGCTAGAATTGCCTTGCTCAACGCTAAACTTGAAATAGAGAAGACAGAGTTCGATGCAAAGATAAACATCGAAAGCCCAGAACAGATGAAGCTGTTCCTCGACGAGGAAGAACAGATACTCAAGGAAATGGTAAATAAACTCATAAAGGCAAGTGCGAACGTGGTATTCTGCGAGAAAGGCATCGACGATTTGGCGGCTCATTTCCTGAGCAAAGCAGGAGTTTTAGCCGTCAAAAACGTGAGTAGTAACGACATGGAAAAGCTCGCCCGCGCTACAGGCGGAAAAGTTGTTGCAAACATCAAAGACGTTTCGCCTGAAACCCTTGGAAAGGCAAAAGTTGTGGAAGAAGTCAAACTTGGCGACGATAAACTCGTCTACGTGCGTGAATGCAAAAACCCGAAAGCCGTGACCATAGTAATCCGGGGTGGTTCAGACCATGTCATCGACGAAGCGGAACGCTCATTACATGACGCGCTGTGCGTTGTTCGAAACGCGATTGAAGACGCAAAAATAGTGGCTGGTGGCGGCGCGCCTGAAGCTGAATTGGCTAAACAATTACGCGAATACGCAGTTAAAGTCGGTGGACGCGAACAACTTGCCATAGAAGCCTTCGCAGACGCCATTGAATCAATTCCGGTGACACTCGCTGAAAACGCAGGGTTAGACCCCATCGACATCATGGTTGCACTGCGGACTGCACATGGAAAACCTGGAAACATCCATTTTGGAATTGAAATCTCAACAGGTAAAATCAAAGATATGCTCACTCTTCAAGTAATTGAGCCGTTAAGAGTCAAACAGCAAGTCATAAAATCCGCGACAGAAGCCGCAAACATGATACTCAAAATCGACGACCTTATAGCTGTAAAAAGCACGGGCAAGACCCCTCCAATGCCCTCGGGCATGCCACCTGGAGGCATGAGTGGAGTGCCACCCTACTAAGTTTCCACTTTTTATCGAGTCAATTTTTACTCCAGCTGAACCTGCGACTTTTCTTCGCACTTATTGAAAAAAGCTTTTGCAGTTAAAAACATGTCAAGTCCCGCATGCGGTGTTAGCCTAAAGAAAGATATCGAAAGATCAAGCGCAATGGAAGAACAAAACAGGAGTGCCGCTTTTTCCAGCTGCAAACTTATATTCTGCAACCGCAAAATACGAATTGTACGAGCCGCTGCTATGCTGGATGGATAAAAGCTGTGAAGCATACAAAAATCACGGCCTTCGATTGCCCAGATGCATGGTTTCAAGCATTGGCACACATATGGAGCGAAGGCGACACCTTCAAAGTTTGTTATGGCTCAGAAACCTCAGAGACCAAGAAGCTTAACATAAGTTTAGAGATCACACACCCAGAAGTCAGGCCGCTTGTCAGCGACAAAGCACCTTGCGACATGAAGTACATACAATGGTACGCCTTAACGTACTTGTGGTGCGGCGAAAAACAGGACGAAACTTATACGTATGGAAGCCGACTGAGAGAGCCCGTAGACCAAATAGAAGAAGCAGTGCAGAGATACATAGAAGAGCAGAACGACAGGCAAGTTACTCTCGTTGTCAGGTTACCAACCGACATAAAGAAGTATATCGGCGCCCAGAAGCATGAACCGCCTTGTCTAAGCCTAATCGACACTGAAATCTACGGAGGGCAGATGCATCTGACATGTTATTTTAGGTCTTGGGATGCTTACGCGGGCTTGCCTGCAAACATAGCGGGGCTGCAACTTTTTAATGAAGCATTTGTTTCCGAAATCAACGAAAGAGGTAACTTGTCGCTGAAAACTGGCAAACTAATTTTTCACTCGAAAAACTGCCACATATACGAGAGGCAATACAAGCTGGTTAAAGAACTGCTTGAACCCAAAACCAGCCGAACTCGGCGAGAAATAACTGAGAAGCAAACCTGAAGACAACTGCGCTTAAAAGTTTGGAGACAGCTACACAATGCTTAAGCTCCGTAGAACATTATACCCTTCAAGAAACATGTGTATACACGCCAAGAGACGGAAAAACTATACTTCGCCGGTAGTTGTAACATGTCAATGAATATTCTTTATCTATAACGAGCAGACTTACATTTATAGGGTAACAATTAGAATGAACTATTCAGAAATCTGGAGAATTCTTGAAGGAATAACAACAGAGTTTAGACAGAGGGGGCTGACTGTTTCGCCCGAAATAGTAAACGACTTGAGAATGGCAAGGGCCCTGATAAAGATATACGAATCAGGGTCAGACAAGGGCGAAGTAGGCTCAAAAGTTGAAGAACTGCTCGGAAAAATTGAAGCTTACTTAATTACAGAAGCCCAAAAAAGCTTTGAGCCAGCTTACGTCGACAAGTGGTTGAAGCTTCTTGAAGAAGCCAGTTACGATCTATGCGAATTCGCAAACGAAACGCAAACCGAAACAAGATTCATTCCAGGCGTTCCACGTGACCAGAAATGGATCCGCATTAAACTCGGCGGAAGCCTAAATGCGCAAAGAATCTGTCAACTTGCGGAAGAAACAGAACTCGCCGCCCGCGTCGACGGAGACGAGTATGTCTTGGTTTATGGAAAGGAAACAGCTGTGCGCACTTTAATAAAAAAACTGAGCCAAGAAAACCGTTAAAACCAGCAAGCAAATAGGTAAACTCGAATTTGGTAGTCTACTGATGATGTTTGAATAGAGTCTGCAGTGCAGTTTCAAAACTTGCCGCAGCAACATGACTTCAAGACTATGCGGCTGGCTTACAAAACGCTGGAGTTGGTCCTTGCGTTTACGCTTTCACCATACTTTGGCGTCTAACAAAGAGTTGCTCTGCGATGTGTAATTCCTCGGCCGTATTCACGTTGACAGCTACTTCTTCACAGTCTGTTATGTAAACAGCTTCTTCTAATACTTCCATGTCGATCATGCGTCCGTTGATAACATTTATGCCGGCAGGCACGACACGTTTGCCGTCCAAAGTGTGCTCGTAAGCTCTGCTGAAACCCAATTTTGCCTTGGCTTCTACTGGAACAGTTACTGCTAAAGCTGCCTTTCCACTTGCAATGTACCGTTCAACTATTTCGTCGATTATTTTTCCTGTGATGAAAGGAAGGTCGGCGCCTACGGCCAGCACTGTTTCAAGATTGAGTTCCTTTATGGCGTAACCCATATCAGAAACATATTCTTTGCCTGGCGTTTTAACAACAGTAATCCCTAATCTCGCGACATGTTCGGTTGTCTTCGGGGTATGAACACTCACAGCCACGACGATGTCTGAAACTTTTTTGGCGTTTCTCAAGGCTTCGATTACGTGGTCTATGATAGGCTTTCCGCCGACTTTCAGCATGGGTTTTTCTTCTGGAATGGACATGCGTGTGCCCTTCCCGCCTGCCATTATGAGGGCTGTCACCTTCATCGCAGCATAGCCACCATCGCGATAAGCGACGTCATACGTGCAAGCTCGTTGGTTGCGCCCAGAACGTCACCTGTTATTCCGTTAAAGTTCCTGTGTGCGATGAGCACGAGAATGAAGCTTGCAAGGACGCTGACGGCTAGGGCTATGAACCCAGCAAGCCAGAGCAGGGGAAGTGCTACTGCAAAAGCTATCAAAAAAGCAATGAGCAAACGGAGGTTCCCGTGACGCCCATGCATGGCAGCTGAAAAAGCTGAACTCATACCCTTGTGAACGGGCCTTCCAGCCCATGCGCCCACAACCATCGCCAGCTTCGCCGAAGCCTCAGCCACGATGAGGCTTGGAATTATGCAGGGCTGCTTTATTCCGCCAATGCAAATAGCAGTTGTGAGCAAGGTCATCATTCCAAGAGTTAACCCTCCAGCGCCTGTTAACTGGTCATGCATTATCTCGATTTTGCGTTCCGCTGATCCATGAGCCATCACGCCGTCGCCGAAATCGAGCAACCCATCCATGTGGTGCAACCCAGTAATCAAGAGCAGAAAACCAAGCACAATGGCGCCGACAAGTAGACTTGGAAGGAAAAATGAGACAGCCCAACCGATTAAACCTGCCAAAAGCCCAATGAACGAACCTATCAGAGGAAAAAGGTACATACTGTTTGCACAGTCATTCAAGCAGTTTTCATCCATCCGAAAAGGAATAATCGTTAAGAATGCAAAGAGGTTTTTGACTGCTCTAAGCATGCTGCAAACTCACCGCTGCTCAACAAGCGCACGATAATTTTTCTCTATTTCAGCAAGAAGCCTCTCTTTGGTTATTTTGCCACGTGTTTTAACCATCGCTGCCACCGTCGCGCCGCCAGCGCCTACGCCTTCTTTCACCACACCTTGCTCGTAAGCTCTCAAACCTTCATACGCAGAGAAACTAAAATCTAAGTCGGCGGCAAGTATCGGAATGTCATGAACCTGCCTAACTAGACCAACTATGTCGGAGTGATGGTCGTTCACAACCCATCTGGTTGTGGCAATCGCCAAGTTTTGCATGATCTCAGGGCGGAGCGCTTTTATGATCGCGAGCACGGCGCTCATCTGTGTACCTCCAGCCATCAACACAGGAACCTCTGAAGCCGCGCCGATCGCGAGTCCAGCAAATGCAGGCATCATCGGGTCGCCTACGCAGGCGATTGCCTTCACGGGGTCTGCACACAAACTACCACACGCGTGTCCAGCGGCTGCCAACGCAGCCTTTACGGTTGCAACTTTGAGCGCGTGCGGGTTCATTGGCATACTGCTACTCACTTTACCTTCGGCTTGGAATCCCATGGCTAATAAAACTCCTAAAGCTGTTGTCGTACCGCCTGGAACGCTTTCACCTATTACAAGATAGCCCGCGGTCTTCGCAAGATGACGACCAGCCAGCTCAGCTCGAGCAATGACTTCTTCGACTTCCTCAACGGCATGACCACCTCGTATGTCGCGTCCAGGCTTGCCACCCAAGTACATGTAGGGGATGTTAGGCGCCACCTTCAGCCCGCCGCAGACTACAAGCACAGGAATATCGGCTAACCTTAGTGCGGACAACGTTATCAAAGCAGGCGTCGGTATCCCCTCCGGCGTGACGGGTACACCGTCGATGCATTTGCACCTTCCAAGAAGGAGCAGTTCGGCATCGGCAGGAGGCGTATAGTCTGTGAACTCCGGGTACTTGCCCGCAGCGGATATGCCAGGTATTTTTGCCGTTTCCGTTGTTGCAATCGTGCAAACAAAAAGTGGACTCTTGCCCTCAAGTCGCTCAAGATAATATTTTGCTGCTTGCTCGTTAAAAGCGCATGAAACATCGAATTTCCAAGACATGGTCTCACACTTTTTTATCAAACAAAGTGAAACTTTCGATTTCTAAACTTCCAAAATCTTCGTTGAAGATTTTCCGAACATTAAGAATCTTTATCACCTTTTGAAATAGCGGTCCATCAGTCACGAAGGTGTGGTATTCGCCGCCTTCACCGCAAGGGTCGACATTACGGAGTTTAAGAATTCCCGTCAAGAATTCGCCGTTGATACAGCGCCCTAGCCACTCATCGCCTAGTGCGCTTCGTTTGATTTTAACAACGATTGCCCTAAAGCCTGCATTTATGAAGTCAGCAAGTAGTTGTGCGGTGTTAGTCCGCCAGAGGGGCTTAATAGGCTTTAAGCCTGTCTCGCGGCATACACGGTCAAGCCAGCCCTCTTCGTGCATCGGGACCTCGTAAATGTCGCCTGTCACAAGCCCTTCTACACCCCTGTTTTTAAGGAACCTCAATGCACGTTTAAACTCTTCCTCGTAAGTTCCCTCGATAGTTTTCCATGCCAACAACGGAATCCCCGAAGCTTTTGACTGAGCTTCAATAAGTTGTTCGTCTAAACCGTGAAAGCTTGACCTCCCACTGTCAGACATGAAAGTCAGCAGATGCGAAACTTTGAAACCCATAATCGCCGCCTTGTAGCATGCAAAGCAGCCGTCTTTACCGCCACTCCATGAAACTGCAACTTTCATTGCCATAAACGCTCCATACCCTCACATTACACTCAGTCCATGTCCTTCTCTCGGCTTTCCTCTACGCCACCATTTTTAACATGACCTGGAATGCTAGTCGCTAGTGCTCGAGTCTCAAGCATTTGTTCCGCAGGAACCTTGAGAATAGAGAGCAACTCGACCTGATCCTTGAGTATAATCGCGCCGTTCTCTTTCAGTTCATCCATAAGCAACTTCGCTTTCCCGCCTGTGAAGTCTCTTCGTTCAATAGGCGTATTCTCAATGACGTATGTTGGAATGCCGTTTTTGACGGCTTCGACGGCAGCCTCCAGATTCTTTAGATTTCCATGACCAAAAGGTACCGATGTCACAATAACAACTCTTGCTTTACTTATCATTGTTAGATTGTCTTTATGAGCTTTCGGCGTTATGGGTGAGAAAGGCGCTTCAGTTACAACTGGAACCTTCAAGAGCTCGGCTGTTTCGAAGTCTGTGTCCAAAACGTTCAGAACCCCTGCAGTTACGTTGTAGCCATCGTCCAACAGAACTCTCATCAACGCAGCACCCGTGCCAGCACCACAAATCAAGTGTACTGAGCATTGTCGATTATGCACGGGTTTCTGCGGAGACATTGGAATGACGTATAAGGAGTTGGTGACAGGATTCTTCCTTACGAGTGCATCGACTGCGAAAACTTCCCTGATGTTTTCAGCCGTCAAAACTTCTTCCACTGTTCCAGCAGAGAAAACTCGACCTTTCTTGAGCAGTAAAGCCGAGGTACAGTAGCGTGCGGCCATATTAAGGTCATGAAAAACTGCAAGAACGATCATTCTCTGTTTCAGACAGAGGTCTTTGATTAGATCCATTATTTCGAGTTGGTTTACTATGTCAAGATGCGTCATGGGCTCGTCGAGCAGCAGTATTCGAGGTTCCTGCGCCAATGCACGGGCGATTATGACCCTTTGTCTTTCGCCCCCACTCAGCTCGTTTACGGGGCGTTCTGCAAGATGCCATGTGTTTGTTAAGACCATAGCCTTCTTGGCTATCTCGAAGTCACGTTGGCTTTCCATCTGGAACCTGCGCAGATGAGGATTGCGTCCCATCAGAACGATGTCCAACGCCGTAAAACTGAAGCCTATACTGCTTTCTTGCGGCACAACAGCCACCTGCTTTGCCACATCTACACCTTTTAGGACGTAAACGTCCTTCCCGTCTAGAAGAATTGACCCGCGATAGGGCTTGAGCACCCGGCTTATGCTTCGAATAAGCGTTGTTTTTCCTGAACCGTTAGGTCCAAGTATGCCTATGAAGTCGCCGTCCTTAACGAAAAAAGTTATGTTTTCCAATACTTTAACTGACCCGTATCTGCATTCAATTCCATCGATATTCAACAAAACCAAGCGCGTCAGTGCCCCCTACATACCATAACTCGCTTTTTTCTTCCGTAACAGGTATACAAAGAAAGGACCACCAGCGAGCGCAGTGATCACGCCTACAGGTAACTCCATAGCGCCAGTTAATACGCGAGCGACAGCATCGCATATGACTAAAAAAATCGCGCCTATTATCGTCGACGCTGGCAACAACACTCTGTGATCCGGGCCGATTAAAAGCCGCGTGATATGCGGAATCATCAAACCAACAAAACCAATTAAGCCGCTGATCGAAACCGCAGCAGCAGTCACCAGCGACCCAAGAACCAAAAGCACTTGCTTAACTCGTTCAGTGTTCACACCCAAATGTTGTGCTGTTTCTTCGCCCAATGCAAGCAAGTTCAAGTCGCGTGCAAAAAAATACGATGCAAGTATACCCAGCAGAATAAAGGGTACAACGGCCCAAACATCAACCCATTCAACGTTGAAAAAGCCTCCCGCCAACCAGAAAACGATCCCATGAAGTTTATTCCCTGAAATAACTGTAAGTATGGTCACGATCGCCGAAAGGAATATGCTTACAGCGATTCCTGAAAGCAAAAGCGTCGTCACAGGAACTTTAGGACCTACACGCGAAATACTGTACACAAGAAACACTGTTAGGATAGCCCCTGTAAAAGCTGCGACTTGTACGGCGCCCATTCCAACAAGTGTTAACCCAGCCCCGAAGACTATCGCAAACGATGCACCAACCGACGCCCCGGCTGAAACACCAAGCACGTAGGAGTCAGCCATTGGATTTTTGAAGATCCCTTGATACATCACGCCTGCAGCAGCTAATGCCGCACCAACTAGAGCGCCAGCAAAAATGCGCGGCAACCGAATCTGCATAATTATCATTTCCTCGACTGACGGCACAACTGAAGAATCTATCACGCTGCTAATACCTGGAACACGCTTACCCAATATTAACAGAATATGCTCAAAAGGTATCTGCGCATAACCTACATTCAACGAGACAATTATCACCACGAACAAGATTACTGCCAGTAGGACTACTGTGAATTTCCACAACGAAGAACGCTTGAAATAACTTGCTTCTACAGCGTCTAAACCCATTTTGCTCACGCCGCAAACAAAAAGAGGGGGGACTTAAAAGAGTTCAGGATGGAATATCTTCGCCAGCATCTCTATAGCGTCTGCGATTCTAGGTCCAGCTCGCGTAATAATGTCCGAGTCAACAACGTACAACCTACCATTTTTTACAGCGCTAATCGAACTCCAGCCAGCTCTCGCTTTGACTTGATCAAAGCTTCCCCAAAAAGGCGCGCCCAAGCCGTGACTTGAAGGAAGCAGAATCACGTCAGGATTTAAGCTTACAATGACCTCTGAGCTCGTAATGAAATATTGCTCGCTTTGATTTGCGAAAATGTTCACGCCACCTGCTTTCTCTATAAGTTGGTTCTCCCAAGCACTCGCGCCCACGCTCATAAGAGGATCGTACCAGATTTCGTAGTATACCTTCGGCTTTTCAGTTACGCCAGCAAGCTTTTCAAATACAGCATTAATCCTAGCGTTGATGCTATTTACAAGTGACGCGGCTTGCGCTTCACTGCCTGTAGCCCTGCCGACAAGCATAATGTCCTGAAGTACTCCATTGATGTCATGCGGGTCTAAAGCTAAAACGTTGTAACCCATGCTTCGCCATGTTTTTGCGTTTTCATCGTTCAACGTGCCCGCCGTAAGGATGAGATCCGGTTTAAGTGACACAATGACTTCGGTGTTCGGAGTCGAGAAGCCTCCGATGCTTGTCATGTTTCCAGCCTTGATCCATTCAGAGAAATTATACGGATAATTGCTGTAGTCATCGACACCTACGACTTTATCACCTACACCTAAAGCAAAGAGTATCTCTGTGCAGCTGGGTGCAGTGGATATTATCCTCTGCGGGTAAGATGACAACTTCAGCACAAAACCATGGTCATCGACCAATGTCAAGTTACGGTATTTACTCAACTCATTTTCTTGCGCAGCAACCGTGTTCTCCAACGTTTCAATTTTCTGTTGCAAATCGACGATTTGAGCGTTGTAATATGTGTATGCGAATACGGCGGAAACTATCGCCACAACAGTTATTGCCACCGCAACATAAGTAAGGTATCTGCTATTCACTTTTGTCGCCCCGATTTAAGGTTGGTTTATCCAACCAGACTAATAAAGGTTGCTACAACATATTACCGCCAACAAACTACTCAAGACTCACACAAGCGCACAAGCCCTTTGACAAACTCAACCAGACGTCAATTCTCTTCAAAAGCATCTTCACAATTGTATGCAAACTTACATAAGCAACGACGCCTGAAAGCCGACTTTTACGGAAAGACTATGTAAGGAGCCAACGGGGGAAGATTTCCTACATTTAGACCATGGCAAGAATAATACAATACAAAGCAACAATTCTCTTGAAATACAAGCTTCTGATGTAGCCAAAGCAAGTCCTATCAGATCATCATCCCTCTGACATATGCGGATCACATGACAGTAGCCTCAATGATGTTGAACATGAAGTCAACGTGTCCAACCTTTTCGTTAAAAACTGCCTCCTCCTGCATAATTTATCTGGCCATGGCAACTGTATTGAAGACATCTTACGATAACTTTCAAGGGCAGAACACACATACGCAAAGCTTAAAACCGGTATAACTTAAGAGTAAAAGTTCATGAAAACCGAAAAACCACCGTTGCTTGAATTCTTGGAGAAGAAAGGTATAAGCTTACGCGATCTAGTCGACACAGCTCTAGAATTCTTTGTACCACATCCTGGGGTTGAAACACGTGAAGAAGCTGCTAGAATTCTCGAGGAAGAGTTCATTGACGCATTGTCAGACGTCAACGTGTCCTGCCTTGAAGTAGCGTGTTTTCGGGCACAAGAAGACGCGGAAGCAGGGCTTATTCCTGGGTTAAGCAAAGAAAGGTTCACTGGAAGACCTGGACTTGTAGCGGATGAGCTGTTGGGTCTTGCAATAGCAGGATACATTGCCGGCGCAAGGGGGGTTTTTGAATTTACAAGGTTTGACCAAGCTAAACCAGGTATACTTAAGAAGCTTGGTCCTCTGACGAACGATGCAATTGGAGGACTAGTCGCAGGCGTTTCTTCAAACATGTACACCAGAGCTTATCGAAAATCGCGTGAGCAAGCGTTGAAGCAGCAGTAAAAGGGACTTCACCGTGAAGATTCTTCTTTATGCCGCCTATCGAGTTTCGTGTACGCTGAGAAAACGCCGTGACAGTCGCAGGCCGTTGCAACTATAAATCGGTTTTTCTTCTCGGCCCATTCGAAAAACTCAGACAGCTCTGATCCTTTGAGAGCACCCATTCCTGGCGCGACTTGATGGCTTATAAGCATGTACGCTTCGGGACAAGCGAATTTCATCAGTAAGCTCATGCTGCAAGGCCGTTTAATTCCTGTAGACGGACATGTTTCAGGAGCGACACATTTTTCGACGCAGTTTCTGTCCCTATTGTAACTGACGATCAGTTTTCCTCGACCAGACTTTAACACCACTGACGAGGGCAAACGAGGCAGAATGAGATTTATGGCTTCATCCCAAGGTTCAAGCGAGAATTTCATTTCCGCCAATTCCGCCGCCAAATGCGTCGGTGCAGTAGGGAAAACATACTCTGGCTTCAGCTGGCTTATCAACATAAGCACAGTTCCAAGACCGCCCTTGACAAAATGCTCCCCAGAGTTTTCTTCATTGTTGTTGTGTGCAAACCCATATCGATTGACCGCTAAGCAGTTGTCAGTAATGTCTACGAGCGTGAATGCTTGTTTAATACTTCTTAAGTATTCAACTGCTTGGCAACCGTATTTGCCGCCACCGACGATTATGTTCATTTCACTTCACCGAACGCTCGATTTACGTACGGCTTCACCTTCGTAGAGGCGGTAATCTAATAAAGCTTTACCTGCAAGAGAGTAGCCACATGTAATATAGTTAAGTGCAAGAAGAGACTCAACTAACTGAAAACTTGCCTGTGAAGGGGAAAATGCTGGTGGAAAGCAAACCTTTGATATGTGTTGTAACACACACTTTTTTGCCTCACGTGGGTGGAATAGAAAGGGTTGTTTATGAACAAAGCAAACGGCTTGCACATAAATTCAACCTGTTGGTCCTTACAAGTCGAGAGCGTATCGAGCGAACCTACTTTTTTGACGGCATCAAAGTTGAATGTTACGATTCATTCAACTTCGGGTTCAGACTTGGAATCCCATATGCGATCCCTAAGGCGAATGCGCTTGGAGTGTTTCTTAGAACTATAAGGTCAAGCAACATGATACATGCACATGGTCACCCATACATCTCATCATACATCGCCGCAAAGCTGGCTAAGAAATACGGTAAACCATTAGTGTTGACGCAACACAACACATTCATAGATTATAAAGACGCGTGGAATTACCTCGAAACGTTGAATGACATGGTTGTCGGTAAAGCAAACATTAAGTTGGCAGACAAAATAATTGTCGTGAGCAAGGCAACGTTGAAGTACGTGGTAAACTTGGGCGCAGAACCTGAAAAGGTTGAGGTCATCCACAATGGTGTGGACGTGGAAAAGTTCAGACCAGACGACGAGCGTAGAGCTAAAACCAGAGAAAAACTGCAAATACCTCAGGACGCATGCGTAGCTCTAACAGTTAGGCGTCTAGTATACAAGAATGGCATCGACACGCTTATCGAAAGTGCCAGAAAAGTCGTCAGGGAAAAGTCGAACTTCCTTTTTCTCGTTGTAGGAACTGGCCCAGACCAAGCTGAGGTCGGTTCCCGCGTCAAGGCTTACGGAATGGAACGCAATTTCAGGCTTTTAGGATTCGTTCACGACGAAGATTTGCCAAGCTACTACAACGCAGCAGACCTTTTTGTGCTTCCTTCCAAGTCTGGCGAAGGGTTGCCGCTTGTGACGTTAGAGGCGATGGCGTGTGGATTACCTATAATAGCCACAGACGTAGGCGGCATCAGGGAAATAGTCTACCGAGACTATGGCAGACTTGTACCCCCAGACAATCCTCAACTTCTCGCCGATGAAATACTGACGGTTTCGCGCATGAAACTTGCCAAAGCAAGGCATGAACTGCACGCCTTGATGAAGCAAAAACACAGTTGGGAAGCCAACACAGCAAAACTCATAAAAATATACGAAGAACTTATTTAAGCCTTAAAACGAAATATCTATTCCTTAATAACGGGGAAAGCCTAGCGGATGACTTCCAAGGTGGAAATGGTTTCAGTAGTTATTCCAACACTTAATGAAGCAGGCAACATCCTTGAAGCGCTGACGACGATCGAAAAGGAGTTGGAGTACCCTAAAGAGATAATCGTGGTCGATGGGGACTCAACTGACGGAACAAAAGAACTAGTTAAAGATGCAAATTGCAGGCTTATAATCGAGCCTAGGCGCGGATATGGGAACGCGTTGATGACTGGGATAAAGCATGCGAAAGGCAACATCATCGTGATGGTGGATGGAGACGGAACATACGAAGTACGCCACATCAACCGCCTTCTAGAAACGATGATCAAAACTGATGCTGAGTTATGCCTTGCAACCAGAATGTATGGGCTTCACACGAAATCAATGGGGTTCCTTAATTATTTTGGAAACAAGCTGATAACGCTTCTGTTCAACATCCTGTATAAACAAAAACTCACAGACACACAGTCAGGCTTTCGTGCAATATCGCTTTCAGCAATCGAAAAAGTGGATTTCCAAGAGAGAGACATGGCCTTCGCCACCGAAATGCTGGTCAAGTTTGCCAAGAAAGGTTTCAGAATTGTTGAGGTACCAACGGTTTACAAACCTAGAAAATATGGCAAAACTAAACTGAAAAAACTAAGGTCAGGAATACAAATCTTCAGCACCATGTTTAAGGGTCTAAGAGAGTGACGTTTGATAGGAAGCATCGCCTGGAGCCCTCCCAAATGAAGGAGTCAAACGCTCACACAAACAACGTGGTCGGAGTTGCGCTTGCGCTCATAATTGCTTCCGCGCTGCTTATAGCATATTTTGTGTCCATGAGACCTGTTGAAGAGCATACCATGACGATTTACCTTCTCAACTCGGATAAGAAAGCAACAGATTACCCAGAACTTGTCTACATCGGCAAGAATAGTACTTTCAATGTTTGGGTCGGAGTCAAGAATGACATGGGGCAAAAAGAAACTTTTCAGGTACTGCTAAAGATACTCAACGCAAATGACTATTTAAGCTTAAAAGACGGGGAACCTATAGAAACCTTCACCTACACCCTCGCGCCATCCGGAACCTGGGAGAAAAACGTGACGGTCACGATGAACCGGACAGGCGATTACATGATAGTTTTTGAGCTCTGGTTGTACGACGAGGAAAACGCAGGATACAAGTATTCAAATCAGTCTTGCGTCTTAAACATTAAAGCAAAAGAGGCATAGCTTACGTTTTTTCTGGAAGCTTGTGCTTTTCTTCGACGTCAACGCGATGGATATTGTTATACGCACAGAAAGGTATGATCTTCAAGTCCGGCGTTGCATAGTGTATAACGCAGCGTTTCAGCCTATTGAGGTCCAAGTTGTACGAGTCCATGAAAGCCATACATCCAAGCAAGAAAACTCGCCGCCTTACTGGTCCTAGCGAAGCATAAGATGGGAAAACATGCATCCGCAACACTGTCTTCATCAACGTGAAAAAGCCTATTTCCTTCGTGACCAACGGCCAATTGAGTGACTGCATAGCAGCTATGAAAAGCGAAGATAGAAGCGACAACTTGCCTTTTGACTCAACAGACTGGGCTGTTTTAGTTATACTCTTGAAAAACTTCTTGAAGTCGACGAAATGGTTTATTGGTATTAACTTCAAATCTTTGGAAACGTAGACCCAATTAACGAGCCCGCAGTATGGGCTGCAGGAGAAAAGCGGCCAAGGTTTTTTCATGAACTTGCTCATTATCTTTATAGGCGGAACCATTACAGACAAGGGAAAGAGGTCTGCAGCTGCAATTTCGCCGCCTGTCTGAGCCTCCGTGTCCTCGGCAAAGCGCCAGCTTCTGTGATTTTCTCGGTCAGGCATATCTGTTGCGCGTCCTGTAAAAGCGACTGGCTGAAAAATCAATCCGCGAATTATATCTGTGTTTTCGGCGGCAAAACGTATAAGACGCCCAGTTTCTACATCGTTAAAAGACTGGATAAGTGTTGTAACAAGGATTATTTCGATGTCGTACTTGCGGCATATTTCCACAACCTTAAGTTTATCTGCTAGAAGCTTTTTGCCACGTATTTTCTCGTAGAAACCGTCGTCTAGACTGTCAAATTGAAGATACACTATGTTTAGCCCGCTTTTCTTGAGTTTAGCAGCTAATTCCGGGGATTTCGCCATGGGAAGACCGTTAGTTGCCAGAATAGTCATAAACTTTAGCTGATGCGCTGCACTGATTATTTCGGCAATGTCGCTGCGCATAAGTGGCTCACCTCCGGAAAAAAGTATCGCAGGCGGTTTGGGGTTGCGTTGACTTAGAAAAGTGAGGATTTTGACGATTTCTTCTTTGCTCGGTTCATAAGCAACTTCATGTTCGGGAAAAGTTGCGAAGCATATTGAACATTTCAAGTTGCATCTTTTGGTTAAGTCTATAACTCCTATGACTGTGTCGGACACATGGCTCTCGCATGAACTACACATGTAAGGGCAACCTGAAACAGAAACTGTTTCTCCATCAGCTTCATCGAAGTATTTGAAAAGGTCAAAGTCTTCCGCGTAACGCATCGTTTTCAAGCTTTGCCAGTGAACAGAACGGAAAACGCCGTGTTCAGAACATTTTTTCGTCATAATGACTTTGCCGTTTTCCTCAGCTACTTCAACGCGCAGTTTCTTTTGACATATTGGACATATACTTTCAGTTTCACTCATGCAAACGCCTCTATCAAAAGCGAAAGCGGAAGCAGAATCATTGACATCGTGATCAACCGTTCGTATTTCATTACGTTTTCACGGTTAGGTTGTGAAGTAACAAGGCGAAATGATGAATAGCAAAGCAAGAAGCTCCATACCAGTGTTAGAAACAGATATTTAAGGCTGAATACGCGTACAAGCACAGGTAAAATGACGAGAACACCTGTTAAGACAAAGAAGAAGACTGCAACGCGCACCGCTTTCTTACTGCCTATTCGCTGTGGCAACGTTGGGTAACCGATTTTGACATCGCCTTCCAAGCTCAACACATCACGCAAGATGTTACCACCGATCGTGCCAAAACATATTGGATACAGCGCTATTGACTTATTTACAGTGGCAAAAACGGCTGCTTCGCCATAAAGGAAGCCTGTCCCGACTAAAAGTCCCACAAGGAGGTTGGCAGCGAATCCTGACTTTCGTTTGACAATTGTGGAATAGAAAAGCAATAGAGCAGAGTCAACAATTAGTATTGAGAAACAAAGCGTGTTAATTAGCAAGGCTAAGCCTAACCCGAGAACAAAAAGCACTGCTGAAGCTGCCAAAGCCTGTTTCGTGGATAGAATACCGGAGGGCAATGGGCGTTTGGGCTTGATAATGGCATCGCTTGCCCTGTCGAAATAGTCGTTGATGGAAAAGCCCGCAGAAGTTATGAAAGCCATTGAAAAAAACATTAAAAGAGCAGTTACAGCGCTTGTGAAACCATGGATTAACGCAAAAGCTGTTAAAAGTGAGAGCCCACCTGTCATAAGCCAGTAGGGCAAGCGTAGCAGTGATACGAGCCCTTTCAACCACCGTTTAACCATTCAGCAGTCCTCTCTCAATAATTAACATCCTCAGATGGTCTTCTACGCGGATCTTAGGAGTCCATTTGAGTTCTTGTTTTGCCTTGCTGATGTCGAACCAGATAATGTCTATGTCGCCGCTCCATGAAGAGCCCGTTATCGTAATAACTGTCTTTTCAGTCAAACCCATGATCTGAAGGATCATTTTTGCCAGATCTACTATTCGCGTGGTCTTGCCGAAGCCTACATTGTATGTTTGCCCTTTAGCTTTTTCTTTAACGGCAGAAAGGAGTAAAGCGTCTACAACGTCTGAGACATGGATGAAATCTCTAGATTGCTCCCCAGTTCCGATTATTTCCAGTTTATAGGGGTTCCTCTTAATTTTGTCCAAGAAATCATTGATAACGCCATGACATCTTGAACCGTAAACATTCGCAAACCGCAATATTGTAACGTCTAACCCGTATTTTTCATGGTACATATTGCAGTAGTCTTCAGCTACAGCCTTTGAAAGACCATAAAAAGAGAAGGGGTGGTGACCGTACTCTTCCGGAGTGGGCAGTTTTGAAGGATTTCCATACACGGCAGCGCTTGAGGCGAAAACAAGTTTGGCATCGTCTTTACGTGCCTTTTCGAGCACGTACAACGTCCCGCGTGTGTTTGTTTCAAAATCATCAACAGGATTATCCATCGAGTACGGAACAACGACCTGGGCAGCTAGATGGTAAATTAAGTCCGCCTTAGGTGTTGAAAAGAGCGTCTTCTGGTCAAGTATATCAGCCTTCACGAAATGCGCATTTTGAATGCCGGTCACATTTTCAAACTTACCACTGGAAAGGTTATCGTAAATTGTTAAGTTTGAGCTGAAGTTTGAAAGAGCTTTACACAGGTGAAAACCTATAAAGCCTGCGCCACCTGTTATCAACACGCTTTTGCCGTTGAACCACTGCATGAATCTCACAACGAAGTCTATATGTTTATTTACCATGAGGATGGGTATATGTTGAAGATGAAAGCTATAAAAGCCTTTAGGGACGTGCTTTCGTTTCTAACTATAATACCCTTAGCCAAAAACGAAGAGTTTATCGTTTCGTCAGCCGATTACATGTTTCTTTTTCCAGCCGCAGGCGCATTAATAGGTCTTTTGGCCGCAGTGTATTTTGAAGTCTGCGCGTTATTGCTGCCTCCTTTGTTCGCGTTTGCAAAGAGCATAGTCACTTTCTTGCCCGAGACGTTTCTTGCCAAAACATGCATTTCGGCTATGACGCTGTCCTTTCTGCTTGTTCTCACAGGGCTTCAACATTTCGACGGGCTAGTAGACTTGAGCAACGCCATTGGACTTGGCAAGAAGGAAGACAAACAAGCAATTGCACACGCTTGGACTGTGACGCATAAAGGTGCAGTGTTAGCTTTAGCCGTTGAACTTGTGGCATTCCTTGGACTTGCTTTTTCAAACCTCAGCCGCATGTTCGGAACAATCATTGTTGCCGAAGTCTCGGCTAAGTTAGCCATGGTCACCACGGCTTGGACTGGAAAACCAGCCTATAAAGGACTTGGGTCATTCTTTGTCGAAAAAGTGCGAAAAAGAAAACGGCATGTAATAGCTTATGCCTTTACAGCTACAGTTGCCTACTTGATCTTAGGTGTTAACGGTCTCTGGATGGTTATAGTCGGCTTCCTGTCAGGAATTGCAATGGAACGATTATCCACAAAAGTATTCGGTGGAGTCACAGGCGACGGGATAGGCGCTGCAAACGAAGTTGCTCGAGCCTTCGCTCTGGCTTTTGGTGCACTGGTGATTCGATGAGGAGGATACCTGCGTTGGTTATGGCAGGCGGTAGGGGTCAGCGACTAGGGTTGCCATTGGAGAAACCGCTTCTTCCTTTCCATGGCAAAGCACTCATCGAGTGGGTAGTCGACGCATTGAGAAATGCTGAGAGAATAGCAGAAATTTATATAGTAACCACGAAAAACACCGTTAAAACCGAGCAGAAATGCTTGAAGCAAAGTTTGAAGGTGATCAGAACCAACGGCGAGGGATATCATCTTGATCTGAAACAGGCCATCTTTAATGCAGGGCTAAAAGGGCCTGTTCTCATCGTTCCTTCAGACCTCCCTGCTTTAACGGGCAAATTCATCGACAAGGTCGTGGCAGCATATGAGAGAGATGGAAAAGACGCCTTGGCAGTTTTCGTACCGCTGGAACGCCGTAGAGAATTGAACCTTTCCAGTGACTCAACCGATACACATCAAGGTATCGAGTATGCAGTTTCAGGCGTGAACATCATAAATGCTTCAAAAATCCTGCAAGATAAGCTTGAAACGAGCGCCATAATAACTGACGAGCTTGAAGCTGCCTTAAACATCAATACGCTCAAAGACTTAGAAGTTGCGACGGCACTCATGACAAAAAAGAATACGCTCATTCTTTAATGCAAAAATACAACAATAAAAGAAAAAACTCTTTCGCCATAACCCTACGTCATGCAGTGTAAGCGGTAGAGTCCTACGCTGGAAACGCGTTTTGGTTGAAAACTTTACGCTCAGTTTGTCAAGACCCAAATGTTGTGCAGAAGTCAAAGGCGTGAGATGCACGTTCAGTAATATACGCAACTGAAGCTGACACAAAGAAAGTGAAAACTGATTTGATGTTTGAAGAGGGTTTTCACGCTCGAGAGAAACCCTTAACATTTACTCCGTACCCATTCTTATCCATTCACCTCAAGCCTTTGCTTGGAGAACACCAATGAACCCTCTCGCGTATGACAAGTTCTGGAATGCGGTTCTCTCCCTGCCTTCGACGAAGAAAATGCTACAACTCACGCTTGAAACTTGCACGTCTTGTGATCGAAGGATTCTTGAAACCGCTTTGGACGACTACGTAGGAAAAAGAGAACAGAAATGCCGAAGATGCGCACCTTACTCGAGAATAATACGGTTCTGGATAACTTTCACGCGCATGGCACTGGGAATAGAGAAGCCAAAAGTTGAAAAACTCCTGTCAGACCCTTATGTAAGAACTGCGCTCACATCAATAACTAGGTCTTTCGCGTATTATGGCATAACTAAGCCATTGCGTGTTTACGCGCCTTTCTTGGTGGTTTGGGATTTCACGCATAGCTGTAACCTAGCGTGCAAGCATTGCTATTCAAACTCAGGTTCCGCTGTTGCTGGCGAATTGACGACTGAGGAAGCGTACGCCGTGATAGACCAGCTTGCAGACTTCGGTGTGACAGCGCTTGCGTTTTCAGGCGGGGAGCCACTTTGCAGGAAAGACTTCTTTGATGTCGCGTCCTACGCAGTCAAACACGGATTGTATGTTTCAGTAGCAACGAACGGGACTTTGTTGACATCGGCAAACGTGAAAAAGCTCAAAGAAATAGGTGTAAACTACGTTGAAATAAGCATCGACGGCGCAACCTCGCAAAGTCATGACACTTTCAGAGGTGTACACGGCGCTTTCGATGCGGCCATAACCGGGTTGAAAAACTGCATCGAGGCAAACCTTTGTGCATGCGTTGCAACCACGATCACGAAGGAGAATCAAGGAGAGTTGCCTAAGATCCTTGAACTTGCCGAAAAAATGGGCGCTGCACGATTTACTTTCTTTAATTTTATTCCAACAGGACGGGGGAAACAACTCTACTGTGAAGATCTCACGCCGGAAGAAAGGGAAGAAATTTTAGTTTTTTTGCTTAACAAAATTCTCACAAAATGCAAAGTGTCGATCTTAACCACTGCGCCACAGCTTGCCCGAGTAGCGTTGCAGCGCCAAAAAGGAGTAGACGAATTCTATATGCCCATGGCGCATATGCAAACAAGCAAAGTAGGTAGCAAGGCCGTTGTGCTCGCAGATTTCATCGGCGGATGCGGTGCGGGAAGACTTTACTGTTCGATATCTCCAGAGGGAGACGTCCATCCATGTGTCTTTCTTCCGATAAAAGTTGGAAATTTGAAAAATGAAAAGTTCGAGGACATATGGCTACACTCAAAAGTGTTCGCGGCGTTACGAAACAGAGAAAACCTGAAAGGCCCATGTGGTAAATGTACATACAAGAATGTCTGCGGAGGATGCAGAGCCAGAGCCTACGCTTACTTCGGAGACTACACTGCATCTGACATCGGATGTGTCATAGCTAAAAAAGAAGTGGAAAACAGATGAACGAAAGAGTCGTAGAAATAACAAAAGTTCAAGAGGATACCAAGGTTGTGCTTAAGAATGCGCTGCAGAAACTCAATTACAAAGGAAGACGGATTTTCATAAAACCCAATATTTGCGCGCCAGTATATACACCTGGCGCTGTTACGAATCCGCGATTGGTTTATGAACTTGTAAGTCTACTCCGCGGTTCTGCCGAAGAAGTGCTTGTTGGCGAATCAGACATTTACAATTGTCCATGCAATATTGCATTCAAAGGAACAGGCATAGCAGACGCCGTGATTAAAGCAGGTGGAAAAACAGTTAATCTTTCACACGACAAAACAGTCGAAGTGAAGCTGAAGAACAGTCAAATAAAAAGGCTGATGCTTCCGAAATCGTTACTGGAAGCAGACGTTATAATCGACATGCCTGTGATGAAGACGCATGAATTCAAAGTTTACAGCGGTGCAATAAAGAACCTTTTTGGCTGTATTCCAGATTCGAGGCGGATTTTTCTTCATCCATATCTGAATGAAACGTTGCTGCAACTCTATTTCGTGCTTAGACCCGAGATGACAATTATGGATGCAATTGTAGCCATGGAAGGAAACGGTCCTACCAAGGGCAAACCAGTTAATCTTGGACTAATTCTAACAGGCAATGACGCTTTGAGTGTAGACGTTGTCGCGACTAGGATAATGCGACTGGAATGGGGAAAAATAGATTACTTGAACTACATAGCCCTAAAAACTGGATTCAGAGAAGAAGAAATATGTTTGTCTGGTTACGCGCTATCCCGCTGTGCGCGCCAGTTCATGCTTCCTAAAGCAGATTTGCCTGTTAGGCTACAGGCTTTGATTTACAGAAGCCCATTTCTCACGAAAACCTTCTTTTACTCGCAAGATATAGCCAAGCTTCTTCAGAGAGCCACAGCCACCTACAGGAAACTGAGTCAAGTAAGGACTTCGGCATAGACGCTCATCACTTTGTGGGCAACATCTTGCCATGCGAACTTTTCAATAACCGTATTGCGTCCGTTTCGACTGAATTCGGCACATAAACGGGGACTTTCAAGTAAAAACAGTATACGCTCCGCTAAACCTTGCGCGTCAAAAGGCTTGACTAGAAAACCGTTTTGCCCGTCAACGACGAGCTCCGGTATTCCGCCCACATCCGTTGTAACCACTGGTAAACCGCTTGAAAGCGCCTCTAGCACCGCAAAAGGAAAATTCTCGTACATGGTTGAAAAGGCAAATATGTCTGCTGCTTGGTATAGCCTTGGAAGCTTGGCATCTGGAAAATACCCGGTGAAGAGAATGTTTCGCTCGACTTTAAGCTTGGCTGCGTGCTCCGCGAGCTTTTGAACTTCACCTTTAAGTCCTTTTCCTGAAATCACATACTTAACGTCCTTGAACTTTTTAACTACAAAAGGAATACTTTGAATAAGCGTAAAGAGACCTTTACGGCTGTAAAGCCTACCAACGTAAAGGACCACCTTGTCTTCCGCACGTAAACCGAGTTCAACCTTTGCTTGAGCCTTATCAAGTGCAGGTCTGAATCTTTCAACCGAAACACCGTTGTGTATTACACGTATTCTGCGCTCGGTCAGCCCATAGTATTTCTTAAGCTCGGTTTTAGTGTACTCACTCACCGCAATTATCATGTCAGACTGTTCGAGAAGCTTGCGCTCAAAGAATCTCAACACCCAATTGAAGCTTACCATGAACTTTTCGTTTGAATTGAGCCTCGTATAGGGTTCACACCGTATTGCCTCTGCTTCGCCTTTCCAGGTTGAATGCACAGTTGAAACAAGCGCCGCTCCAAAGTCTAATGGAATGGCAAAGCTTGGAACTAATGGGAGGTTTGCGTGTGTAATATCGACGCTCAACCTGTGCTTCAAGTTCTTCATTTTCTCGCGGGCATTCCATGCAAAATCAAAAGATTTCAGAATAGGAGCTCTTAATGTTTTGAGAAAGAAAACCTGCCTATTTCTGCCGATTTCAACATCCATATTTTTGGTACTGCCAGTAATTATGTAGACAGAATACCCGTGCCTCAAAAGTTCATTCGACAGGTAGTGCACGTAGGTCCCTGTTCCACCTGAGAGTGGAAAATACTCAGGTGAAACAAAGCATACACTATCCATTCTTCGTTACCCTTGACTTTTTTGAGGGATGACTAATAACCATGATTAAAGCACCCGTTAACCAAGCAATCGCACGTACAAAATAAAGCACTGCTAAGACCATCGCAGTGACATCCTTAAACTTCAACGAAAGCTTCGCAGCTAAGGCAAAGTAATACACGAGAATCGCTGAAAACAGCGCGACTGAAAGGTACCAGAAAAGTCTTAACGGTTCAGGAAAGCCAAGAAAAAGGAAGATTATACCTAACGCCAACAACGAAGGCTGTATATTCATGCAAAAATCAGTTATCTCGTCCCCTCTGATTAGGTCAGAATGTTTAAAGTAAAGCTTCACCGTGTTCTTACCATACTGCAACTGTTGCTTAAAGTAATCCCACAACGTTGAACGATTGTAGTGGTAGCATTTTGCATTCGGGTTGAAAGCTATCTTGTAGCCTTTGCTTGTGATCCTCACTCCTAAGTCTGTGTCGTACTGGGTTGGCAAGGTTTCGTCGAAGCCACCTACTTCCTCGATGACGTTTTTCTTCAGCAAAAGATTCATAGTTGCAATTCGTTTAACATAATCTTTAAGTCGTTCATAGCGATTTTTGATATCGTACCCTATGCTTCTTGACCACACATTTTCCATATTCCATGTTTCGATGCCTCCACCTACTCCTGCCACCTGCATGTCTGAGAGGTACGGCACGAGTTTGTTCAGCCACTCACGTTCAACCCTTGCATCAGCATCTATGAAGCCTATAATGTCGTATCTTGCTTTTCTTATTGCATAGTTGTACGCTGCAGGTGCGTTTAAGGGTTCAACAAACACTTTGGCTGGATACCCCCTTGCGATTTCAACAGTCTTATCCCTAGAACAGCCATCCACAACTATTACTTCAAAACAGTCTTTGGGGTAATTCAGCTCGAAGATTGACTTTAGGCAGTCATTGAGTGTTCGTTCACTGTTAAGCGTCGCAACAATAATCGAAACTTTAACCGAATGAGCAGCCACGATATCTATCAACTCCAAAGGTACATCGAATGAATAGGCTGAATGCTTTTGAAATTACTGAACACTTTGACTACCTGTTTTTTACGAGCTATTTTACTATCACTATTAAGCACAACTTCGCTTGTTTGCTGCAATCTTAGGAAATTAAGGATTTTGGGTTTAGCCCGACGACCGAAAGCCCTTAAAATCCAAGAGTCACTCCACCGATAACCTTCACACCGCAACCGAATAGTGGAGGACGTTTTCCTCGAAAACCACTTGTTGAACCAATTGAATACGGTCAAACTAGCATGTTTCGGCTTATCCGCAATTGTGACGGTTTCACAATGTATCACAAAGTTAGCTACAGAGTTGGTTTGACCGCCCGGTATAGACCCGTACAACCACATTAACTCCTTTAGGTCGTGTGAACCAACGAATACTCCCGCCGCTGATATTTCACTTTTTGCCTTGAAAAACTTGTTTTCAAGCATACACATATTATCATAATGCTGTAAAAGGTAAACAGTTGCTCTTGAATAGCCAGGCAATTCGGAAAAGGAAACGAAAGCACAGGACCTAACCATTTTGGTTCCATAACCACCTCCGCTAGGCAACGACCTGTTCAACATACAATCTGCAACGCGTCTAGTAGTCGACGTCGTAAAGTAAGCTAAAGAAAGCGCTGAAACTTGACCGTGATCATCTGCCATTTGTTAAGATGCTAAATGAAATACTTTATAAACTTTGGCGAAATAGGTCCTAACCATCTTCCAAAAGCAAGTACACATTATTAATGTGCGGATAATCAAATATGAGAAAACAGGATAATCCAAGACCCATCTGGTTCTTAGCGTGGTTCCTTGCGGCAGTCGCTACGCTAGGATGCGCTTTTCTACCGATGTTCTATCTTTTGATCGATAAACGAAACAAACATTTTGCTTGGTTTTCCGAGATAGAATCAAAGACATCTACGGGCTTAGAACAAAAAAACCTGAAAGAAGCAGGCAAACCCCACGCAAGAAACGCAGCGGCATGGGCTATTTCAGTAGTCTTCGTGTTTCCAGCATTTGTCATTACATACATTTTAACCAGAGACCTTTTGATACATGAAAAGCAAGAAACCACACTGTTTGAAAGACTTGATTTAGAATCCATGCGCTTGTCACACAGTATGCAGGTTAGAAAACTTCTCATACTTTGGCAATAGTGACGTTTGGACTTGGGATATTTTACTGGCTCCACATCGTCATAAATGCTTTTAACAATCATTTCAAGGAGCAATGGCAAATTCAGGAGCAAGAATACATATTCAAGCAAAACACGGCGTGAATTTCGGTTAGCCATAATAACAGTGCAAGAGACAAAGCCAAATTGGGTCTAAAACGCTCATTATCTGGTGAAGAGAAAATTGGCGTTATAAGAATCATGTTCTTTCTATTGTCGCACATCAACCAAAAGTTCATCGTTACGCGGTATTTTAGAGCGGAATTGAAAGTAAACTTGAAGAAGTTTGTCGCAGCGCGATAAACCCTGATTTTTCTATTACACACTTGCTAAGTGCACATGGCTAAGGTACATAGATAGTTTGTTAGCTCCTATGATGCATTTGCCTTGAGACGGGTTCAACTTTGGACACAGATTGATATTTTGAGAAATTAAACGCGCAACTCTTGTTAAAATTTCAGAAGCGTGCTATGAAAGGTAATTTTGCCAAAACTTATAAGTGGCACACCTGATCAGACCTGTGGAAAGGATAGGGGAAGCATGGACCTGTTTGGCGTGTCTGCTAGCAACAAAAGTTGCCATCGAGATATGAAGCCTACAACAACGGCTGTTTGTATCTGAACGAATGGTTTGTAGTTGATTTAGAAGGAGGGTAACCGAATTGATTTTACTAATGACGACTGCTCCGCCATCAAACGGTCCTTGGTATCTTGGAAAAAGATTGCCTCCGCTTGGCTTGGCATACATCGCGTCTACGCTTGAAGAAGCAGGGTTTGATGTGAAGATTCTTGACAACTACTTAGTCAAAAAATCAGCTACTGAGATCAGGCAAACTGTCGAAGAGTTGAAACCTGAAATTGTTGGAATAACATGTGGTTCAGCCACCTACAGGCAATGCATTGAAAACGCGAAAGCGATCAAAGATGCCTTACCCTTATGCAAAATAGTTGCCGGAGGATGGCATCCTTCGTATGTTCCGGAAAGCATGCTGAAGCACCGTGAAATCGACTATGTTGTCGTCGGTGAGGGGGAAAGAGCAATGGTTGACTTGGCGAGGGCGATTATCCATGACGAAAAAGAAGAAGTAATCGCAAAAATTCCAGGAGTTGCGTTCAGACATAAAAGTGGGATTAGCAAAACGCCGCCAAAGTTTATCGACGACCTAGACGATCTTCCGTTCCCAGCCAGACATCTTTTGCCAATGCAGCTTTACGATAGAAGCGTGGAATTCTTAAAGGCAAGACCGGCAGACATCATGAGCGTGGCAAGGGGATGCCCATTTAATTGCGCATTCTGCGAAACGCGAAAACTTTGGGGTTCAACGTGCAGGTTCTTCAGTCCTGAAAGAATAGTACGTGAAATAGCGCATTTAGTCAAGTGTTATGGTACCAAAGGTATCTATTTCATAAATGACAATTTTACAATTAATTCAAAACACACCAAAGAGACATGCAGGTTAATGTTGGAAAGCCATCTGGATATAGAATGGGCCTGTGACACAAGAGTTAACATGCTTTCAGATGGACTTCTGGACATAATGAGTAAAGCCGGATGCCGAACAATTTGGTTTGGTGTGGAGTCAGGATCACCGCGAATTTTGAAAAAACTGAACAGGAATACAAGCCTTGAACAAATCGAGCAGGGTATAAAACTTTGCAGAAAAAAAGGCATACAAACAGCGTGTTCCTTCATGATGGGTGTACCTGGAGAAACGCTGAGCGATATGGAAATGTCGCTAAGCTTTGCTAAAAAATTGAATCCTGATTGGTGCCGATTTAATGTTTTTATAGCCTACCCTGACAGCACGCTGTATCATGAAATTCTTCAAAGCGGTCAATACGACCAACTTGATGATTTCTTGTTTACAGTTAAGACGGCGGAATATGACTTTAAGTCGCTGCTGAGCCTCCAAAGGCGATTCCAAAAAGAATTCAACAGAAATCCAACGAGACTACTCAGAAAACTCAAGAGAGAAGGACCCGCAGTTTTTCTAAAGCAAGGTCTCAGAACTTTGTTTTCGGAAATAGATGCCTAATCTATGTCAGGCACTTGAAAATAAAAAGGCATTGTCATGAGTTACCAACCTCTATAGGTTTGCAGCTTTCTACTTTATAGGTAACTGCGATGCCTTCAGCCACGGGCTTTATACGGGTCACTGGTTTTACACAGGCTTTTATGGCTACTCCGCCACTGGCATCTTAGCTCCCGCAGCTCCATGGGCTTTATGAAATGCGGGACTGTGAGCGGCGATATAAATCCCGACTTCATACCTACAGGCGACATAAACGCAACTTCATGGAATACAAACATGAGGTTCGCTCTCATCACGCCAAAGATGCTGGGGAGATTTTCCGCTTACGATTTTACAAGTCTCGATAACTACGCGTTCGCGATATGAATAGAAAAAATACGATGACGAAAAGCAGTATTCACGTTTTCGGGTCTCTCATCAAAGAGGTCAGCCATTAGATAACAGGTTACTGTAACACATTCTTCTTTAAACGCTTGACTCGTGCTCTACTTATCAATGTATCGAACGCTCTTCCAGGGTTCCATAAAGCACGCTTAAGCCTGTCAAACGTGAAAGTTGGGTTAACAGCGTTAGCTTGAGCGCAGAGTTCTTGAAGTTCGCTTATCGTGAATTCTGGCGTTTCAATCAGAGGTTGCGCTTCGGACAGAGCTTCATCGCTAAATTCAGGTCTCAGAAAGCCGCCTTTCACAGCTTGTTCATACAGTTCAGTGCCATACAGCGGTGTCGCATAACTGAAGTAGAAGCGGTCTGCACCGAGCCGCCTTAGTTTGTATGCATAGTCTATCGTAGCTTTAATATCTTCTTTTGTTTCACCTATTAATCCAAGAATGAAGAAGCAACCTACTTTGATGCCTAAACGTTTTGCAGTGGCAACAACTTCTTCCACTTTTCGCAAGTCTAGGTTTTTCCTGATTATTTCATTCACTACACGTTGTGACCCAGACTCGGGGGCTATCAAAATTCTTTGGCAGCCAGAAGCCCGCATTTTTTTCAGCAATGTTTCATCCAGCCCGTCGGCCCTAACGCCGTTAGGCGTATACCATTCAATGTTAAGCCGTCGAGCAACGATCAAATCGCAGATTTTCTCAAGCCTTTTTTTGTCAAAAGTCAAATTGTCATCTTCAAAATCCACTTGTTTGACGCCGTAATCCTTCACAAGCTGTTCCAGCTCTTTAACGACGTTCTCAGGAGTTCGCCCTCGCCATTTTTTCCCGTTGACAATGTGGGCAGAGCAAAAAATGCAACTGTTCGGACAACCCCTGCTAGTTAAGACACGTGCATACGGCTTACGTATTTCGCCTCGAATGGGTCTTTTCTTGAGAGCTGCAAACAACATTTTTGTGGGTAGAAGATGCCGTGCCGGAAAGGGCAGCGAATCCAAATCTTCAATCAGCGCCCTTGGCGAAGTGATAATGAGACGACCATCTTTAATGAAGCCTAAGCCATTGACGTGTTCAAGCCGCGCAATCCCAGTTTTCTCTAATTCTGAGACCAATTCCAGCACAGTGAATTCTGGCTCGCCCATAACGACGAAATCAACATCATCATGTTGAAGACACTGCACCGGTCTAGCTGAAGGGTGTAAGCCAATCAGTACTGTAAGAATTGTTCGGTCAACAGACTTTACGGTAGAGACTACCTCAAACGCGGTTGTCCACCAACCTGAGAATGGAACGCTTATAACAACAACGTCTGGGCTGCAGTATCGTATTCTATTCGCGATTTCTTCATTAGTCAACCCTAGCCTATACTTTTTCCCGTCAATTTCTTGGAGGTTTTTCCATCCTTCAGTCGGCGCATCTATGATGCAGACGTCATGCTGATGTTTTTCAAGCACCGCCGCAACGTAGGCGATATCTAACGGCTGAAACGCGCTGGGTTTTCCCCAAAGTTTTGGCTGTATCCTTGGTGGATTGATCAGGCAAACACGCATACAGCTACCGAAATATGTAGTAGCTAATCACATATTTTAACTGAATTGAAGAAAAAGAAGAAATGAGCAGTAACATAGCAACGTTTAACCGCTGTTTTGCTAAAGGGAAAAACTAAATTGCATGAACGGTCAATCACCTATAAAGTTAATAGGAAATCCAACTGATTCCTAAAACGGAAAGAAAAATACTCTGACAAAAAAGATGATCGGCAAACTCAGAAGCACGGCCAAAAGTATCGCCATATTTCTTATCCTGAGCGCGTCCAGTATCTTTTTCGGCGTTAATTCTTCTATGGAATCTCCGAGGATGTATTGCCCTGGCTTTTCGAGTTCAACTCTCAATGCACCTGCCATGGCCGCCATGGGCCAACCGTGATTTCGGCTTGGCGTCTTGGCGTTATCTCTTTTGGCTATTCTCCAAGCATTTTTGTAGTCGCCGCCGAGAAGAAACGAAGCGAGCACTATTAAGGCAGCCGCTAGTCTGGCGGGGACGAAATTGACCAAGGTATCCAACTGTGCCGAAAACCATCCAATATTAATGTTCTCTTCATCCTTGAAGCCGACCATACCATCCAAAGTGTTTATTGCTCTGAAAGCAACCGCGCCTGAAACACCGAGCACAGCGTACGCCAGAATTGGAGAGATTTTGAAGTCTGTAAGATTCTCAGCCATAGATTCGATCACTGCTGAGCTGATTTGAGGGCCAGTCAAACCTTTTGACTCACGCCTCGAAAAATGTGAGTACTGCCTCGCTTCTTCCAGTTTGTTTTGTTCAAGTGCCTGAGCAGCAGCTATTGCCCAGTCACTTTCGAGCTTAATACACATCGTGCACTTCAGAATTAATGCGCCGGCAATAACGTAAACAGCAACGCCAAGAAAGCTATATGTGACGTGAAGTAGAAGAAAGACCGGTAAACTAAAAGCAAGAATTACAACTATAGCCAATACGATGCCATTAAACTTCTCGATTTTCGAAGATTTATTTTTTAACTTTTTCTTTAAGCGCAAGCTTAGCTGACCCATCCAAACTGTTGGATGCAGCCTAAACCTGAGTTTGGAAGGATAATTTGGAGATGGGTCTCCGAATAAGAGTTCCACTATAAAGGCTACGCATAGCACGGTAAGAGCGATTAAACCGTCTAGAACGGCAAGCGCAACCAATTTCTCGCCAACCACATGCTATTTTGGCTGATATTTTGAGGTGAACTCCATATATTAATTATGGAGTAAATGTGGAAATCGCCTGCGAAAATTCATGCAGAAACACGTATGTTGAAAAGTTTCTGTAACAAATTGATCCGATGAAATTGCTCAAAACAGAATAGCGCTAACGCTTTTTACTGTCTTGAATAAACAATTTCACCGTTCACAATAGTCATTTCTACGCGGATCTGGTCAAGTTTGTCGGGTTCCGTTGTCATTGGGTTTTGGGAAAGAACCGTCAAGTTTGCTATTTTTCCAGTTTGAATTGAGCCGAGGATTTTCTCGTCTCCTGAAGCCTTAGCAGCGTTTATTGTGTACATTTGAAGCCCCTGATGTATGTTTATCCTTTCTTCGGGAAAGAATTTTCGTGTTACTGCAGCTTTAATCCCTAAAAGCGGACTTAAAGGTTCCATAGGGAAGTCGGAGCCAGCACTGACGCATATGCCATAATTGAACAGTGTTTTTAGAGGATAGAGCCATCGTGCTCTTTCGCGACCTAACTGGTCAATTGCGGACCAAAGGGAGAATTCAGATTCAGCAACAAGAGGTTGAACAGAAACCACTGCGTCTATTTCTTTGATTCGTTTCACTAAGCGTTCATTCAAGACAGCTGCTTGGTCCAATCTTACAAGTTTCCCTTTGAAAGCATTTTTCTTGGCGAATTCTTCCAAGACGGAAAGAGCTGTGTCTACTGCAAGATCGCCTGCAACGTGAAGCATTAAATGCTTACCTGTCTGGAAGACTCGTTCAATGGAGACTTTTAATGCTTCAGTTGTGCAAAATAATAAGCCCTTTTCAGCTTTTCCGTCACAGTAAGGCTCATGGAGCGCTGCTGTCTTAGCTGATAAATAGCCGTCCACGACTACTTCAATTCCCGTTATACGTACTTGATCGGGTTCTTGGCAGGGGAATTCAATATCTGCTTTATCGCTCATTGATGAAGGGAGTATTAGGTATGTTCTCAAAGGAACCTTTGTTTGGCTGCAAAACTTTCGGATCAGCGCTAACTCGCCGGTGGATGAAACTAACCAGTGAACGCCTGTAATACCAGCTTCTAGTATACTGTGGAAAGCCTCTTGCAAAGCGCTGAGTAACGCTTCTTCACCAGGTTGAGGGATTGAACGCCAAACAACGTTTGCAGCCTCACCAACCAGAACTCCGTTTGCGGCAGCCTCTGAGTTCTGTTTTACAGAGGGCTTAAATGAACTATTATCCTGCGGGTTAAGTCCTGCATATTTCAATGCGCGGGTGTTCACCGCGCAGAATTTCCGAGATTTATGGTAAAGAATAGTTGGATTGTCTGGAACAGCCTCGTCAAGCTCTTTCAGAGTTGGAAAACGTTTTTCTTCGAAAAACTCTTGGTCCCATCCGTATCCCACTATCCATTCACCCTTTAGCTTCCTTTGACTATACAGGCGGAGAATCTCCTGCAATTCTTTGATGGAGTGAATGTTCTGCAAGTTTATCCATGTCAAAAAGTATGCGCAGTCTGAAACATGTATGTGTGTATCTATAAATCCTGGAACAACTGTTTTACCATGAAGGTCTATTTGTTTGGTGCGATCACCAACACATGCATCCATAGCGTTGTTAGTGCCAACCGCAACGATCCAGCGATCTTTCACCGCGATCGCTTCAGCGTGTGGTTGAGAACTATTCATTGTTAAGACATACCCATTGTACAATACTAAGTCTGCGGGCACATGAACTCTTCCTGTTAGCTTTGTGTTACCTAAGTTTGAACGGTTTGCCATTCTGCTAGAACGAAGATTGACGAAGGCTTTTAAACTTTCAATTTGAAAACTTCACTTAACAACTCCTCTGTTTGGCAGGTCTAAATTTTTCATACCCGCCGTTACAACTTTCAATCGACGCCATTTGCCCTCAGTTTTGTGAGCCCGCGGCATTTGCAAAACACATTAATAGTGAGTTTTCCAAGTTCTTAGCGGTTTACAATGCTGGGAGAACAAACGTGAAAACCCATGTAATGCTTGTGAATCCACCGTATCCTGTCGGGGCGCCTCAGTCGCGTTTCCTCCCATTAGGTTTGGCGTACCTTGCAGCAGTTCTGGAAGAAAAAGGTAATGAGGTTACAGTGATAGACTGCCAAGCCGCGGGCTTTGACGTAAGACGGTTTGAAAGAGAACTTGAAAGAGCGCGCCCAGAAATTGTTGGAGTCACCGCCTCCACGCTTACGTACAAACCAGCGATTGAAATAGTGAAAACTGCGAAGGCAAGCTGCCCAGAGTGTCTCACAGTGATGGGCGGACCGCACGTAACAGTTATGGATCAGCAAACGCTTGAAGAACAACCTTCTGTGGATGTTATCGTCAGGAGGGAAGGAGAACAAACACTATTAGAACTCGCTGAGAAGAAGCATGAAGGGAAACTTCAACGTTTTAACGAGATTGCAGGCATAACTTTCAGGATAGGGAAACAAATTGTCAGAACAAGCGACAGACCTTTCATTCAGAACTTGGATGTTCTGCCGCACCCAGCCTACGGACGGTTCCCTCTAAGTGAATATAAGGTTGCGGGTAAGATGTACTTGCCGATAATTACGAGTCGAGGGTGCCCGTTTCAATGCACTTTCTGTCTTGCTTCCAAAATGTGTGGTAAACGTTTCAGGGCAAGAAGTCCAAGGACTGTCGTCGACGAGCTTGAATGGCTGAGAGACGAATATGGCGCTGACGCTTTCGCCTTCTACGATGATACTTTCACTTTTGACGAGAAAAGAGCGTATGATATCTGTGAAGAAATTATCCGTAGGAGAGTTGGTATTCCATGGGATTGCCGGACGCGGGTTGACCGCGTGAATAGAAAGATTTTAGTCAAGATGCGCGAAGCAAATTGCAGGCTGATACATTATGGCATTGAATCAGGTAGTCAAAAAATGCTTGATTCCATGAAAAAAGGGACAACAACTGAACAGAATGCTAAAGCGATCAAACTGACAAAAGATGTTGGAATAGCCGTTGCTATTTCGGTTGTAGTGGGCTATCCCGGTGAAACCGTTGAGCTTCTTCGAGAAACAGTCGAGTTCATCAAGAAAACTGAACCAGACTACATCTATGCATGTGAGGCAATACCTTATCCTGGAACAGAACTGTACGATTTGCTGAAGGACCTAGGCTGGAGAATTGACCCTGACTGGAACCACTACGACGAACAAACGCGTGTCTTTGAAAACCCGAGTCTTCCGCGTGATAGACTTGATGAAATACGAGGGGAGCTTTACGACTGGTTTTTTTCTCCAACGTATCTCCTGCGTAAGTCCTTAGATGGGGATTTTTACAGCCAGATCATGGCCCGTGCAGCACTGAACCATTTGTTATGGCGAATCAAGTTGCCCCGAAAACTTTTTTCCGCTGCAAAGCTTGTCCTTCCAAAACGATAGTTCGCTGAAAACTGAGAAGCAGTCATCAACTATTTTGAAGTAGTCACCAGCTATTTGCGTTCGGGATCATCTGAAACTTCTTCGTAAACTTGTAACATTTTTTCTGCACATGCCTCCCAAGAAAAATTTCGGCATACGAACTCACGACCTTTTGTACCAAAGTCTTTCCGCAAACGCTCATCAGCCAAAAGTTTAAGAACTGCTTCGCCCAAAGCATGACTATCAGGCTGAACTAGTAAGCCTGTTTTTCCATTTCTTACAGCTTCCCTAACGCCGCCTATATTGAAGGCAACCACGGGTTTCCCCGTAGCTTGCGCCTCCAACAAAGCTATTCCTTGACCCTCTTGGATTGAAGGAAGAACAAAAATGTCTGCAGCATCATACACTTTGGGCAATACTGCATCTGGTACACTACCTAAGAAAGCGAAGTTCTTCGAAAGCTTGTTATGTCTCACGAACGAAAGCATTGTTCCTCGCATTGGACCGTCTCCGGCGATGACGAACATCACTTTAGAATTTTCGCGTACAACCTCTTTTGCGGCTTCAAGCAGGAAAAAAATGCCCTTTCGTGGTATAAGCCCGCCAACGAAAAGAACTATGGGACTATCGCCCTTGCTTAGCCTTCGTCGGACCAACTCACCGTTTCCAGTAGACTTAAACCTTGCGCAGTCAACCCCGTTTGGAATAACTCTCACCTTGCAGGGATCAATTTGATAGTAATGAATGATCTTGTTCAACGAGCATGCACTTACGGTTACGACTAAATTAGCATGTTCCGCCAGTTTCGCTTCAAGTTTTGAAAGACGCAAAAGCATGTGGTTGGAAAGGCGTGACCTAAAATCTAATGAAGCCTCGAGCATCAACTGCGAGTACTCATCCGCCAGAACACCATGGATCGTGTGCACTAAGGCTTGAGTAGCTTTCTTTTTCTGAAGATTTTTAATTAGCCCAAAACCGCTTGCCGTATGCACTTCGATTACATCCGCCCCAAAATTGCCTTGAAACCTCGAAAGCGTCTTGTTAAACGACCAGTTATCAAGAGGGAAAACTATGTCGGTGGAGAAGCAGGGAATAATGCGGATTCCATTGAGAACCGTGGCTTTGTGAAAGCGCTTTTTTGAGCCACAGTACACAGTCGTATGTACTTTTTCCGAGAGATGCCTTGCAATTTCGATGATTCGCCTTTCGACACCTCCGAAATAAAGATGCGGTGGCTGAGTGTTGACCACGGCCACATTAATCTTGCTCATACGCCAAGCACACCAGACAACTATTATCATAAGGTTTCTAAAAATGCACGGTTTTTCAACAAATCTGAAACAGCCATGGTTACGTGGTTCTTCCGCCATATTTGTAGAAAGCGCGCTTCGAATGCGGACTCATTTGCCGATCCTACCATTAATGTTTCAACCCGCTTTTGGAGACTCATTCGTTACAAAGAATGAGACTGAAGTCGCCTTCTAAAAGCTTCGCTTTGACGGGCGCTCAGCGTTTTTGCGATTCAAACATGAAGGACGCAGGAGGTTGCGTCCGCGTTCATCATTGATAAGCTATTTCTTCTTGCTTAGCCACCATTTTAAGTACTCTTTTTTTCGCCGCTCCTTAGCTTCTTCTGAGGATTCTACAGGAAACACGAGTTTTTCACGGTAGTCCAAAAGCTCCTGCTGTGTCACTGATAGCCCGCAACTTTTGCATATGTAATGCTTGGTGGACACAACATACTGCATTTCTCCACCGCATTCAGGACAGAAAGGCATCTTTCCTCGAAATTCATAGAGAACATTGAAGGATATTAGTCTTCACGTGATTTTCCAGTATTGTTGCATGAAAATTTACATCAACAGCAAAATACGAGCTGTCTAGATGTGTGCATAGATTTCGCGAGCGGTGTATTCGCCTGTGGCAAGTTCTGCTTCTATCTGTCGAAGCAGTAAAATCCGTTTGAAAGTTGGCGGATGAGTTGCAAACCAAGAGTTTATTGTTTTCCACGTTGATTTTGCTTCTTTTTCCATCGCTAGTTCAAGTTCATGTTCATCTAGAACGCCGTCTTTGTCAAGGTCGTATTCTTGCTTTTTTGCCATTATCTGGTGGATTTCTTCTTTTGCCATTGCTGGATCTTCTATGTAGAAGGCACGTGCGCCCTCGGGAGGTTTTGGCGAGATGGATAAGCCATACGTGATCTTTGCTAGTGCGCTTTGCAGGCTTCTCGGGGACCCTGTCAAATATGCGGAATATGCGTCCGCGTAGTGTTCACGCAATCGGCTAAGTCTCATCACGCTTAAGAATGAAATCAAATAAACTACAAACGCGATCATTCCCACAGCGAGAAGCACGATTCCGCCGTTTTCATCTTTTTTACGTCTCGAATATGAACCCCACATTGCAGTCCTAAACGCGACTTGTGCGATCATGTACGCGATAAGCGGCAATGCGGAAAGCACGGTCATAACAATGTAATCTTTATGTTTTATGTGACCGATTTCGTGGGCCAAGACGGCTCTCACTTCTTCCGCGTTCAGGTTCTTCAGTAGTCCCTCATGAACAGCTAAAGTTGCCTCTTTTGCGGTTCGTCCAAAAACAAAAGCATTCGGTGTGCTATTTGGTACGATCGCCAGTTTCGGAATGGGAATATTGCTTTTCTTAGCCAATTCTTTGACCAATGACTCGAGCCATTGGTTTTCGTTTGGTTCTACATAGTGAAGTTGCGTGGTGCTCCTTAGAACGACAGGTCCTACCAAGTATTGAAAAAAGATAAAGAGGATCGTGCCGATTAACGCATAAACTAGCGGCAACTGGAGAAGGAACATTATTGCGGATAGGAAAAGCGTAAAAATAAAGGCAGCTATGAAGACTGATGTTACCATCGCAATTTTCAGGTCGGTTAACCCTGCCAAACGACTTTTCAACTCTTTCAGCTACGTGAAGGAGAATTCGGAGTTAAGCCTTTCTGCAAAGAATTATTTTCTTTTGGTTTTCTTTGAGTAAATCATTCCTATGGATGACGCAAATATAGTGGTGGAAAAAGGTATTGCAAATTTTGTTTACGGCAGAATCTGTCTATATAGGGTAAGCCCCGCAGATCTTGCAGAATGCCAGTTTACTTTTTACGTGCCCTTTGCAGTTTGGGCACTGCTTGCCTGAACCGTCTGGATAAGCTTCAGAGGGTTTGCCGTATCGCTTCCTGAAAAACTCGTAATACAGCAATTGCTCCTTATCAGCGATTTTTACGTCGTCTTCTTCACTGTATTGCCTTTTTTTCTCACTAAATTGTTCGTCAGAGATTTCTTTGTCAAAGTATGTTCTCAGCGTTTCAGTCCCTGTGCCCTGTTCAAGAGGAGCCTTGGGCCGCCATATGACCTCTTGCGGTATGTACTCTTCGTACGCCTTTCGAAGGATCCACTTGCTGTATTTCACGCCGTTGTGGTAGTTCACTTTTAGTTTAACTGGCAATTTTTTGGCGTATTCCATAAAGAGCGGGTCCAAGAATGGAGCTTTGACAGTTACACCTATTGATTTTCCAAGAGGGATGGATGAGAAGCTCATCTCTTCCCACATTTCGGCTAGTTTCTGCATTAATTCATTTTCTGACAAGTGGAATAGCCACGGATACCCGAAGAGTTCGTCTAGACCGTCGCCTGTGAAAACGCTTCTCAGCCCCTTTTCCTTGGCAATGTTTAAACCGATGTAGACGGGAACGCTGTTCCTTACCTCCATCGGGTCGAAGACCTTGAGAACTTGAACGATTTTCTCAGCAGCTTTTACTACGTCTTCACGGTCGAAAACATGTGTTTCGTGGTTAAGGTTAAGGAACGAAACCATTTTGGCTACGTATTGCGTGTCTTTTGGGTTTCCATGCTTGAACGCCATCGTTAATGCTTTAAGGTTTGGACAGTACTTTACTGCTTCATACGCGATTATTGTGGTGTCGGTTCCAGCAGAGAACAAGATGCCGTCGGCCATGTTCTTTTGTACGACTTCATTAACTATTGCGCGTACTTGAGGTAGCAACTCGGTGTATTCATGCTGATCAATCGTCACATGATTTTCTCCTGTTACCTTATTTTGTTGCTTCAGAATTATTTAAATGTATCCACATGTGTATGAACACCCGCAAATTGTGAAAATGTGTCTTTTAAGAAGCCAGACAAAACTAACGTGACGCATTTGAAGATTTGGAGTGACACAGAGATGCGCCGAGTTTAGTAATGAACCACACACTGCAATTCATGTAAAAGAGTAATTAAGCCTTAGAAAAACTGCGTATAGTTAAGATTTGGATAAATACTTCCGCTGTTAAGAATTGTCTATCCAACAGGTGACTTGAAGAAGGTGTGAACACGAAGATAAGTTTGATTCACATGAAAGTTCGCAGTACGTTAGAAGATAATTTAGATGCTGCACTGAGAAGCATCAAGAAAACTATAAGCGACCTACCAAAGTTGATAGCGCTTCCCGAATATTTTTCTGTTCCAAATTCGATGGAGAATTTTGTTTCAGCCGCCAAAATCTACGAGGAAACTTATGAACCTACAATACATTTTCTTGCAACCGCCTCTAAACTGCTTCCTCAAGGGCTTCTAGTAGGCGGCACAGTGCTTGAAAAGGTAGAGAATGCCTTTTTCAACACATGCACGGTTTGGAAGAACGGGTCGTTAGTTGCAAGATATCAAAAAAGAAACCCAGTTGCCATTGAGAAGAGAGTGGGTGTACGCGGTGGAAACAAGCCGCTTGTGCTTGAAACTGAGCAGTGCAAAGTCGGTTTGCTCGTATGCGCGGACATGTTTGACAACTTAGCCATCGAAGAAACCGTTAAGCTCGGAGCAGAACTGCTAGTTCTGCCAGTAGCCGCAATGGGTACACACCCAAGTGTGAAAGGTCATCCGTTAACCGAAAGAATAGCTTCGGAAAACGGAGTTTTTGTAGCTAAAGTTGGAAATGTCAGCTCAAGCCTGAGGGGGGGACGGAGTGCCGTGATTTCCCCTTGGGGAGTTCTTTGCGAAGCCTCAGAAACGCTCAGAGACACCGTTATCTCAGTTGACTTGGACATGGAAAGGCTCAGAAACTATCGAGAGATTCTCAGTAAAGCGTAGCCCAATTCTCTATTATCTGACTCATTTCGGTGAAGTTGTGATCTTTAAGCCAGTTTTTTAAACCTGAATCCGCAACGGCGTACTTGCAGACGCGAACCGCATTTTCTGCGTTGTGTACTAGCAACAGAATGCCCTTCAAGTCACGCAGTGAAAGGTAAGCCATTGTCTTGAGGAGGGCATCTATTTTTTCTTCAGTCAACATTTCGGCACTTAATTCGACCACGACCGGTTTTTTGAGCATTGCTGCAAAGTCTCTGGCTAACGTGTCAACCCAATACATTGTTGCATAATCTCGTGCAGACAATGGGACGTGAAAGTAGTCGACTATATCTGCGATCTGGTCGAAGTTTAACCCGAAGCGTTGCTTTGCAAGAATAGGATCAGGCCATATCTCTACGGCAAACTCGCCTTTTACTCGCTTCCTAGCTTCTTTCAGGAAGTTTGTGACTGTTTGGGCGCGCCATTCAACCCAGTTAAGTCCGCTTCTACGCCAAAGCTCCACACACCTAGGACAAACACAGAATTCTTCCTCGGGAAAATGATACAGGTTCAACGTGATACCTTGCACTTTACTCCCAGAGAGTTCTTCGATGTAATTTAAGATTCGTTCTCGATAGGAATCGTTGGTTGGACAGACAAAGTCAAAAGCCAAGGCGGCCCGCCTGTTCCGCCTCAATGCAAGGCCAATGCTTGAAGTAGCCACGATACTTGGGTTTTCACGTATAGCCTTGGCATCGCAGAAACATGTAACGTCGTTTTGCATGCCCTCAGCCGCGGGAAAAACTGAGCCATCTGCCCATTTTGCATAGTAGACATGTAGATCGAATCCTTTGACTCTCTCTGGTGTATATGTGACTAAGCCTATCTGCATCTTGTCCAGCCAGCGCGCAACAGATATATTAACGCTACTTATTAAATTGTTGACTCAAAATGAATAAGTCCAAGTCTGTTGTTTCCGTAGACTACGCCAAGTGCAAGCCTTGTCTAAGGTTGACGTGTATCGGCGTGTGTCCTCAGGGAATATTTATGTTGGGTAACGATGGCAAACCCGTGATAGCAGAGCATTCGTCATGCACACTTTGTGAAGTGTGCATAGACCTATGCCCAGAAAACGCCTTAAGCATAAAGAACGAAGACAAATGTTGAGTGGTGTCTTGATGCAGAAAATGAACATAGCCGGTGAAGGCGTAAGACTTGTTTTGAATGAGAATATTCTCGCAGTTTTTTCAGATAAGCCGTTGAGAACAGTCAGTTCAGCGATCTACAATGGCGGTTTCAAGAATGTAACTGCCATTCTCAATATTCAGGTTCCTGAAGGTTTCAGCGATAGCATTTTACATCAAAGACCTGTTGACTTTGCCTTATCTTCCTCCAAGAAGTTGGGCATACGCGAAAACTTTCTCGCAATGATCACGGCGGCGAACATAGACAATTTCTCTGCGGTTACTCGCGGAAAAGATGGACTCGCAGTAACCGCGATTGCAACGGCGGGATGTTCGCATGCAGAAACCGCTGGTGAGGAAATACCTGTACAGAAAATCGATGGGACAATAAATATTATCGTAGTGATCGATGGAAACCCAACAGACAGCTGCCTGACTAGTACGCTGCTCACTGCGACTGAGGCAAAAACGGCTGCGCTTCAATCCTTGGACATTAGAAGTCGATATTCTGGCGCTGCGGCGACGGGAACAATAACGGATAGCATGGTAACAGCGGCAACGGGCAAGGGTGAAACAATAGAGTTCGGTGGTCCAGCGTCTAAGCTCGGTCAGCTCGTTGCCTACTGCACGAGAACAGCAGTCAAAGAGGCTGTGACGAAGCAGGATGGGTGCATGCCTTCGAGGTCTGTGCTGAATAGGCTCAAGGAGAGAAAGCTTCCGATAGAACGACTTGCAGCTGGACTTGCTAAGGCATCGCGTTTAGACATGGATGAGCAATCGCTTTGTGCACTTCTCGTTTCGAAGATCTCAACAAAACCTGTTTTTGCTGCAATGCTTATGGCGGCTGCTATGCTGAACGAGGACGTAGACCGAGGTTTGATCCCACATGAGTTCGGTGATGTGGAAAGCTTGGGTAGCAGTCTAGGCGGCATGCTGTACTCGAGGAATAATTGCAGTTCCAGCATGTCCAAAAACATCGACGCAAAAAGTTCACCCGAGTTTTGCGGGCTTTCATCCTTTCTAATTCGAGTTCTAGAAAGCTTGGTTAAGGGGGAACTTGACGAGACAGCTGAAAACTTTAAATAACATGCCTGAAGTATGCGTTATAACAAAACATTGAATGGTGAAGAATTTGAAATTTGGCGTGTTTCTTTATCACCCGGAGCCTGCTGAGGGTTTTGACATAAACTTTTACCGCATAAAACCTGAGTCAGGCACGATCGGCAAACCAAATCCGCAAATGTACACAAACATCGCATGTTTTGGGGATAATGCAATGGCTAGGATTCACCCAGACTGGGCGGCAGTCTCTAAGGATGGACCAGCACTGCGCAGCAACAAGAAATACAATTTTCGGTGGGACATTCTTTGCATGACAAACCCTGAATTGGTACAAAGCACGCTTGATTTCATCGAAGAAAATGCGCGTGTATGCCCAGGAATAAGTATAAGCAGCCAACATTTTGCCGACCGCGGCTTCTGTGTTTGTCCTAGGTGTGTGGAGCTTTGGCGTAGAAGCGGACTTAACTGGGTTGAATGGCGCGCCCAAACAGTCACAAACTTCCTGAAAGAAGCTAGAGAGCGAGTAGGGAAAAAACCATTGTTCGTTAACATGCTACCGGACCCGGTGCTAGGCAAAGAACGCTTTGGTTATGACCATGCAGCTATGTCGGAATATGCAGATTACTTCGTCGTGCCGATGTTCTCAAGGGCTTATCCATCTCCGTGGTACTGGGAAACTATTGCACGGGCCTTCAAAAGCTTTCTAAGGAAACCAATGTTCGTGAACTTCTACGTTTTCGGTCCAGGCGAAACCGCTGAAACAGTGCCAACTGTAAAACAAGTGTTGACTGTTGCTACACGTGTAGCCAGAACGGGCGTGGACGGCATAATCTTCCTAGCTGAAAACGCTCAGAGAATACGGGACTTTCAGAAAGCTGCCGTACAGAGCAAAGACGTGGTAAAGGAACTTGAAGGCTACGGCGGCGATGATGTATTGGAACTTGTAAAGCGGTGGGAGTCTCTTTTCTAGTACTTAAAGCAGCCCACCCAATTAAAGCCGATTAACCGTTCTCGTTATTAACTAGAAAACTATATAATGAATCGTCGCGTAGAAGCTACTTGCCTCATGGGTCGGGAATAAATGAATATAACGCTTGTTAATCCGCCGTACCCGCCTAATGCACATGCACACCCTCCGTTTATTCCGTTAGGCATAGGCTATCTCGGCGCTGTTTGCGAAAAAAACGGTTATAACGTTAACGTCATAGACTGTCAAGCAGAGAAGTTGTCGCTTGACGCTTTCCGCAAGCGGGTAGCACAGACAGACGCGGACGTTGTCGGCATGACTTCAACCACGCTTACGTACAAGTCAGCATTAAAAGTTGCATCGATCGCCAAGGAGGTTCTTCCTCAATGTACAACCATCTTGGGTGGATGCCACGCGACCTTCTGGGACGAAAACGCACTGAAAGAATGTCCTAGCATAGATATAATTGTTCGGAGAGAAGGCGAGCTTACTTTTCTTGAGCTTCTCCAGAAGCTCAAGGACGGAAAAAGTCTAGGTAACATTAAAGGAGTAACCTTCAGAAAAGCTGATGGGCAAATCGTCCGTAACGAGGATAGACCTTTCATAGAGAATCTTGATGACCTGCCCTTTCCAGCTCATCATCTTCTGCCTTTGAACGCATTCCACAGAATGGGAAAGACAATTTTTCCACTTACCACAAGCAGAGGTTGTGTCTACTGGTGTGACTTCTGCACTGCCGTTCGAATGTTCGGCAGGAAATACCGAATGCGCAGTCCCAAAAACGTTGTGGACGAGATCGAATCATTATGCAGCAAGTACGGCGCGACCCAGTTCACTTTTTACGACGACGCCTTTACAGTCGACCCGGTTCGTGTGGAAAAAATATGCGAAGAAATAAGACGCAGAAAACTGCGAATACAATGGGACTGCGAGACACGAGTCGACATGGTTGACCGCGCGTTGCTTCAAAAAATGAAGGACGCAGGCTGCATTGCTGTTTGGTTCGGTGTGGAATCGGGCTCTCAACAAATCATTGAAAAAATGCATAAAAAGATAAAACTTGACCAAACTAGAAGCGCGTATAAAACTGCACGCGAGGTCGGCTTGATGACTGTTGCAAGTGTTGTACTTGGATTTCCTGGCGAAACTGAGCAAACTGCTTGGGAAACCATAAACTTCGTCAAAGAGCTTAACCCTGACGACATAGGCTTCTACATAGCCACACCCTATCCTGGAACACCAATGTATGATCTGATTAAGGAGAAAGGCTGGCTTAGAGTGACTGACTTTGACAGGTATGACACAGCTACACCGACTTTTGAGACGCCTTATTTGAGCATGGAGAAACTTCGCGAAATCCGTTACAAGGCACATCAGCAATTTTACCTACGCCCGATGTATATCCTTCACATGATGAGCCGTGGAGGCACCTACGGAATTTCAGCCGTGAAAACGTCACTTGCGTATGCTGTTAGAGCGCTACATCTTCGGCTTTCGTAGCACTTGCTTATTGTTTTTCTCGGACTTTCTTAGCTTTCAGGGCGTACGCAACCGTCGCCAACACAAGCACAATTAAGCTAAGCGAAAGCGAAATAGACTGAAAGCCTAAGCCGACTGATGACAAACCAAGTGCCAGCCCTGTCAGACCCACTATGCTAAAGCTTAGTGCAACAGAAAGAACGGTTTCCTCGGTTAGACTGAGCTTATTCCTCCCGGAAAACAGAAGATTGACCAGACAGTAGCCAGGAAAGAAAGAAACAAAAGCGAAAGCAAAGACAAAACGCGCAATAAACAGGGGTGAACCTGCTGGTGCGACTGCTGTCAAAACTAACGTTAAGGCGGTGAACAGTAGTATCGAGGTAAACCATGCTGTTGGGTTCACGATGTATTCACTGCATGAGCTCGTTGGACTTAGTTGACACGAGGCAAAAAAAGAGAAGGGTTGAAGGCTCTACAGAAAAACTTTGTAGATTGGATGTTGCTCATGAAGTGGTCTGATGCCCAAGTCACCCATTGCTGATGCGACGTAAGTGTCGACTATTGTAACCGCTGGAAAAACCCAGTCAGCTTGCTCAGCAGGTCCGAACATCAACCAGTTGGCGCCCATCGTCTGCATGATTGCGTTTGTAGCGGTGGTGCATCCCTTTCTGAACTCTTTGGGCACGTTTGCTTTGACCCAGCCCATAGTGGTAACGACGTTTCCTGTTCCTAAGCCCGTAGGGTGACCGAATTTCTCTTTGATGTAGTGTATCGCGCGCACTGCTGTTCCCATGTCTGGCGCAAAGGCAGGAATTGCTGTGTCGATCAATGGTTTTGTGATTCCTGCTTCGTTAGCCATAGCTAAGGCTTCTTCGAGAACTTTCATTTTTCCGTCAAGGCTGTTGTCTTTCGGGTTATCTGCAAGGACTATCGAGGCTTTTATGCCGCATTCTTTGATTTTGGCAAGTTCGACCTTTGAAACGCCCTTGTAAATAGAGTTGTATACGGCTCTTTCTTGTAAGCCCTTCTTTTTCACATACTCTGCAGCAGCCATCCGCGTCTTTGGACTCATTGCGTCCATCAAGAAAGGCGCTTGTGTATGCTCTGCGATGTAGTCAATGTATTTGGTGAAGGCTTCTTCAGTTGTGCCAACGATGTCGAACATGAAGGGGACGCCTGTTATGTCGCTCCAGTTCTCCATTTTGTTGATTATGTTTTCAGCTTCTTTTGCGTCGAATACTCCTTTGTTTGCGTCTTGAACCATTTTTTGGCCTAACCAGAATATCGAGCCTATCAGGACTGTTGGCAGTTCTCCGGGCTGCCCACCTATTTTTACTCGACCCACTTCGTAGACGTTTTGTGGTGTACTGAATTTAAACATGGTACCTCATCTGAAGCCTTGTTTACTTTTTCTTTCCAGCGATGGCTTTCTTAGCGATTTCCACGCCTTCTTCCTTGTTTTTCCCGTATAGTGCGCCGATTGCCTCAGCGTCCTCTTTCTTTACGGCTGCGCCGCCCATTATCACCGCAACTTTTCCTTTTAAGCCTGCGGCTTTAAGGGCCTCGTCAAATTTCGGCAGGTTATTTTTTGCTGGCACCGTATTAACTGATAGGGCGATTATGTCCACATTATTCTCTTTTGCTTTTTCAACAATTACTTGAGGAGCAACACTTTTGCCTGCGTCGATCGTCTTGAAGCCTGCACGTTTTAGAGCTTTCCTGACTGCTTCTTTAGCTGTGTCATGCATGTCTGGCTCGATGTTTCCGATGACAACTGTGCCTATTGGATTCTCTGGTTCAGGTGGTTCTTTTTCCATCATAGATTTAAGCCACGACATTCTATACACCTGTTTCATTCCGCAGGGTTTTTCTACCCAGAGTGGGTATAATCGAATACGTATTTAAACTTTAACGTCGGTTACAATCGTCGATTACGGAGTACACAGTAAGGAGGAGTAAGCACTGGCAAAGGAACCGTGCATTAATAGAAGTGTGCTTCTTCCCGTGATTTTGTCTTTTTCCTTTCTATACCGATTTTTGCTGATGACTTGGGACGTTTACCCTCCTGGCGCCGATATAGGTTTGCATGAGAGCGTAATTAAATCGATAATTCAAATACGTACGAATTTCCTGTGGAATGCTTACCATATGGGTGGCGGCGTGTCCGTGACTAACCCTGGCTATCACATTTTCGTCGTGTTTGTCATTTCGATGACGGGAATACCTGACTATTTGGCGCATGCTCTTGTAGCGTCATTTTTCTCGACGCTAACCGTCTTATGTGCCTTCTTGATAACGCGCTCTCTTTGGACTGAAAACTCCGCCTTCGTGGCGGCTTTTCTCATGGCGGTTTCAGGCGGTGATGTAGCCATGCTTATGTGGGGTGGATACCCGAATGTTATTACGCTAATGCTGATTCCGCTTGTTTTTTACCTGTTCCTTCAACGTTTAAGGTTTTCGTTTTTTTCGTTCATCATGGCGGCCTCGCTGTTGGCAAGCGCGGTGTTTCTAACTCATGTGTTCAGCGCGTTTATGCTCATATGCATAGCCGGCGCCGTGATTTTCGTTGGCACTGCTTTTTCAGGCAAAATCGGTTGCTCCAAAACTTATTTCATGCCATTGGCGATCCCCGTGATTCTTGGTGCAGCATTAGCTTCGCCTTACCTGGTAAACCTTGCACCGTTGTATCTTAGCAGTGAAGGAACTGTTACAGGCGCTGTAGCAGCAATACGGCAAGCACTACTTTCAACCCGACTTGTCCCAGTCGACCTTGTAGCGCTTTCAACAATTCCTGCATTACTTTTTTTTGCGTTCTCAAGAGTTTATAAAGGGAAAGCTTTCACGCCTTCTTCAGTTTTGCTTGCGCTTTGGATCTTGATACCAACCGTCTTGACTCAAAGCTACATGGTTGGGCTGTACTTGGACTACAACCGTTTCCTTTATTTCATTGTTTTGCCCGTCACGGTTTTTGTAGCGCTGTTAATAGACCACGGTGCACGTTTTTTCTCGCGTGTAATAACTCGTTTGCTGGAAAAGGTTGATGCTAGTGGAAAATTTGTCTGGGAAATAAAAACTCATAGAACAGCTAGACGCTTCTTATCAATGGCTATGAAACGCCTGACTCAAAAAAACGTTTACGTTCTCCTAATCTTCGCTTTCCTAGTCTATTCGTTGGTTTGCTTGCCGATTTTCATGGCTCCAAATGTTGGCATCCAAGCAGCGAAGTTTTATCAAGTTATGACACCTGTGAAATATGAAACACTGCAGTGGATTAGAGAAAGTACACCTGCCGGTTCAGTCTGCGTCACCGACGCACTTTATGGGTGGTGGTTGTCTGGGTTTGCGCAACGACCGACGCTAAGCGCAGTTGATCCTCAATACTTGATTTTGGCAAGGGAATATGCACCAGCAACTATGGCAAAGAATCTTTTGGACACTGACTACCTGATAGACAATGGTCTAATACAGGTTCGCCATGATGGCGGATATGTTGGACGACATAATCCGATTTTTCTGGCAAAGCTCAATAGTACGCCTTTTCCGTACCCATTCTTTCATCTCAATTCCAGCGAAACAACAATCTTGTTCAGAAAAAACGGACATGTTGAAGAAACTGACCTAATACAGCTTCCCCTCGAAAACATGTGGTTGGCAAACGATTCTGACCATGCAACAATCTATCTTGTCGCCAGAAACAATCTTCTAAAAGTTACGCAGACTACAACAGTGTATAAAGGATTTCAGTTTGCACAGGTGAATATTACCGTAGAAAGCGAAGTGGAAAACGTACAAATCGACTGGTTACGCCTTGTTTTACATGTGAAAGGCATTCCATTCATAAACAACGAAACCGCTGCGATGGTCGACATGAATATGCAAGTCATTGGACAAATAGTTTTCCTAAACGAAAAGCCAGCTGTGAAAGTTTACACTTCTGAAAACCCAAGTAGCATGGAGCTGCTTTACAACGTTAAAGGTGAAAGGCTCGATACCGTAACTTTTTTTGCGGGTGTCTACTCATATGAACACGCCGCAGATACAGAGAAACAAAACGAGTATTTGCAAGAACTCATAAGAAAGAGTGCTGAGCATTACGCTACCGAAATAGCAGATTTACCGATTGAAGTATTTGACTACAAAACAGCTTTAAAAGAGTGGCGTGTAGCGTATGTCATTGTCCGCGATGCTGAATCTTTTCCAAGATTCATGCGTGATCCCGCATTTGACACGCTTCTAATAAACAATGAAGTGGCGGTCTTTAAGGTAAAAAACTAAAGATTGCTTGGAGACAAATCAATCATTATTTAAAATGAAAGAATTATATTGTTAAATCAGAAGGTTTCACCTAAATTTCTCCTGTGGGAAGTTTCCACATTGTGGTCAAGAACTATGAGTATGATATGACCTTGAAGTTGAAAGGATGCGCAAATGTTTTTCCATCTTTTTGATAGGTTTGAACGTCCCACTCGCCGTACCTATTGCGCAGATTTTGGTATGATGAAATGTTGTGTTCACTGAAAAAAATAATATCAAAAGGAGCTGATGACGGAGAGGTGCAAGCGCGATTCTTCGTGTTGAGCTTTTTTAATGCGGTGTAACAGATTTTTTATGTTTCGCGGAGTACTTTTGGTATGTATGCACATGCGGGGTCTGACTCAAAAATGTCGCCAGTATAGTATTCAGCACGGGTTCTGCAGCCGCCGCAGATTTCACGGTACTCGCAGACGCCACATTTGCCTTTCAAGTTGCTTTTGTCTCGCAGTTTAAGGTGAAACTCGGAGTGTTGCAGTTCATCCCAAGCTTCTTTTAGCGATTTATTTCGCACGTTTCCAATTCGGTACCCTTCGTGGAAGCCGCATGACCTGTAATCGCCGTTCTCGGTTACGCTAATATAGTTTCCGCCTATCGTACATTTTCCCAAGAAGCCTTGCTGGAACCAGTCCCAGAAGTCTGTTGGGTTCTTTTGTCGGACAATTCTAGCGTAAAACGGGGAATAGACGTTTATCTTAGTTTTGCCTGTGTACGCTTTTTGAAGCTCGTAAATCTGATTGAAAGCAGCCTCGTACTCTTCAGGCGACGGAGCCAAGTCAGGCATGTTTGAGCCAGCGCGCCCGACAGGGACAAGGTTGTGGTAGACCACCATCCGGGCGCCGTATTCTGACGCCAACTGCGCTGGATGTTCCATGTCTTTAATGTTGTATTTTGTCATCGTTGTGACTATACAGTCGAGTATTCCTGCTTCAGAGAGCTTCTTCATAGCGTAAAGAGCTTTATCATAGCTTCCTCGCCCACGTATCTTGTCGTTGGAGTCGCGTGTACCGTCAATACTCACTGCAGTGTGAACCTCATGTCGAATTAGGTTGCTCAGTCTTTTTTCGTCGAAAGCGAAACCGCTTGTAATCAGACTTACTTCAAAACCCATTCTTTTGGCGTATCCGATAATGTCGAAGATGTCTTCCCTGACCAGAGGTTCGCCGCCGCTGATCCCAAACCATGGAGAACCAAAATCATAGACTTGATCAACAATTTTGTAGCCAGTTTCAGTGTTGACTTCGGAACCTCTGAAGTTCTCAGGGCTGTAGCTGCAGTATAAGCAGCTACCCACGCACCGCCTAGTGCATCGCCAAACAACCATGTACATGGGCGCTTTGTTCGAGTACATCGCAGTCACGTCTTCACATTAGATTAGTATTCACGATATAAGATTTCCGCTTTAAACATTAGTTTCAGCTTTTGAATTAGCGTACCAGAAGTCTCTCGTGCTCAGTTTGAAAGTTACTAGCTTTGTGAGGTTTCGTTAGCAAGTAAGACTTGACAAACCTTGAAGGTTGATCCTTGCCAAGTCAATATGTTGGTAAATGCACGTATAAACTCAGAAACTCTTATAAACTGAAGTCAATATATTCAGAAAAGAAACATAAAAGAAAGGAGTTTTAGACAAATGTCTAAACCCAAAGAGTACTCTTGGATGACTAAGGACAAACTAATGACGTACACTTTTGCGGCTCTTTTGATACTCGAAATAGTCTCAACAGTACTGTGGTGGCCTATAACAACGCCGTCTGGCTGGAGTCAGGGGTTGACTTCGGCTATATGCGCTTTAATAGCATGCGCAGTCGCCGTAGGCGCAGATGCATTATTGTACAAAGTCGCAGTCGACAGCCCATTGAACACAATGTCGGCAGCAGTTTTCGGGTTAATAGTTGCACTGTCATACTCGCTTGGCGTCCCAGCTATGCACGCAGTTGAAGTCATGCCTCTTGAGGCACCTTGGGCGTTTCTTTACGTGGCTTTGATCTCCTTAATAGGCTTAGTGTTGTTCAAGAAACTACAAGGTTTGGCTGGAAGAAAATTTGTGAACCCCGCAGCCGCAGCTAAGCTACTGGTGCTTTTGCCTTTTCTTTACTCGGTTCTACTTCCCAAAGATCACGCAATAGACATCCCAACACTTGCAACCAAACTTGACTACGAGGGGTCGACATCGTTCGGTGCATGGCTGCAATTCTGCTTTGGAAATCCCTCGATCTTGCTCAAAGGCCAAATGCCAGCCTACACGCAATCAGACGTGTTTCAAACACTGTTCTTGGTTAAATATCATGGTTGGGTAGGCGGTGCTTCAAGCTTGGCGGTTATCATTGTCGGGCTTGCATTGTTCGCTGTTTGCCGCCGCTACGTTAAATGGCGAATCACTCTTGCTTACTTAGTGACCACAGCGATCTTTGCGTATGCTCTTGCAGCAATCTATGGCGGGGACCCCCTTTTAAGACTGATGTACCATCTGTTCATCGGCAGCTCAATATTCTTGGCCTTCTTCATGGCTACAGACCCTGCGACTACGCCATTAACATACACAGGACAAACCATTTTTGGCATAGGGTTAGCCATCATAACAATGCTGCTACAAACATATGCCAACTTCTTCGGAGGCTCAATTGTAGCGTTGATAATAATGAACCTAACAACGCCGTTGCTAGACAATGTTGGAAAACTTAAACCAACCACAGAAACAATAGAGCCGAAACTACCAAAGGCCAAACAGTTTGCGTCAGTAAAAACCTATGACTGCATGAGATGCGGCGCATGTATGCGCGTCTGCTGTCACAAGCTCAGCCCGATTCTAATTAAACAGGCATTCGATAAGCATAACTTCAATACACTCTCGAAACTCCATGCGGACTACTGCACAGGTTGCGGTCACTGTACCTTCGTGTGTCCAGCAAGAATCGATTTGAGAAATACGATACTCAGAGCTAAAGCGGCGCTTCGAGCCCAATGACAAAATGGGCACCTTTTTTTTCTTTTTATCGCACGAATCTATTGTATTAAAGCGTTGTAAAGATTTTTCTGGCTCTTTATTGCTCAAATCGCGTTTGTTACATGACGCACTATTACGGGGCTTTTCGGTATTCTTGAGGACTAACTCTGACCCTAAGGATTAAATTTATAAATGCGACACAGCATATTACCAAAAAAGGAGAGACTAAGTTGACGGAACAAGAAAGCTTCAGATTGGCTGATGTCCTCTACGGCTTGGTCGTACCCATAATCGTTGCCATAATAATACTTATCTTCCCTGTTGTACTTCGCCCCGCATTAGACAGTTGGTTTCCACCAGCGAACATGGCTACAGGAGAAGCGGGCTCGCCCTACGCATTTCTGACGGTGATCTTCACAACAGGTCTAGCAATGATGGTTATGTTTGCAGTGCCGCTTATTTTGGGGCTGATCTGGAACAAATGGGCAGGTGGAGCTGCAGGCTTCATAACAGGGACACTGTTCTACCTTGCATACGCAGGCTACAACATTTTATACTCGTACGAAAACTTTGGTATGTGGACTAACCTTTATCGTGATCCAAGCTTCATAGGAAACTATATCGTCGGAGGAATACTCGTGGGCTACATTGCCGGAGCACTAAACAACAAATCGTACAAGTTTAAGCGGATGTTGGGCGCAGCCTTGACAGCTGCAATAACTGTCGGTATCCTACAATTCACCCTTAACTATACAGTTGCATTCGGAGCTTGGATGACGCAAAGCGACCCGTGGTATGCACTTTTCTATACCATGCTCCCAATGGTAATCTTGGGCATAATTGGACCAATAATCGCCAAAGTACTCATGTGGTACGGAGTTATGCCTAGCGGACGCATGTAACCGCCCATCTCTTTCCTTTTTCTGTTCAAACGAGAAAAGCAAAGTTCATGCAGAAAAATGCTCAAGGGTAACAGCATCACGTAAATTTACTTCCTGCCGCAAAACGCGAAAGATGGCGGCGACATATTGACCGGGTATTAATCAACAAAGTATTAGGCTGTCACCGTAAAAGAGTAAACGTACGCTGTTAGTTTTCAGATTTTGGCGCAAATTCCCAAGCAATATTGCCTTTCCATATGTCGCCGAGCTTTGTGATCCTGACCTCTTTATCGTCTATTTCGATCAGACCTTTCTCCTTCAAACGTTGAAGCTGACATGGAAATACTTCTTCTGGAAGCTTTCCAAATTTCTCCATGAATTCTTGCTTGCTCACTGGAAGCCTGAGGTACAACCTGGTCATTTCACGTCGCATCATATCCTCCATTGTGGATTCTGACAAGCGGCTGATGGGATATCGCCCTGCTTTAACAGCCGCCATATACTCGTTCACGTCCTCTACATTAGAATACGAGAAGCGTTGCAGGTAACCCATGAAGCAGCCTGCACCTGTTGTGAGGATTCCGCCCCAAGGCCAGCCGTTGAGACAGTTTTCCCTGAAGTGCCATTCAACCCTTGAAAAGCGGTCGTGACCCACAGGTTTGTATCCTGCTTTGGTGAGCAGCTCATACGCTGTGAGGTACAACTGCTTTTCGTATTCAGCGTCGCCTTGCGGCGGCACTAACCCAGACCTGATCTGTTTCTCTAGTGCGGTTCCAGGATAAACTTCAAGCGAGTAACAGTCGATTTCCACGTCTAGCTCGATGGCTTTTTTCAAGCTGTGAATCCAGCTTTCAATTGTTTGGCCTGGAATGTTGTACATAAGGTCGATGCAGACGCAGAGCCCGAGTTTCCGCGCCGTTTTTATTGCGTGTTCGACGTTTTCTGCAGTATCTGGAAGACAGAGCATGCGTCTGAGCTTGTCGTCGAAGGTTTGGACGCCCATGTCCATCTGGTAGACGCCGTATTCGGCGAGTTGGGCGATCTTTTTCGGGTCTAAGCTTTTTGACGAGCTTGTAACTTTGATGAAGTACTCATCAGCTGTTGTGAAGTGTTTCTCGCAGAAAGAGATTAAGTCAATTATCTGTTCTGCAGACAAGATGCTTGGTGTTCCGCCTCCCAGTACGATCTCGTCGAAAACGCTTGTTTTTACGTATTTTGTTTGAGCGTACATCTCGAGTTCTTTCTTCACGGAGGCGAGGTACGGCTCGATCTGTACCTTTGACGTGGCGGTTGTGGGGAAGTAACAAAAGGTGCATTTTGAATCGCAGATTGAAACCCATGGCTGAAGCTCCATCAGCCTCTTTGAAGTGTTCTCGTTTGACAGGAATTCCATGAACGCTTTGTAGGTTTCAGGCTTTATGGATGGGTAGTCTCTGTAAGTGTACGGTGGCCAATTACTCCGTGCATCATACGCTTTTTCGCTTGAGCTGAGAGCACTCATTTTCACGCGTCCTAACTGTCCTTTCTTTTTATAGTTTAGCACGCTGAAATAAAGGTTCCGTTTGGACGAAGGCACCGCGATGCGAAAGCAAGTTAAACCCTGCATCATCGAAGTATGAGTGCTCAGAAAAGTGTGTGGCTACAAAGCCTTCTATTCGTTTGACCGCTACTCTTTCTTGGCGTTTTCCTGCAGAGCTTTCGGAGTGTAGGCGCATGCAGGGTCTGACTCGTAAATGTCACCTGTGTAGGCGTAGGCTCGGTTTCTGCAGCCCCCGCAGATTTCACGGTACTCGCAGACGCCGCATTTGCCCTTGAGAATAGACCTGTCGCTGAAACTGTTGTAGAATTCTGAGCCGCGGATTTCGTTCCATGCGGTTCTCAGGCTTTTCCTGCGAATGTTTCCAAGCAACAGTGGTTCTGAAGGCTGGAGGTCTGTGTAAAAGCAAGGTATCAAATCGCCGTTCTCTGTCACGCTGAGGTACCCACCGAAAGCAAAATACGTGCATTTCCCGTGGAACTTGTGTTCGTACCATTCTTGAAAGCTCGGCGGGTTCCTTT